>JDSF01000260.1_pt1 | contig 28826 bp, 30 predicted proteins | sample 199441 | NCBI WGS metagenome assembly JDSF01 (sample SAMN02592751, study PRJNA231836) | bioreactor metagenome | isolation source: continuous culture bioreactor denitrification-DNRA | place: Germany: Bremen
AAAAGGCCACAAACTGGATAATATCAGCTCTAATCCAAAGGTTTCCTTCAGCGTCGTTGGAGAGATTCAGCTTTTAGCTGAACAGTTCACCACAAACTATGAAAGTGTCGTTGCCTGTGGCACTGCCAGTGAGATTTGGGGAGATGAAAAGATTGATGCGTTACTAGGTATCATCAAAAAATACAGTCCAGAGTTTCTGGAGGCTGGAAAAGAATATATCAAAAACGACCACAGCATCACTCAAGTGATAAAAATAAGTCTCAATCACATGAGCGGTAAAGCACGAAGGTAAAATTAAACGCACAATAAGACAAGAGTTATTCAGTTAGAATTGTCGCAGACATATGTAATTCAAGGTACAATAGCAGCTCCAGAAAATGCTTTCTGCCCCCTCTAGCCTGCAGGAGACACGATGGAATCAATCCGCCACATTTACCGTATTGGAACTGGCCCGTCCAGCAGCCATACGATGGCCCCGCGTAAAGCAGCTTTGATTTTTCTTGAACGCAATTCTAAAGCCGCAAAATTTCGTATCACCCTGTTTGGCAGCCTTGCAGCAACGGGACGCGGCCACCTGACCGACAAAGCCCTGTTCGATGTTTTCCAAAATCAGCCGATGGAACTCCTCTGGGTTGCAGAAAAGCAGCTCCCTCTACACCCAAATGGGATGCTCTTTGAAGCCCTGTCCGAGAAAGATGAAATCATTGATCTGTGGGAGGTCTACAGTGTCGGTGGAGGAGCTCTGATGGATGCAGACCACCCGGAAGAGCATCAGTCTCATTATCCCCTGAAAACATTAGAAGCTATTTTAGCTCACTCGGTAGAGACTGGGGAATCATTATGGGAATACGTTTATAACCATGAAGAGCCCAGTTTTATCGATCATCTCTCCGAAGTTTGGGATGTTATGTCTTCATCCATCCGTAACGGGCTCGAAAATGTCGGCGTTATCCCAGGAGGTCTCGGGTTAGGTCGAAAGGCCCACGTGTTTAAACGCAAGGCCAGCCTCTACGGGGATCACCTGAGAAACAATGCGCTCATCTGGTCGTACGCCTTAGCAGTCTCCGAAGAGAATGCCTCTGGTGGGATTATCGTTACTGCTCCGACCTGCGGAGCCAGCGGCACTCTCCCTGCCGTTTTGCGTTACTTGCAAGAAACACTGTCCTGCAGTCATGAAGATATCCTGCGCGCGCTCGCTACAGCCGGGCTGATCGGCAACCTGGTCAAACACAATGCCTCAATATCTGGGGCCGAAGTCGGTTGTCAGGGAGAAGTCGGGACAGCCTGCGCTATGGCTGCTGCTGCGGCGACCCAGCTTCACGGTGGGACCGTTAAGCAAATTGAATACGCCGCTGAGATGGGGCTGGAACACCATCTGGGCTTGACCTGTGATCCCGTCAACGGACTGGTTCAGATTCCCTGTATTGAGCGTAACGCTCACGCTGCCACAAGGGCCATCAGCTGTTGCCACTTTGCTCTGCTCTCGGGTGGTGAGCACAAGATCACCTTTGACGAAATTACCCGTGTGATGAAAGAAACCGGACATGCGCTCCCTCACCTCTATCGTGAAACTTCGGCTGGCGGAATCGCCGAAGCCTACCGACAGAGATCACAGGACAGCTAAATATCGGAGACTATCAGTAAATGGATATGGCAGATGAGCGCTGTTTCGATCGATCAACAAGAAACACACGCAAGGGCACTTGCCAGTTAAAGAATATTCGATATCTTTTGAATTGATCTTTATTTGAAGATAATAACTGACAGGAGTGCCAATGGAAGACTATCTGAACACCGAAAGACTCGGACAATTCACCGACAAAGCTGTTGATCTTTTCATGACCTATGTTCCTAAATTGGCCTTGGCGATGTTAACACTTCTCATCGGCCTCTGGGTCATTAGTATTGTCACCAAAGTAACTCAAAAAGGGATGGAGAAGTCGAAGGCAGATCCAACCCTGATCCCCTTTATCTGCAGTATGGTCTCATGGGGATTCAAAGCATTACTACTGATCAGTGTGGCTTCGATGGTTGGTATTGCGACCACGTCCTTTGTCGCCGTTCTGGGTGCTGCGGGTCTGGCTGTTGGTTTGGCACTGCAGGGAAGTTTGGCAAACTTTGCTGGTGGCGTTCTGATATTGATGTTTAAACCCTACGCAGTTGGAGATCTGATCGAAGGTCAAGGGCACCTTGGGGTCGTTAAAGAAGTACAGATCTTCAACACCATCTTGCTGACCCCTCAAAACAAACGGGTGATCGTCCCGAACGGAGCGATGTCAAATGGCAGTGTCGTTAACTATTCGGCAGAGGGGATGTTACGAGTCGATCTCACCATCGGCATCTCTTACGAATCAGATGTTTCAAAGGCAAAGCAGGCCTTAATGGAGATGATGCAAAACAATTCTCAGGTGCTAAAAGACCCGATACCCATGGTTGCCGTTTCAGAGTTGGCCGACAGTTCGGTTAATTTAGCTGTCCGTCCCTGGTGTAAAGTTGAAGATTATTGGAATGTTTATTTCGACACAACGGAACAAGCTAAAGTTGTGCTCGAATCCAATGGCATCAGCATTCCATTCCCACAACAGGATGTGCACCTTTACCAGAAAAACGCATAAAAGATTGACCTCAATTTAAAGGCAAAGGCCACCTCAGTATGAGGTGGCCTTTGCCTTTTTGAACCGAGATTATTCGACCCAATCAAATGTCCGGGTAACTGCCTTTTTCCACATTTTATAATTATCAATACGTGGCGTCTCATCTTCTGACGGTTCCCAGGTTTTATCAATACCCCAGTTCTGCCGCATTTCGGAGATATCCTTCCAGAAACCAACGGCCAGACCAGCAGCATAAGCAGCGCCGAGAGCTGTACTTTCAATAACCTTTGGTCGTGTGACTGGTACGCCGAGAACATCGGACTGATACTGCATCAGGAGTTCGTTGGAAACCATCCCGCCATCGACTTTAAGAGAATGAAGCTTGACTCCGGAATCAGCTTCCATGGCATCAAGGACCTCACGTGTCTGATAAGCAACCGCCTCAAGAGCAGCTCGAGCAAAGTGACCGCGGGTCAGATAACGTGTCATACCAACGATAGCACCACGCGCATCACTCTTCCAATAAGGGGCAAATAAGCCGGAAAACGCCGGAACAAAGTACATGCCACCATTATTCTCAACCATACGAGCCAAATTTTCAACATCTGCAGCGGTATTAATCAGACGCATCTGGTCACGTAGCCACTGCACAACCGCTCCTGCGATGGCAATAGAACCTTCTAACGCATAGATTGTCGGCTCATCACCGAACTTGTAGCATGGAGTTGTTAACAGACCATTCCTAGAATGGACAATCTCGGTTCCTGTGTTCATAAGCATGAAACAACCAGTACCATAGGTATTCTTAGCCTCACCACGACTGAAACAGGTTTGACCAACAGTTGCAGCCTGCTGATCGCCCAGATCACCACAGACGGGAACCTGACCCGCAAAGGGCCCATGATCTGTCGTGTACCCATAGATTCCAGAATAGCTCGATGGACGGATCGTTGGCAACATCTGCGCTGGGATGTCCATCAACTTAAGGATGTCCTCATTCCACTCTGTACCTTCCAGGTTCATCAGCATTGTTCGGGATGCATTGGTCACATCGGTCACATGAGCACCACCATGAATACCGCCAGTCAAATTCCAAATCACCCAGGTATCCATATTCCCAAACAGGGCGTCGCCACGCTCTGCTGCTTCACGGACCCCTTTCACATGATCGAGAATCCACTTAATCTTCGGTCCAGAGAAGTAAGTCGCCAGTGGCAGGCCTGTCTTTTCACGCAAGCGATCTTGCCCTTCATCGCCAGCCAGGTCATTGCAGATAGCATCAGTCCGAGTGTCCTGCCAAACGATGGCATTACAGTAGGGTTGCCCGGTCTTTTTATCCCAGACCACCGTTGTTTCGCGCTGATTCGTGATACCAACAGCAGCAATATCTTCAGCAATCAGTCCAACCTTCTCCATGGCGCTATGAACGACCTCTTTGATTCGCGTCCAGATTTCAATCGCATCATGCTCGACCCAACCCGGCTTAGGATAAATCTGTTCATGTTCCATCTGGGAGCAGGACACAGGTTCTCCGGCATGATTAAAAATCATACAGCGCGAGCTTGTTGTTCCTTGGTCGATCGCAGCAACATACTTGGTCATAATGGTCCCTCCTCTATCAATGCTAACCTGAACAATGATCACGATTCAATTTAATCATTCAGACAATGCTTTGTAAATATACCAAGATCGCGGAACAATCAGCAGCGAAATAACGATATTTTTACCATCACCTTTTCTGCATGGACTCGGAGATACGTTCAGAATCACTCAGCACAATATCCACAACATAAAAAAACAACTTCGTAATAGTTTCGTAAAACCAAGGGCTAAGGCCTATTGCCCCCTTAGCTTCATGATAATATTGAACTGTCCTGATCAATCAATACATGGAGTTCGAAGAATGAAACAACATACAGATGTCGCTCGTTATACTCTCGGGGAAGAGATTGCCAACAGTATTACGCATGGAATCGGAGCGGTTCTTGCTATCAGCGGCCTGGCTGTTTTGGTTGGTTTTGCCAGTTTACGCGGTGATGCCTGGCACATTGTCAGCTGCAGTATTTTTGGTGCAACTCTGGTTCTGTCTTATCTCTCATCAACCCTATATCACAGCATCCCCCAGGCCAGAACCAAACAGATTCTCCGGACCATCGATCATTCAGCTATCTACCTGTTGATCGCTGGAACCTATACACCCTTTATGCTTGTCAGTCTGCGTGGGCCTTGGGGTTGGTCAATCTTTGCAGCGATCTGGGGTATTGCCATTGCCGGGATAATAATGAAGACGACAATATTCGGTAAAATCCGCAGTCTCTCGACGATCATTTATCTGATCATGGGCTGGATTGTTCTTATCGCCATCAAACCGATTATTGCGGCGCTCGATCCAGGAGGATTACAGCTCTTAGTGATGGGCGGACTCGCCTATACGGCAGGTGTGATTTTCTATGCCTGGAAAAAGCTACCTTACAGCCATGCAATCTGGCATGTCTTTGTTCTGGCAGGAAGTAGCTTCCATTTTTTCGCGATTCTATTCTACGTTATTCCTTGAATAGAGCGGCCCGATCCTCAGCAAGAAAGAGTTCATTCAAAGCATTCAAGAGAGAATGGCAATCCTCTTGCCAGATATGATGACTACTTAACGCTAAATCTTGGGCTGTTTCACGATACATAACATTCAAATCGCCTGTATAGACCATAGTATTGATCTTCCTGCCACCACTCGGCGAGACAATCATCTCTCCATCAATATGCCAGTTATTCTGGATTAAAAAGGGGATCAGTTGTTTCCAGCGCTCAAGGCAACGGTCAGCATCCGCTTCCACGAGATCATGGCTGATACCTCGATTCTTCAAAAACTTATTGAGCAGGTCTGCCCGCTCGCTTAAGCCATGTTGACGGCAAGCCTTGATCAGTTCTGAAAGATAGACATCTTCGCTGACTTTGACTCCATCCTCATCACCACAGCCGATACAGCAGATGTCAAGATAGCCCTCAGGAATCTCGTCATCGGTATCCTGATCCGTCCAGTAGGTAACAACCCAGCCATCATTGCCATATCCGACCTGCCTGAGGGCATAGGTCACAAGGGTGTCGATACGTTTTTCATTCTGGATAACTTCTGCTGCGGCTGCCTGTTCAGACAGACGCTTCATTCCATTATTGTCATTCTGGAGCATAATGACCCCATCCTTTGATGAAACGATCACTGAGTTATGGAACCTGCGAAAGAGTTTCAAGCGCATGAACAACATCAGCGGAACCAGTTAATTGAATCTGGACTGGAAATGTTTCAACTATACTCACTTTGGAAAGAAGACCAGCCTCCTCCAATTCGAGAACCTTTTGCAACAGCGTGTCAGGGGCCTCCACACGACCGGAAATAACACGAGTGATACTATTCTCTTTGTGGTGCTGGCTCTGGGTCAATTGATCAGCGCAGCCAGTTAAAAATAAAAAACAAAAGAGTAACGGATAAATAACCGTTTGTTTCATCGTCGTCCTTCTAGATAACAGCCGGAGTTAATCCGGTCAACCATTCTTAAGTTATTATTCCATTTGATTTCCACAAGACACTGATGAAATCGAAAATAACAACTATCGAAATATTAATAAGTTAAATTGATCTATCCACAGAATCCACAGGGTAACTGTGGATAACTCAAAAGATATCAACACGCAAGCGACGCAGGGTAAAGAGTCGTGTGGCATGCGTCAAGAACTTTGGCAAATATCTTTAAAAAAAATCTCAAAGAAAAAGCCCCGAAGATTCAATCAACGGGGCGATTCATAGAATTCAATCAAATTTGACGGTACTGAATTAACGAGCCAGCCAACCACCATCAACTGCCAGAGTATAACCACTGACATAGTCAGCAGCGTCTGAACAAAGGAAAACCACGGGTCCTGCAAGGTCAGCAGGCTCTCCCCACCGATTAGCAGGAATTCGACCCAAGATTTCAGTATTACGTGATTCATCGGCCCGTAACGCTGCTGTATTGTTTGTTGCCATATAACCTGGAGCAATGGCGTTAACATTTATGTTCTTTGAAGCCACTCGTTAGCCATCAATCGGGTAATCCCCATGACTCCACTCTTGCTGGCCGTATAGGATGGAACACGGATCCCCCCTGGAAAGAGAGCATTGAGGCAATGTTAACAATCTTACCTCCCCGCCCCTGCTTGATAAAGCGCTTGGCAGCCCCCTGACAGAAGAAAAAGACCGTTTTGACGTTAATATCCATCACATCATCCCAATCTTTTTCAGTGAAATTAACGGCGTCTTCTCGTCTGATGATTCCTGCGTTGTTAACCAGAATATCAATGCCACCAAATATTTTCTCAGTCTCATCCAGTATTGGCTCAATCGGATCACAACTGGAAAGGTCCGCCTTAATCCCAAGGAAGCGCCCTCCCAATGACTCTACTTTTTCTTTAGTTTCTGGTGCATCAACATAATCAACACCAACAACATTTGCCCCTGCTTCAGCCAAGCCGAGACACATACCCTGCCCAAGACCGGTCGAACAACCTGTCACAATAGCAGTTTTCCCTTTCAGGTTAAATTTATCCAGTATCATAAATAGACTCCCTTCATTACCTGAGGTCAGACATTTCAACCATATCCATATCGGTAAAGGTTTGGTTTTCTCCAACCATCCCCCAGATAAAGGAGTAATTTTTGGTACCGACACCGCTGTGGATCGACCAACTCGGGGAAATGACAGCTTCTTCATTTCTCATAACCATGTGACGCGTTTCATTGGGCTGCCCGAGCAGGTGAAAAACGACCGTATCGGGATCCATATCAAAATAGAGGTAAACCTCCATGCGGCGTTCATGAGTATGAGCTGGCATTGTGTTCCAGACACAGTTCGGTTCGAGCAAAGTCATCCCCATACACAGCTGACAACTATCGAGGACTTCAGGATGAAGATACTGATAAATGGTACGCTCATTCGACTCAGCTAGGCTCCCGAGATGAACCTTCTTGGCATCAGCCAGAGTGACTTGTTTATTCGGATAACTCATATGAGCTGGACCTGAGAGAAAATAAAAGCGGGCAGGTGCAGAAGCGTCACTGCTAACAAAAGAAACATCTTTAGCGCCCATGCCAATATATAGACCATCACGAGTTCCAAGCGTAAAGCTCTCACCGTCGACAATGACTTGACCAGGAGCACCGATATTAATCACTCCACCTTCACGCCGCTCAAAAAATGACTCAGCTCCAAGCGTCTGTGCTCCTTCAAGCGGTAACGCTTTATCCACAGGAGTAATTCCACCAACGATAATACGGTCAAAATGGCTGTAGGTCAGATTCAGTTCTCCAGCAACAAACAAATTCTGAATAAGGAATTCATCTCTAATTTTGTCAGTATCAAATCCCTTGGCATGCTCGGGATGAGAAGAGTAGCGAATGTCCATAGTATTTCTCCTAATATTTACGGCATCAGCAGTGACGGCAGCCACTCTGTAAATGCCGGGATAAAAGTGATAATCACCAAGGTGATCAGATTGGCTGCTAAAAAGGGCAGCGCTGCTTTAAAAATAATTCCTATTTCCAACTTGGAAATAGCAGAGGCGACATTGAGACACATACCAACCGGAGGCGTCACCAATCCAACGGCCAAGCCGGAAACGAGGATAACTCCGAACTGAATGGCACTCATTCCTAAGGCCGAAACCAAGGGCAGGAATACCGGGGTCAGTAGCAATATCGCCGGAGAGACATCAATAAATGTTCCGCAGATGAGAATGACAAGAATCACCGTCAGAAAGACAGCGTAAACGGGGAGGCCCAGTTCCATGACACCGTATGCCAATCGTTGAGGAATACGCTCCAGAGCAAGGATCCAAATATAGAGTTTTGATAACGCAATAATGATCATCACGTTGGCACTGGTCGTAATCGACTTGGTAATCAGCTCCGGGATATCCTTGAGCTTGAGAGACTTAAAAACAAAAAAACCAACTATCAGTGCGTAAAAGACCCCAATACCTGCAGATTCCGTGGCCGTTGCGATCCCCATAACAACCGATCCGATGACAAAAACCGGCATAATCAGCGCAAGAAAGGCCCTCCGCAGACACCGATTCCGTTCAGTTGGTGCAAGTTTTCGCTCCTCTCGTGGTAACCCACTGCGATAAGAAATCACCAAAGTGATCGCCAACATCAGAAAACCGATCATAAACCCAGGGAGTGCACTGGCCAGAAAAAGACGACCGACTGATTCCTCTGCGGCTAATGCGTAAATGATCATTGGCACACTGAGGAATAATCATTCCCATCGTTGACGAAGCGACTGTAATACCACTCGAAAATTGAACGCTGTAGCCCTTTTTCTTCATCTCAGGAATAAGAACAGCACCTACGGACGCAGTATCAGAGACAGAGGAGCCAGAAATGCCTCCAAAGATCATACTCGACAGGACATTAACAAGCCCCAGTCCTCCTCGAAATCTGCCAACAAATATCAGAGAAAAATCGATCAGCCGGGCAGTGATTCCTCCGGCGTTCATCAAATACCCCATCAGACAGAAGAGAGGCAGAGCAATCATCGAGTACGATTCCATCCCGGCATAAAGTCGCTGAGGTAGAATAGCGAGGAGCATAGGCTGCTTGATCATAAAGTAGAGAAAACCGGAAATCCCCAAAGAGTAGGCAATCGGGAGACCTAAAATCAATAGCAGCGCCAGTGAAATGAGCAGAAGAGTCATCGCTATCCTTCCTTCCCTGGCAAAAAGACTTTTATGATGCCAGTCAAGCAGAAAAGCACGACAAAAACACAGCCAAGTGGAATTGAAATTTCAGCGATCCACATCGGAATTCTCATCACAGGTGATGCGAAACTCCCCACTTGATGAATCCAGGAAATACTCAAATAGGCAATAACCAGATTAATTCCAGCGACCAGAAGATAGTTGATGACAGAAACGATGCCCTGCCCCTTCGCAGGAAGCTTATCGACAAAGTACGAAATGCGAATATGGTCGTTTTTGCAGATTGAAACGGCAGCTCCCAATGAGGTGGTGTAAATAAACAGATACCCCATCAGCTCATTTCCACCCATAATTGAGGAATTAAACATGTAACGCAGGATCACCAAGGTAATCGTCAATAGAATTATAATGACGAAAAAGCAGCTGATGACCTTTTCCAGCAATTTCATAAGCGGGTATTCACCCCGTTCTATTATCGCTTTGAACATTGGCATGGAATCCCTGATTATTCTCAATATGATCACCGGAAAGAGGCGATCTGTCCGGTGATCATATTGATTGATGTTAGTGTTGTGCTGCGCTTTTCACCTGATTTATTTCATCCCAACTAAAATAGCCTTCGTCGACATAACCTTGCCATACGGGTTCAACAGCCTTGAGGAATTCTGCGCGTGCAGCACTGTTCAACCGATTAACTTTGAGGTTCTTTTCCAAAGTCTTGAAGAAACCATCTTCCGACCCAAGCCAGATTTTATTTGAATACTGCATTGCTGCGTTTGCTGCGGTGTCAAAAACAATTTTCAGATCGGCAGGAAGCGCTTTGTACCAAGCAGGATTAACGTAAAATGGGTCTGGGTGAACTTGCCAGTTAACAACAGAGAGAAATTTCTGTGCTTCGTAGAACTTCATATCGACAATATTTGAAAAGGGGTTTTCCTGACCATCCACAACACCAGTTTTCAGTGCCATATATGTTTCAGTATAAGGAACCTGTTGTGGATTGGCTTTTAAGGCAGAGAAAGTCTTAATCGTCATATCGATCGGTGGAGTCCTCATTTTCAGGCCTTTGATATCAGCCAGACTGTTGATCGCTTTTTTACTGTTCGTGATATTCCTGAAACCACCAGCAACACCAGTCGCTGGAATATAAAATCCATTGGCCATAGCGCCCGAGTTGATGGCATCACCAGCCGAACTAGCCATCGCGTGCAGGACCTGATCAGTATTTTCAAACATAAACGGCAGTGTATATATCAAGAACTGCTTGTTGGCCCGTTCAAAAAGACCGCCACGACACCCCTGCACAGCCCCCATTTTAACCATATCCAGGACTTCCGCTTCTTTACCCAGAACACCACCAAAGTAAAGTTCGATCTGAATACGCCCTGCAGATGCTTTTTCTACTTCAGCTTTGAAAAATTCCATCGACTTACTACGTGGATGACTGGCGGACTGAGTGTGAGCGTACTTGAACAGATAAGGACCATCAGCGGCAATGGCAGTCCCCTGGTTCCCGATTCCAACACAAAGACTCAGTGAGAACATGATCAGCGATGTAACAACAATAATTTTTTTCATGTGACCTCCGTTTGGTTTTATATTTGAAACTAGGTTTATCATTTAAAACAATAATAAACGGCAACAGAAATTTGTCAACGTCATTTTTAGAACTTGACAAAAAATGACGCGATAAAATCATACAGAGATAAAAAGATACTTGTTTTTATTGGAATCGAAAAATGAGCATGAAACAAAGAAAAGGATGATGTAAACAAGGCAGCCAGGAGGCTGCCCGAAATAAAGTGAGGCTCTCAATCAATTATTCGCAGTGATTCACTGCCAACAATATAGTGAAAAACGACTATTTTTAAGCCGACAGATTTCCCATCTCCCTGGACACAGCTGCCGCTACACTTTTAATCTGAAATGAAATATCATCAATGAGGCTTGACGGAAAACTGACCCTTGTCGCTGTGATACCGATGGCACCAATACAATGTCCTGATCCATCAAAAACAGGGGCAGCACAACAACGAACATCATCAAAAAATTCCAGATCATCGAGCGAATAACCCTGTTTTCGAATCTGTTCACACTCTTTTTTTAAACCGGCTATGGTTATTAATGATCGGTTCGTTTTAGCGACGAGATCAACCCCATTAAGAAAAGTTTCAATCGGCTCATCAATTGACCATGTAAGAAAAATCTTGCCATGACTGGTGCAGTTTAATGGAAGCAATGTCCCAACAGGAGAGGAGAGTTTAATATGACTCGCACTTTCACTGACCCCCATTAACATACTCTGTTTGCCTGAAAGTACCGCTAGATGTGCCGTCTCTCCGAGGCTTTCAGATAAGGCCTGAAGGTGAGGTTGAGCGACTTTGGCAAGATCACGACGAGAAAGAGTCATCATCCCATAATGGATAAACATATAGGCTAAGAGATACTTATCACCTTTCTTCTCAACCCAAGAGCGCCCTTCCAGTGTATGCAGAATACGGAAAATGGAAGCCTTAGGAGCGTCCAGATGAGTTACGATATCACTGAACGAAACACCATCAGGATACTTGGAAATATAATCAATCACGTCAAACGTCCGCGCCAGAGCGGGAATAATATATGATGTCGCCATGTGTTCCTCCTGCCAGCCATAGTAGCGAGCAGGACGATTTAAAGCAAGCATTGCTTCATATTTGAAACATAGTTCACAGTATGAAACAATATTTTCACAGTGATATTTGATACTGAGATAAGCAGAGATCGCTTAAGATAGGTTGGGTTTAGCACTCATCAGTTCGGCTCAACCCAACCTTATCTTTAAAGCATTTTTTCCAGAAAGGTCTTAATCCGTGGATGATCAGGGTTGGTAAATATTTTATCTGGTGATGATGCTTCGATAATTCTTCCTTCATCCATAAAAACAACCAGGTCTGAAACTTCGCGGGCGAAGGTCATTTCGTGGGTGACAATCAGCATGGTCATATGTTCAGCGGCTAGATCTTTGATAACAGCCAGAACCTCACCGATCAACTCAGGATCAAGGGCACTGGTCGGCTCATCAAAAAGCATAAGGTCAGGTTCCATAGCCAGAGCACGAGCAATAGCAACACGCTGCTTCTGTCCGCCAGACAGATAGTAGGGATAAGTGTCACGCTTGTCAGCCAGTCCAACTTTAGCCAACAGTTCCTCAGCTTTTTCAGTTGCCTTGGCACGGCTTTTTTTCAGAACTGTCATCGGTGCTTCAATCAGGTTTTCAAGAGCGGTCTTATGAGGAAAAAGATTGAAGTTTTGAAACACCATACCCAGTTTGCGGCAACGTTGACGGATCTTGCGTCCGAGATATGGCTATCATCAGCATTGCGAATCGCTTCACCCTCGACCAGAATCTCACCACCATCTGCTTTTTCCAGATGGATCAGGGTTCTCAGTAGCGTACTCTTTCCAGAACCTGAGGGCCCGATAATTGAGATGATTTCCCCTTTGCGAACACTCAGATCAACCCCTTTGAGCACTTCAAGGGATCCGAATGCCTTTGAGACATTGGTCGCACGAATCATGTCGGGTTGTGCATTACTCATAGACTGAATGCCTCTTTTCCAACCGCTTGAAGAACAGCACCACAACATAATTCATCAACAGATAGATCACTGCCGCGATCACAAATGGGCTGATGGTAAAGTCACGGGCGACGATCTCCTTCGAGTTACGCAGAATATCACCGATGCCCAGAACTACAACCAGAGCGGTGTCCTTAACCAGGGTAATCGCTTCGTTCGATACCGGTGGCAGCACCCGCTTGAGGGTCTGAGGCAAAACAATGCGACGCATGGTCTGCAGATAACTCATTCCCAGAACCTGCGATGCCTCATACTGACCACGATCAATCGACTGGATTCCACCACGGAAAATCTCAGTGAAATAGGCACCGTAATTCAATACAAAGGTGAAGGCTGCAGCATTGAAACGATCCATGGCCAACTCAGGGAAAACGATCGGCAAACCATAGTAGACAAAAAATATCTGCAGCAGTAGCGGTGTTCCGCGAGCCACTGAAGTGTAAAACTCCATCAAGGTTCGCAATGCCCAACTGCTTGAGGTTTTCCCCATAGCACAGAGAAAACCCAAAGGCATAGAAACGAACAGAGTGATGAAGAATAATTTTAAAGTCACAGTACATCCCCCAAGGATGTACTGTGTTGACTCAAGAAGATATTGCATTAGCGAGCCAGGAGAACGTCTTTCCCGAACCACTTTGTGGAAATCTTTGCTGCAGCACCATCCTTAACCATTTCATCCATGACTCTGTTAACTTCCGCAGCAAAGGCCTTGTCTGCCTTACGGAAACCGATACCGTACTCTTCTTCGGCAAAGTAGTCAGTTGCAACGGCGTAAACACCTGCTTTTTTGGCGATGTAGTAGCGACCGACGATTTCGTCAATAACGACAGCATCAAGACGACCAACACCCAGATCCATCAAAGCCTGAACATTATCTTCAAATTTAACGATCTCACCAATTGACTTCTTTGTCTTAGCATCAGCATTGACTGCATCAACAGCACTACTGCCCAGTTGGAGACCAACAATTTTACCAGCTAGATCAGCCTTGGTGTCGATACCGCTGTCAGCCTTAACAACAACAATCTGGCGGTTGGCAATATATGGCTTGGAGAAGGTAATTTTTTCAATACGCTCAGGAGTGATGGTCAGGCCATTCCAAATAACATCGATCTGCTTGCTGTTAAGATCAAGAATCTTGGCATTCCAGTCGATCGGCTGCAGCTTCAGCTCAACGCCCATACGCTTGCAAACCTCTTTGGCAAGATCGATATCAAAACCGGTGATCTCTCCCGCTTCATCACGGAATCCCATAGGTGCAAAGCTGGCGTCCAGACCAAGAACGAAGACACCCTTGTCCTTAATATCAGTCAGTGAGGTGTCGGCTGCAAAAGAAACAGATGAGGCAAGTACGAGGATAATCAGTAGGCTTAAAATCTTTTTCATCTCTTAAACTCCAATAGGTAATGGTTAAAAACGGCTGCAGTATAGGCGAACTGATGATCTCTGTAAACACCTGTCATTGAGTTGAAATGGATCAGAGCGGGGAAATGGCCAGTTTAAAATATCGAATCATATGTTGCAGCCCCCGCGCTTTTATAATTCAGGATATTCTCCTGTTCATCCCCACGTATATAATGAATCATTCGATGACAAAAAGAATGCCCCAGATCGAACCGACCTGAGGCATCCTTAAGTGACAATATTTCTACAAACTGACTATTTTTTTCTGCGCAGGACAGAAACACAATTTGTGGCCGATGAACCGCCAACATTCAGGGTGACACCGATCTCTGGCTGCCCTTTAGTTGGTTTGACTCCGATAGGCTCGCCAACAAGTTGCTTGTAGATAAGGGTGTGCATGGAAGCACCTGTTGCACCAACCGGGTGCCCCTTCGCTTTGAGTCCACCTGAGATATTGACAGGACAAAGATCATCACAGGTAAATTTCCCGTCCATATAATCATATCCAGCTCGTCCATCTTCAGAAAGACCCAGAGCCTCAGTGCAGAGCAGTTGGTTGATGGTGAAACAATCATGAACCTCTGCGAGATCGACATCAGCGATAGTGATTCCAGCTTCCTTGAACGCTTTTTCTTTTGCGATTTTTCCAGCGATCATTTCATGCATGTTCTCTCTATCCTTGATAGCGAGCAGTTCAGTGGCGTGACCGATACCTGCAATTTCGACAACCCTGTTCGATATTGCGAGGGCAGTCTCAGTTGTGGTAATAACGAGAGCGGCAGCACCGTCAGTCACAAGAGAACAATCATGAAGCCTCAAAGGTTCCGCAATCATTGGGTTCTTATCATCAGGAAGATTAAGAATGGCATCAGCACTGAAGAGTTTCAACTTGTCGGAAGGCCCGCCAGCTCCAAAGTGAGCTAATGGATTCTCAACACCATTTTTATAGCCAAGAGCTGATACGTGAGCCAACATATTCTGAAGCTCGTTATCACCGATTCCATAATGAGCTTGATACCCCTTTGCATATTCAGCAAAAAGACCAGGGAAGGTCATACCACTCGCACCCTCTGATTCCCAGTGAGAACAGGTTGCAAGTGCATGCGTAACACCCTTTGTACTGAGCAGATTCATCTTTTCGACGCCCAGAACAAGAGCTGTTTTACACCGTCCAGATTCAACAGCATAGAGAGCATCGTAGAGAGCGACTGAAGAGGAAGCACAAGCATCTTCGCAACGTGTGCTTGGTTTGTACCTGAGGCCAGGATCGGCATCGATGGCTAATGCCGCCATATGTTCCTGATTGGCAAAAAGCCCGGGCGCACAGGTCCCCACCCAGATACCATCAATGTCTTTACCTTCAACTCCGGCGTCTTTCAATGCCCCCCTGATCGCCTCGTATGTCAGTTCATCAATAGACTTGAGGTCAGTTATTTCTTTGGTTTCTCTATTCTTTTTAACGAAGGAACCAAATTGAGTATTATAGGCTCCGATGATACTGACTTTACTCATAATGTAACCTCCCTACAATCATCCGGTATGACAATATCGGCATCTGTATTACTTAAAATATACTCCACTGTATAAGGAGCAAAATACTCTCTGAGAATGAATTTTCCATCGGCAATCTCGAAGAACCCAAGATCAGTGACAACATAGTTAACCGCATTTCCAGCCGTGAGCGGCAGTGTGCAGTTGCGCTTGAGTTTCGCCTCACCACTCTTCTCAAAATGGGTTGTAGCGGTAATCACTGTCTTTGCTCCGACCGTCAGATCCATGGCTCCGCCCATGCCGGGAACCATTTTCCCAGGAATCATGTAATTGGCAAGATTTCCGTGCTGATCAACCTGAAGGACACCGAGGACAGTGTAGTCAACATGGCCACCACGAATGATTCCAAAAGATGCTGCTGAATCAAAATAGGCTCCGCCTGGAAGCAGGGTCACAGGCATGCCGCCGGCATTGACGAGCATCGGATCTTCAGCACCTTTTTCTGGGACAGGTCCCAATCCGACAAAACCATTCTCCGACTGCAAAAGGATGGTGACACCATCGGGGAGGTGATTTCCAACCTGGGTTGGCAGGCCGATTCCAAGATTGACCAGATCTCCATTTGCAAACATTTTTGCTATACGTTTGACGATGATTTCTTTATTTGGTTTATATTCCATTATTTTGTCCCCCTGGTCTGAACAAGGTAATCAACAAAAAATCCCGGGGTCACGATACATTCGGGGTTAAGCTCACCAATCTCCACGATCTCATCAACTTCGACGATAACGGTTTCACAGGCGGTCGCCATCAGTGGACCGAAGTTTCGTGATGATTTATCATAAGTCAGATTACCAGCCTTATCTGCCGTACCTGCCTTAATAAGAGCGATATCTCCCTTGCGGGCCTTTTCCAAAAGAAATTTTTTCCCATCAATATCGATGACTTGCTTGCCTTCTTCCACCTCAGTTCCAACACCGGTCGGGGTTAAAATCCCGCCCAGCCCAGCACCACCGGCACGAACCTGCTCTGCAAGTGTGCCCTGGGGAACCAGTTCAACTTCAGTTTCACCTTCATTCATCTGCCGTTGAGTCTCTGGGTTGGTGCCGATATGAGAAACAATGACCCTGCTGAACTGTCGCTTATGGATAAGTGGTGCAACGCCGTTCATATCACCCGTTTTGACATTATAGATTGCCGTATCATTACAGATCAGGGTCATTTCTTTTGTCTCTTGCTCGCAAAGGGCATCGAGAATATCTGGAGGTGAACCGCAGGCCATAAACCCGCTGAGCATTACGGTGTCTCCGTCCTTGACCATTCCGGCTGCTTCTTCAGCACTGATTATCTTCTTCTCAATCATTCTGTGCTCCTTATCTTTTTAATTTATAGGGAACCACAAATAACTCTCGACGATGGGGGGTTGTTTGAGGGTCCTTGGTGCAGACATCTTTCTGGGGAGTCAGCACCGATCACATAGGGTGGGGTTCTAAAAACCATCGTTTTTAGAAAGGTCCTATTAAGAGATGTCACCCGGCAGCGTAATTTAGTGCCGGGTGACATGAAACCTTACGACTTGTAAGAGTTAAAAAACGAACAACATAAACAAAGAGGTCACAATACCGGTGAAAAGAAGAACGACCGTCGTATAGCCCATGATGTCACGGATATTGAGCTTGGCAACAGCAAGCAGAGGTAGCGCCCAGAATGGCTGAACCATATTGGTCCATGCATCACCCCAAGCAATCGCCAACGCTGTTGTTGAGTATGGAACGCCAATGGCCTTTGCTGCAGGCATCATGATTGGACCCTGAACAGCCCACTGGCCACCACCCGAAGGAACGAAAAAGTTTACAATACCTGCTGAAAGGTAGGTGAAAAACGGGAAGGTTGTGCTGTTGGAGATATTAACAAAGCCTTCAGAGAAGGTGACAGCGAGACCAGAACTGATCATCATTCCCATGATTCCAGCATAGAATGGGAACTGAAGAACAATACCACCACAGTTCTTGGTCCCTTCATTGATCGCTTTAACGTATTTGATTGGTGTCTTATGAAGAATGATACCAAGAGTCAGGAAGATAAAGTTGACAACATTCAGTCCAAGACCGCCGCCCTTGGCAAAGAAATTAACAATAAAAAGAACACCGATGGCCCCGATAATCATTGACAGGACACAAGAATTCTCAATCCTCTCGGCAGGAGTCATATCGGCTTTTTCTTTAACCGGAGCTTCTTCCTCATCTTCAAATAGCGCTGGGTCAACTTCAAGGATTTCGTCATCTTTTTTCGGTGACATCAACATGTTGATGATCGGAATGGTCACGAGGAAGATGGCAACCAGGAGCAGGTTCTGCCATGAAAAGATGGTTTGTGCTGTCGGGATGACGGCTCCATCAGCAAATTGCTTCATGATCGAGTCGGCACCGGCCACCTTCAGTGGAATAGATGCGGAGAACCCAGCGTGCCAGACGACGAACCCAGAATAGGCACTGGCGACCAGAAGCGGATAATGAATTTTGCGGATATTTTTCGCTAGCTCTCTGGCGACCAGGGCACTGACGATAAGACCGAAGCCCCAGTTCAACCAGCAGCCAACAACCATGACAACTGTGACAAGGACAATAGCCTGAGTCGGGGTCTTGGCCACCGTTGCAAGACTCTTAAGTCCTTTGTGAACGGGACCTGAGGTTGCAAGAGCACTACCTGTGACCAGAATTAGAACCATCTGCATTGAGAATGCTAAGAATTTCCACATTCCACCACCAAAATAAGTGGTCATATCAATAATAGATGCGCCTTCAATAACGATTCCCAAGACAAAAACGATGATGGCGAGAATGACTGCAAAGATGAATGCATCGGGTAAATACTTCTTTGCAATTTTGGAAAAAAATGTACCGAGTGATCGAACCATGTGTTCCTCCTAGCTTGGATTGAGTGTCTGGAGTGTACATAGCAGTAAGCATACCAAGTTGAAGGCCCGGTTCTTTTTGTGACAATATTGCTTATTTGTGAAGGTTGTTTCCTCTTTTCAGTAAGCCTCAGCTAATTTCTAAACAAAAAGAGCCAAATGACATGCCAGTTTTTTCATGCACAGGTGCAATATTTTGCACGTTGGAGTCAATCAATCAAATCATAGCGGCTGAGCTTGTATTGAAGGTTCCTCAATGAAATGCCAAGTTCAGCAGCTGTATCGGCACGGTTTCCACCCTGAGCAGCAAGAGTTTGGATAATCAGAGTCTTTTCAAATGCTCCGAGCGTACTCTTAAGATCACCTGATTTTACGTTGGCCCCCTCTCCTTCAAAGACAATCTCATCCTCATTGATCAAATCTTCTTCAGAGAAGATAAATATCCGCTCAAGAGTATTTTTCAATTCACGAACATTGCCCGGCCATGAATAGTTCTGCAGCAATTTACAGGCGAGTGGTGTCAGCTTTTTTTCTTTGCCATATTTAGTTTTAAGAACATCGAGAAAATGTTCCGTTAGCAGGCAAACATCGCTGCCCCGTTCTGTCAGTGACGGGATTTTTATATGGACAACATTCAAGCGGTAATAAAGATCCTTTCTGAACCTCCCGGCATCAACTTCCTCATGGATATTCCGGTTGGAAAGAGCGATGATTCGAGTATTAACGGCAATATGACGATTTCCACCAACCCGGTAGAAACATCTTTCCTGAATAAAGTTCAGCAGTTTGGTTTGAAGCTCATAAGGAATCTCAGTGATTTCATCAAGGATTAACGTGCCATTGTCGGCTTCCTCGACCCGACCTTTTTTCAGTGAACTCGCTCCCGTGAATGAACCTTTCTCATGCCCGAACAGTTCTGATTCAAATAAAGTGTCAGGGATACTCGAACAATTTGTATAGATAATCGGGGCGTTTTTATCGGCACAGGTAAAATGCACCTGCTTGGCCAGAATATTCTTTCCAGTCCCCGTTTCACCGGTAATCAAAATCGGCACATCGGCAAAAGCAAGCTTATTGATCAACCCCTTAAGTTTTTTAACCTCGGGACTCTCGCCAATGAACTCTTCGAAATAGATGTGATTTTTCTGCTGACGTTTCAAGGCCGTATTTTCACGACTCACCTTTGCAAATTTTACAGCCCGTTCGCACGAAATGAGGATTTTTTCGGTATCAAACGGTTTCGAAATAAAATCATAGGCCCCGAGTCGCATCGAATCAACGGCATTATCGACAGTCCCCATAGCAGTAATGATGATGATCTCCGTGTTTTTATTATTCTTCTTTATAACCGGAATCAGATCGTGCCCACTCCCGTCAGGGAGACCAAGGTCAAGGATAACCACCTCCGGGCTTTTTGAAGCAATTGAATTCTTTGCCTCAGCGAGACTTCCGGCGTCAAAAACTTCGTAGCCCTCTTGATCCAGGAGTTCTCTCAAAAAAACCCTGACGTTTTTCTCATCATCCACAATTAGTATGCTGTCCTTCATTTATTCACCTGCCGTCCGATTTAATGTGATGGTGACTTCGGTAAACTCTCCCTCAACCGAAGTAATGACAATATGACCGCCATGTCGCTTTACGATCCGGTAACAGATCGCAAGTCCAAAACCTGTCCCGCGGTCTTTCGTGGTAAAGAAAGGGTTATAAATTTTTTGAAAATTGTCTTCATTGATTCCCCTTCCGTTATCCTTAAAAGCAATAGAGATATGTTCGTTTGTAGCCGTTAGGCCTAAGGTTAATCGCCTATCTTCAGTTTGTTCAAGCGCATCCACTGCATTTTTAATGATATTTTCAAATACCTGAATAATTTTGTATTTATCAAGAGAGATTATGAAGTTTCCATTTTGTAATATTTTCTTTTCAAATACAATTTCGGGATTAACTGTTTGGTGTCCCGCCAACAAACCATCAAGGATGGCCATAAGATCTTCATCCTGCTTCCTCAGGGGAGACTGTCCTCCATACAGGAGCAGATCGTTGAGCAGCCGGTTCACTCTGTTTAGCTCTTCATCCATAATCTGCAGATATTCAACTCTTTTCTCTTCTTTCAAAGCTGGACGCTGCAGCATCTGGGTAAATCCTTTTACAGATGTCAGTGGGTTCTTTATCTCATGAGCAACGCCAAGGCTCATCTCACCGAGAGCAGCGATCTTTTCCTTCTCTTTCAGATCGTTCTGATATTGTCTGATAAGTGTCAGATCCTGAAAAATAAGAATCAGCCCAAGCCTTTGCCCTTGTTCATCGATGACAAAGTTACTCAGCACCTTGATGATTTGATCGGATAGGTTCAGCTCGATACCTTCAGAACATTCATCATCAAGCAACCCGCCATCAATGATCGAATTGACAGATTCTCCAAAAATTTCACGAGATTGTCTGCCGTGGATATCATGGCTGATGTGCTTAAATAGCTGATAAAACTTACGATTAGCGTGAGTAATTATGCCATCATTCGAAACCACGAGGACGCCACTGACGACCGCATCAAGAATATATCGAATATGCGATTCGACATAACCGATATTATCAACAAGCTCATTGACTGTTTCACCAATGATATTCAGTTCACCATCGACTTCAGGAATCCGGGAGTTTGGCTTGTCCATCAAATTTTCGATTTCGGTTTTTAAAACCGTAATACCACTTAAAAAATTTTTGGAAATGACGTAAACACAGAGGTAAATCACAGCAAAAATTATGATGACCAGCAGGTAAACCCTTTTCATTATCTTTGTGAGCTGAGCCTGAACCCTGTCTACCGTCTCATTGGCCCAGATATAACCGATCACGTTCCCATCGCGGATAATCGGATGCATGCAGTTCATAATGTTACCTCGGACAAGCTCCCCAATCTGAACGCGCTCTTCGCCAGTCGCCATAGCTGCAAGGCCCTCATGGCTTTCATCTATTGAGGTTCCGACAGTATATTGAAACTCTTCACTCGGCCCATAGGTCAACACGCCGTCCAGTTTTTTAGCGTAGTATCCAACACCAACACCAGGGTTCCCGGAAGCAACGAAATCAGTGATTTCCTTCAACTCACGGTTCAGAAAATTAATCTGTTCATCCCGACTCAGCGATAGAGCATTCCCACGAGAAAGAAGATCTTCGAAAGTTCCTTCCAGGTAACGATCCAGCTGCCGTGTCAGCCCGAAAAGCTTATCCTGTTTTTCCTCAAAAATATCAGCCGTTATTTCTGTTCTTAAAAAAAAAGGTGAGCACAAAAAATGGGATTAATATTGAAATAAAAATAAAAAACAATAGCCTCGCGGCAAAGTTATATCGACCTCTTAACATGAACGACTCCGCAAACCCAAAGGGCGTTGTGATTCTTACAAAAACATCTTTTTGATACATTCTGCGTCCCCCTACGGATGGATAACTCCACAGAGGGGCTTGTGCAATCTACAGAAAATACACATACAGGCTGCTAAGCATGCTGAGAGTGGACATCAATGTCCGTTAGAGACATTCGTGCGATCAACCAACCATGCAAGAGGGCAAACAGCAGCAGATATATTTCCAGGACTACGGTATAAGCCCAACCAAAATAAAGCACCATCATAGGTAACAGCTGTGGCTTGACACTCCGAGCATAGATAAAGGTCGCGATCAATCCAGTTCGCATCCCCTTCTGTTGCATCTCTTTTAAGAATTCAAACCAGAGATAGATCGGCCCCATAGAAAACATACCACCGACCAAAGAGATCAGATAGCCTCTGAGACCTGAACCTTGTCCGACATGCTGTTTGACCCATTGAGGTTTAATCAACAGATTCAATATAAACATCAAGATAAATACGAACACCATAATCGGGATCAGCTTGATAAAAATATTGTAACTAAATTGAAGAGAAGCAAATACACGATCTGGTTTAGCAAGAAAAGTTCCAAGATAAATAGCACAGACAACCATCAGGAATAGATAGCCCTCAGGGATCGATTTTTTTGTCTGTCGAAATCGGAATTGTCGTTTAGCCATCCCCCTAACCTACCAGCAACAGCATAGTGATCATCACAAGATAAGAAACAATCAAAGTGAAGATAAAAGCCAGGCCGTTACGAATCAAAGCAAAACGGGCACCAAAGGTCTGTATTTCAGCCGGAAGCTGAATACTGCCAACGGTCACCCAGCTAACAATCAGGGCCGTAACAGCCATGAGACTGACGCCTTGACCGAGAAGCTCCCCCCGAGAACATAACTGACCAACGGATTACCAATCGAGATAGAGCCGACACCACCACCGATTAAACCATCAATAAAAACACCACCGCCAAGAAACTCTGACATCTGATTGAGCGGAATAAATTCCATGATAAGCCCTGACAACAAAATAATAGCCAGAATATTCACCAGCATACGCTGGAACATCCCAACCGTTTTGCTCAGGTTAGAGACGATGACTCCCTCACCCCTATTCTCTGAAATTTTATTATCCATATCTCTTGAATACAGCAGATATGATGAAGAATCCAGTAATCATTTCATTCAGATAAGGGCTGTGAAGGGAAGGAATTTAACGGAAGACTGGATAAAAAATTGCCCCGCCAAGGAGGAGTCTTGACGGGGCGAATCACGTGGATAGGTGTCTCACGCGAACAAACTTACTGTTTTCGTTGCTGCGTTCTCTGCAACCATGGTAAGACTACTTATTGGTATGACCAATGTCAACATAAAATCATAATATTGTTCTATTATTTTTTCTTTCGTAATACCTCTGCAAGCAGCTCAATTGTGTGGCGAGCCTGAACTGGCATATCAGCTTTCTCGAGGCCACCACGTATCTGCATCATACAGCCAGGACAGTCCATCGCCACACAGCCCGCCTCTGAAGCTCTGATATCGTCAACTTTGTCTTCTAGAATTTTTTTCGAAATATGTGGATGACTGGTCAGCGAATAGGATCCACCAAAACCACAGCAACGATCTGAATGTGCCATTTCCACCAGATCAAAACCTGCTGTTTCAAGCAATTGACGCGGCTCTTTCCAAACACCAACACCGCGCTTCAAGTGACAGGAGTCATGATAAGTCACCTTCTTGCCATCTGCAGCATCGGCAAACAAACCAGCACCACCAAGTTCATTGAGAACAAAACTGGCCGCATCAACAGTGATCGATGACAGTTTTTCTGCCCGATCCGACAACTCAGGGAGATCCCTAAGGTGTTCAACAAAGTTTTGCTTCAAAGCCATGGCGCAGGTTGGACAAGTGGTTAATACAAAGTCGGGCTCTTCATCCATCAATGCAATGACATTCTGTTTTGCTAACTCCAGAGCCGTTTCTTTATCTCCAGAATAGATCGCCGGGATCCCACAACAGTTCTGATCTTTAGGATAGAAGACCTCAACATCGAGCGCATTCATGACCTCAATCAAATCGAGACCCAGTTCTGGATAAAGGAAATCATTGGCGCAACCACCGAATAAGGCAACCCGATAGCGAGGTTTAGCGATCTTCTGGACTTTTTTATCGAAGGAATCACGTAGCGGAGTATTCGCAACTGCTGGCAATGTCCGCCATTCTGTCAATGGTGAAAAGAATAGTGGCAAGTGGCGGATCGTTCGTTCACCGCGTGTGACCGGTTGCTGTAACAGGCTGGCCGCCCTAATCATACTATGGAACAGTTTACGGTTCTGCATAACTTTACGGAAGACCAGAGCTTTGCCCGCACCAATCCCCTCTTCATCGCCAACAGTTTCACGTAAGTGCAGGATAATGTCTTCTAGATCAATATTGCTCGGGCAGACTGAAACACAAGAGCGACACCCAATACAGGCCTTGACCAGTTCGGCCGCATTATCAAGCCCATGATAGAAAGCAGTCAGTATGATTCCGATTGCGCCAATATAGACATGACCAAAGACATGACCACCAACAGTCTGGTAAACGGGACAAACATTAGCACAGGCCCCACAGCGGATACAGTTCAGAGCGTCCTGACAGTGTTTCGATTCAGCCAGATCACTGCGCCCGTTATCCAGCAGAACATAGTGCAGCTCTTTCTCTTCACCATCACAAGGAACGGCCCCACGAATCCAGGTTACGTAAGAAGTCAAGAGTTGTCCCGTCGCATTTTTAGGTAAAATCTGGACCACTCTGGCGGCATCGTCCAAAGTCGGAACCAGTTTTTCGATCCCTATCAAAGCAACATGGACTTTAGGCAGGGTTGAAGCCAGACGTGCATTTCCTTCATTCGTGACCAGAGCAATACCACCGGTTTCAGCAATGGCAACATTTGCTCCAGTGATTCCTATGTCAGCATTAAAATATCCCTGACGTAACTGTCTGCGAGCGACTTCGACCAAATGTTCGATCTCAGCCGGTTCTTCTTTGCCGGTTTCTTTCCCGAACAGTTCCGCGACCTCTTCTTTAAACATGTGGATCGCTGGCATAACCATATGACTCGGTTTCTGTCCAGCTAATTGAATAATCCATTCACCAAGATCAGTCTCCAAGGCGCGAATTCCCGCTTTATCGAGAGCATCATTGAGATGGATCTCTTCACTGACCATACTTTTACTTTTAACAACCAGTGAGGCATCCTTCTTTTTTGCCAATTCAGTGATATATCGGTTTGCGTCATCGGCATCTTTGGCTCGGTAGATGATGGCTCCGGCAGATTCAGCATTGGTAATAAACTGATTCAGCAATTCAGTATGATTTTCGCGCACTCCCGCCTTCATCTCTGAAATCTGTCCGCGCATCTTTTCAAAATCGAGCCCGGTATAGGCTTTTTCCCGGGAAAGCAGATACGCGTCACCAAACTTATGCAGGGCATCCTGCAACTTAGGCGTTGCCAGGGCCTTACCGATCCGCTCACGATACTCTTTACTACGCTGTTTGTTCATGACTCCACCAATTCCCTTTCCAGATATGTACAATCGTCAAAATAAAATGACGCTGATCATTGCCCTCTTATCAAAACTCACATTTCCAGGTAATCGGCCGAGAACCCAGGAACCAATAAGATATAAAGTTCTTTCGGGCCATGGACACCGATCGTCAAAACTCGTTCGATGTCGGCCGTACGACTCGGGCCGGTAATATATGCAATATAGTTTCGTGGACTTTGCTGGTGCAATTGCCGTAAGGGAGTCACAGCTTCAAGCCCATCAGCTACAATTTTGTCAGGATCAAGCAGGGCGAAATGTTTTACCGGCAGTGTCGTTGCAAGGCGAATATCTTCAGCGGTGCTTTCCAGAACCAGACTTCCCGTATCAGCAATGGCAAAACTAACCCCTGTCAAGCCTCCCTCCGCCTGTTCAGCAACGGCCCGCAAATCTTGATTGACAAAATTCACGCCAGCGTCTTTCAATGCGGAACTGATCCCAAAGCGTTTTTCAGTCGAAAAAGAAGGAACCAGGAGTGATCCCTTTATCTGACCTGCAATAAATTCAACAGCTGCTGCGACAGAAGAAACAGGTATTATTTCTGCACCAGCTCCTTTTGCGACTTCGGAGAATCGATCAATTAATTGTTGGTTCTTCATGTCCACCTCGCATAATTGTTTATTGGTCAGACCAGTTGTATTATATGACCAGAAATGAGTCAATAGAAAATTTTGAAGTGGATTCGTGTTAAAATTACAGATAAGCGGCATCAAACATCGGAACAGATAACACTCATAATTGAATCAAGCGATTCAATTATGAGTCAGGAATTAATCTATTTGATTCAATGCCTTATACAGGACCACATCTTTATTGACTCAAAGATGAATCAAAAAGGATTTTACCTCCGATACAGAACCAGCAAAAACAGGACATCTAGCATAAATTTATGTTCTGGAATGGTCCTTGCTCTCACTGCAGATATGCTACATCAAAAAAAACAAGGGACGTCATAAGTAGAAACTTTTTATATTTCAGCACCCACATCAATAGAGGAGAAACCATGAAACCTGTTTACACAGATGCAATTAAGGCTCTTGAAGGTCTGACAGAGAATAATATGATCATCGCAGCGGGTGGGTTCGGGCTATGCGGCATCCCTGAAAATCTGATCAGAGCATTGCGAGACAGTGGCGTCAATGGCCTGACCGTTGTCAGCAACAACGCCGGTGTTGATGATTTTGGACTCGGTTGGCTATTACAAACCCGCCAAATCAAGAAAATGATTTCATCCTATGTTGGAGAAAATGCACTATTCGAAAAACAGTTCTTAAGCGGTGAGCTGGAACTGGAACTGACCCCACAGGGAACACTCGCTGAAAAACTTCGCGCTGGTGGAGCAGGTATCCCTGCATTTTTTACACGGACAGGCTACGGGACAGTCCTGACCGAGAACAAACCAATTCAGACATTTGATGGCAAAGAATATGTCCTGGAAGAAAGTATTGTCGCCGATCTGGCGGTCATTAAAGCCTGGAAAGCCGACAAGGCAGGCAATTTAGTTTTCCGCTACACCGCTAACAATTTCAACGCTGCTTGCGCCAAAGCAGGTCGCATAACCGTTGCGGAAGTCGAAGAAGTTGTCGAAATTGGTGAACTCGATCCGCATCAAGTCCATATTCCCGGCAACTATGTTGACCACATTCTAGTCAGTGAAGCGCTGGAAAAGCCGATAGAGCAACTCACTCTGGCGGGAAAGGTTTCTCTCAAAGGTTTTTCACCTGCGCGTGAGTGGCAAGCCAAACGGATCAGTCAGGAATTTGGCAATGGGATGTATGCCAACCTCGGCATCGGCATGCCAACTCTGGTGGCTAACTACATTCCTGATGATATTACCGTCACACTCCACGCAGAAAATGGCCTGCTCGGTGTTGGCCCCTTCCCCGAGGAAGGAGCTCAGGACGCCGATTTGATTAATGCCGGCAAGCAGACTATTACCTGGCTCCCGGGAGCGTCATTCTTTGACAGCTCTGAATCCTTTGCCATGGTTCGTGGTGGCCACATCGATCTTTCAGTTCTGGGGGCCATGCAGGTGTCACAATATGGAGACCTGGCCAACTGGATGATTCCTGGCTCAATGGTGAAAGGACCAGGTGGTGCCATGGATTTGGTCTCCGGTGTCAAAAAAATTATCATCATGATGGATCATTGTGCCAAGAATGGCACATCAAAATTGATGAAAGAGTGCAGCCTGCCGTTGACCGGCAAGAACGTCGTCGATATGATTGTCACTGACCTTGCGGTTTTCAGCGTCAGTGCAAAAACAGGCCTGACTCTGACAGAATTGGCTCCAGGCTCAAGCATTGAAATGATTACCGAGAAGACAGATTGTCCTTTTGACATTGCAGAAGGGCTTAAATAGGCAGCTATCCGGAATCGATCCGACGCCAGAAAACCACTCCCCACCCTTCTTTAAAAGAAAGGGTGGGGAACTTCCACAACAGGTAACCATGGATAAGGAACTCCTCGAAATCGTCTTCGACAACCTCTACAATGGCATTTACATTGTTGATGGACAGGGTATGACCATCGGCGTCAATAAAACGTACGAGGAGATGACCGGTTTCACCAACGAAGAGTTAATTGGCCAGAACCTCCATGACATGGTTGGCAGGGATAACTATTTTTCAGGCTCTGCCAGTCTGTTGGTCCTGAAAAGCAAAGCTCCCGCAACAGCAACCTACACAACCAGCGCTCATAATAAATTCCTGGTTAAAGGCCGTCCCATTTTCGGTGAAGATGGTGAGATCAAATACATCATCAATACAATATGGGATCTGACTGTCCTTCAATACAGCCAGCAGATAGATGCTGATACGGCCCGAAGTCAACTGCTCAGCGAAGACGACCTGATCACCTGCAGTGAGAAAATGATGGCGGTCATTGATCTGGCGTTAAAAGTCGCAATCACCGATTCGACAATTCTCCTTACGGGGGAATCGGGAGTGGGAAAAAGTCTGCTAGCTCGGACGATTCACCGGGCAAGCCAGCGCAAATGCCATCCATTCATGCAAATTAATTGCGCTGCAATTCCTGAAAATTTAATAGAAGCAGAACTGTTCGGCTATGAGGCGGGTGCCTTTACCGGAGCAGACAGCAAAGGAAAAGCGGGCTTATTTGAGGCAG
>JDSF01000261.1_pt1 | contig 28623 bp, 36 predicted proteins | sample 199441 | NCBI WGS metagenome assembly JDSF01 (sample SAMN02592751, study PRJNA231836) | bioreactor metagenome | isolation source: continuous culture bioreactor denitrification-DNRA | place: Germany: Bremen
GTTCATAACGACTTTTGCAGCTTGTTGCTCTCCTTATAAACAGATAAAAGCAACAAATCTGGCGGGAGTGTATGAACATGATATAGGGTTTACACTTACTTCCGTAGACGGTTTAACACTCAATTCAAGTTAACTTTCAAAAACGATGTAGCAATATCAAAACTTACTTCATCAAATGCGCCAATCTTTCCTTCACTTGCTCCATCATATTTGAATATTTCTCAAGCTTAGCCTTCTCCTCAGCTACAACTTTTTCTGGAGCTTTACTCATAAAGCGCTCGTTTGCTAACTTCTTGGTTACACGATCGAGCTCCCCTTGAAGCTTCTTCTCTTCACCTTGCAAACGCTCGATTTCTTTCTCAATATCCACAAGTTCAGCAAATGGCATGAAGATAGTTGCATCTTCAATCACAGTGGATACGGCATCGTCATCAATACCTTCTTCACCTGCTTGAATCACTACTTCATTGGCATAACCAAGTGTGGCAAAGAATACTTTACCTTTTTTCAAAGGTATTTCTAACGTCCTCTTTATCCGAAACAACGAATACTTTTGCCTTCTTTGAAGGTGGCACGTTCATCTGTGCACGTACGTTACGAATACTACGAACTGCTTCTTTAATAAGCTCAATTTCGCCTTCTTCTGTCTCGAAGTTCCATTCTTCTTTATATTCTGGCCAACTGGAAATCATAATGGACTCTTCTCTGTCTTGTATGAACGTAAAGATTTCTTCTGTAATAAATGGCATGTATGGGTGTAATAACTTAAGGGAAGTCACCAGTACTTGCTTAAGTGTCCATAATGCTGCTGCCTTGGTTGTATCCTCTTCGTTATATAGTCTAGGTTTCACCATTTCTATATACCAATCACAGAACTCTTCCCAAATAAAGTCATATAACTTGGATACAGCAATACCTAAGTCATATTTCTCCATGTTGTCCGTCACTTCTTTTACTAAGCTATTAACCTTCGATAGAATCCAACGATCTGCCGGAATCAATTCATCAAGCGCCACTTCTCGCTCTGTATGATTTTCAAAATTCATTAAAATAAATCTTGATGCATTCCATACCTTATTAGCGAAGTTTCTACTGGCTTCTACACGTTCATCATAATAACGCATATCATTACCTGGTGCATTACCTGACATTAATGTTAGACGTAGTGCATCAGCACCATACTGATTAATCACTTCTAATGGATCAATACCATTACCTAGTGATTTACTCATCTTCCGACCTTGTGAATCTCTAACCAGTCCATGAATAAGAACTGTATCAAAAGGTACTCTACCCATGAATTCCATGGATGAAAAGACCATACGTACGACCCAGAAGAATATAATATCATAGCCTGTTACGAGAACATTGGTTGGAAAGAAATAGCCTAATTCATCCGTGTTTTCAGGCCATCCAAGTGTTGAAAAAGGCCATAATGCTGAACTAAACCAAGTATCTAATGAATCTTCATCTTGGCGGAACTTGATTGAAGAACATTTTCCACAAGTTGTTGGTGCTTCTTTGCTCACAACAATCTCTCCACAGTCTTCACAATAATAGGCTGGAATACGATGTCCCCACCACAATTGTCTAGAGATACACCAGTCACGGATATTCTCTAACCAGTGAAGATAGGTTTTACCGTAGCGCTCTGGTACGAATTTCAATTCCCCTGATTTCAGGGCGCGAATCGCTGGTTTTGCCAACTCTTCCATTTTAACAAACCACTGTTGTTTAATTAACGGTTCAATAACTGTTTTACAACGGTCGTGCATACCCACGTTATGGGCATGGTCTTTAACTTTTACAAGTAACCCAAGCTCGTCAAGGTCTTTTATCATACGTTTTCTTGCTTCATAACGATCAAGACCTTCATAGACACCACCATTTTTATTAATGGTTCCATCGTCATTCATCATATTAACCTGTGGTAAATCATGTCTTGCACCAACTTCAAAATCATTAGGATCATGAGCTGGTGTAATCTTCACGACACCTGTTCCAAAATCTTTATCCACATATTTATCTGCAATAACAGGGATTTCTTTATTGACTAATGGTAATAGGACTTTTTTACCTACTAGGTGTTGGTATCTCTCATCTTCAGGATGAACGGCTACTGCTGTATCACCAAGTAATGTTTCTGGCCTTGTTGTCGCAATTTCTACAAAGCTATCTTCTCCTACTACTGGGTATTTAATATGCCAAAAATGTCCATTCTTCTCCTCATGCTCAACTTCTGCTTCTGAGATGGTTGTTTCACATACTGGACACCAGTTAACTAATCGTGCGCCTTTGTAGATATAGCCTTGTTTATAGTACCGAATAAAAACTTCTTCTACGGCTTTTGAACACCCTTCATCAAGGGTAAAACGCTCACGATCCCAATCACAAGAAGAACCTAACTTTTTTTTAAGTTGATCCACAATGACACCGCCATATTCTTCTTTCCAATCCCATGCACGTTCTAAGAATTTCTCACGACCTAGATCTTCTTTTGTAAGACCTTCTTCAGCCATTTTCTTAACGATTTTAACTTCTGTAGCGATACTGGCATGGTCTGTTCCCGGTTGCCATAATGTACTGTAGCCTTGCATTCTCTTGAATCTGATTAAAATATCTTGCATGGTATTATCAAGAGCATGTCCCATGTGTAACTGACCTGTAATATTAGGTGGTGGGATTACAATAGAAAAAGGGTCCTTTGTTCTATCCACCTCTGCATGGAAATATTCTTTATCCATCCATTTTTTGATATAATCTTCCTTCAACCTTGGAAGGATCATAGGTTTTTTCTAGATTTGCCATAACGTCCTCCTTATATTTCACGCGATATATTGAATGAACCATTTAACATAATAATTCCTATTACTTGTTTATCGAAATGCTAGAATCATGATTGCTCCTGCTACCACCAATAATGCTCCTATGACCTTCGTCACAATCGCCCCATTATTAAGTAATGTTAGAAATTCATCATTACCTGCTTTGTCAGGATTAAATTGTACCTTCTTCTTATTTTTTCTTATACATGAGTATGGTACCATAATATATAATAGCACCAACAACTACTAATATAATACCGATTGTATCCATGTTATCACCTCGTTTATTTACTTTATTCTTATGTTTGCCTATTTCACAGAAATAATTAATTTTAAGTCATATAAAACACAAGAAAAGTGGCTTCGCCTCGTCTTCCCCAGGAAGTTTTAGTCCTTAGGAAAGTTTCATTAACGCATATGGAGATATTTCTATTCCTTATGCTCAAAAGTAAAATTTTCCTATACTACAAAAAAAAGGTCTTATCATCCTTGGATAAGGACGATAAAACCGTGGTACCACCTTAATTCTTATATGCAGAGCATATAAGCACTCAAATACTTGTAACGGAGTTACCCGACTCATCCTACTCCTATTCAGACGAACTGCTAAAAAAGCTACTTCTGTTTGTCATCTCTTAGAAAACCTCTCAGCAAAGATTGAATCCCTAGTTTTCCTCTCTGAAAGCTGTTACAAACATACTCCTCTTTCTCACTGCATTTAATCTTCATGTATATCCGTTGAATAGGCATAATCCGTGTCTATCATTCAACGCATATACTTTAGTAATCTTATTATATGGTATAGTAATCCGTTTTATTTGTCAAGGCTAATTCTTTTCTGTGATTTGTCGCTGCTGCTTCGCTATTGACAAGTCGTTGCATGAACTCACCATTCACCACATTATTTTCTATTTTGTAGGTTGGTATCATCTTAGCTAATGCTTGTTTAATGAGCTTACGATTATCTCCTGACATGACTTCCCATAACCCATCCATCCCTTTAAATACGCTGTCATAATCTATATCTGATGGCTTTTCAATGAATATTTTTTGATGGGTCGTTGACGATATATCTTCTTCCTTCATCAGTAACTCCTCATATAATTTCTCTCCGGGTCTTAGTCCTGTTACCTCGATAGGTATGTCTATATATGGTTTTAATCCCGACAACTTAATGAGATCTTTAGCCAAATCTATAATCTTTACAGGTTCTCCCATATCAAGGACAAATATTTCCCCCCCCTTGGCCATTGCTCCTGCCTGTATCACAAGATTAGCCGCTTCTGGAATCGTCATAAAGTACCGTATAACATCCACGTGGGTCACTGTAAGGGGTCCACCTTCTGCTATCTGACGTTTGAAGAGGGGAATCACGCTACCGTTACTACCTAGAACATTACCAAAACGTACGGCAACATATTCTGTTTTAGAACGTTTATTAATGGACTGAATAATCAGTTCGCATGCCCGCTTAGTCGCCCCCCATAACATTGGTTGGATTAACTGCTTTATCTGTTGATATGAGTACGAATTTTTTAACCTTGTATCTATCTGCTGCTTGGGCAACATTAAGGGTTCCAAAAACATTATTTTTTTATGGCTTCTGATGGGTTATCTTCCATGAGTGGCACATGTTTATGAGCTGCTGCATGAAAGACGACATCTGGTTTAATTTCACGAAATATCTTATCCAATCGTTGCTTATCACGTACCGAAGCAATGATTACCTTTAAGTAAATCTTACCTTTGTGATAGATTTTCATCTTCTCGTTAGGGCTAACCATCTCTACATCGTAGGTCCTACACAGTTCATTTTGTAAATCATAGGCATTGTTTTCGTAGATATCGAGTATGATTAATTCTCTAGGTTCAAAATTAGCAATTTGTCGACATAGTTCAGAGCCAATAGAACCGCCTCCACCTGTGACCAGAACTTTTTTTATTTTTAAGGTAACTGCTAATACCTTTCATATTGAGTTTTACTTGTTCTCTGCCAAGTAAGTCTTCTATCTGAACATCTCTGATATCACTTAATTTTACTTCTTTATTCATCATGGTATAGATGGTAGGTAACATACTTAATTTACACTTGGTTCGTTTGCATTCTTCAATAATGGCTTTTATGTCTTCTGTGTTGGCAGATGGTATCGCGATGATAATGCCATCAATTTTTTTTCTTATATGCCACACTTGCTATATCCAGTCGTTGTCCCAAAACGGGTACATTATTAATGACTTGTCCTTGTTTTTTTTATGTTATCATCTATGATTGCTACCGGTTTTCCTATTGCATTATAGTTATTCTTAAGTTCTTTTATAATCATAGCGCCTGCATCACCTGCGCCAATAACCATAATTTTACGGATTTTATTACCGGATAGAACCGTACTATGTGTTATACGTCGAATAATACGATAAGTAAATCGTGCACCACCTATAAACATAATTTCGAAGACTGGTACTAATATATTAATCGATCTTGGTAGGTGATGTTGTTGAAAAACCATATAGGCTAATACCAATATATTTCCAACTAGGACACTCATCACTACTTGTAGTAATTCTTCTATGCTTGCGTATTCCCATAAACTCTGATAGAGTTTGAATATATAAAGAACGATCAATTTAATGACTATAATCATTATAACGTTCTCTATGTATACATCCATAAATTTTGGTTCTGCATGCCATTCAAATCTTAAAAGAAATGCCAGCTGGTACGCGAGATGTATAAACCCAATATCAAGTAACATAAATGCTATTATTTTGAATAATTTTTTCATAGACATTCTCCTCCATCATTACCTATTAAATCACCCTACTAATTTCTATTTCACTATTTAATACCTCTTCTTTTAGATGATTAACGCCTTAGTTTGGTGACCATTTTTATCACTTTGGTCACATCTACTTTGCTTATGAAGATTAAGTCAACTGCCCTGATGTTATAGGCTCTCTTAAAATCAATTAAAAAAAGCCAGCCCAGCAATGGAATAAGATAGAATGGATGAAGCTGCAGCTCCATATATCCCCCACTTAGGAATAAGAAGAAGATTCATCCCAACATTTGCAACAACAGATAAGGTTAATATCTTTGAATAAAATGCCCACTGGCCTTTTGCAATATAGAGTGTTCCTATAATCTTGCAATAAATCATACTATAAATACCAATAAAAAATGATAACTGTAACCGAATACGCTCCTATAAACGCTGAGCCGAATAGAATCATCAACATGTGTTTTCCACCAACAATAATAAAAGCAAAAACAAGAATCATCATGGTCGATGATATACGTAATGAAAATGTCATATTATCTATGTCGTCTTTCTTTGCTGTTTTATTGATCATGACATCTTTAAATATATCGGGTATTAACCATCCATATTCTGCCAAGGAAACCCCAACAGTATAGAGTCCAATTTCTATTAAATTAATGTTTAAAAACTTAAGTAAAATAACATCAACTTTATAATTAATAGATATCAATAACGTGGTATACATCGGTATCAATCCAAATTTTATGATGTCTTTCCATATGACAAAGTCACCCTTTATTTTATTAAACTTAATCCTAAGATGACACAATGAAAAAAAACAATAATCACCATGTCCTTGGTTAAGTAAATGAGATAAGCATATAGAATATCTGTGTCAGTGACTAGAAATACAACTAAAAAAAATAATGCAGCATTCCCTATGGCAGAAACAGTTGTAATGATACTATGATATTTAATATTTTCAACAAGATTTATATAATTTAATTGCATTCTGAAAACACTCATTGTGGTCATTAAAAACACAAAAAATAATCGTATACTATGGATGAAAAGGCCAATGAACATGGTCAAGGTAATTAAAAAAAACAAACTCCACTATCATTAACGATAAAAAGATGGGAAGATAATCCCTATCCTTCCTTCTCTTAAAGTTTGGATAAGATAGTGTTATGCCCATATTAAATACGACGACAAGTATATTAACCACGCTAAGTATGTAAGCATACTCTCCTTTATTCCCAGGACCTAAGTACCTATTCAAAAGGGCTGTTGACAATATTCCAAATACAATAACGTTACATTTTTTTTATAACCGAGCTGGTATATGCATTGGAAAAAAGTTTATTTATAAAAGTCATAGTAACCCTCTTTTTGTAAAACTTATTCAATTCTACATGTTTTTTTTATTTATTAACTGCCTCTTCGTTAACTTATTAAGATAATACACACCTAAAAACAAGACTAAATTCATGCTCATATCATTAATCATGTTCATTGTATTTTGACCCATGAAGAACCCTAAACGCACAATGGCAAGATTCAAAAAATAAAAGACTTCAACGCTTTTTGTTTCATGTACCTTCTTCTCAAAATAATAATGTAAGTGGATAAAAAACAATGAAAAAAGCGGTGCTAGTATAAAGCCAAAAAATAGATTGCCTTGTCCAATCATGGGTAGTATTTGTGACCTTCTATCGATATCCAGCCACAACCGTTTATTAAAATAGATATTGGAATATTGAAATGGCAATTCCTTCACCAAAAAATTAACTCCTATCATGGGTCTAAATATATCAAAAAAATAGAACAGATAAATGATTAGCCTCTGGATAATACGCCTTAGTTTCAACAGCAATGGCTACATTATAAGGACCTCCCGTATAGACTTGAAACGTATCTGTTAGATCCAGTAAATAATCTGTATTATCTGAGATACTCTTATTATTCCTAGCACTTGTAACAATCGTGATTAACACTACTAAAGTTATACTTCCAACTACAAAATACTTTTTCATCACTTTACCATATAACTTATAGAGTAGAAGGAATGAAACAATTGCAGAAATGATAATATCTGAACGATTCGTTCCAAAATATATCAGTATATTAAAAAGAGAGATTAGAAAACTGTATACGATGTACATATTATTTTTTTTACTTCTTGAATATTTTAAAAACATCTTTTTTTAGTTATGATGATAAATAATAGTTGTTTGAACACCACTACAAAATAGATGACTAAATTTTGAGCAAAGCTATACTCAATACTTTTAGCGAAAATATTGGGGAAGATAAAATTAATGGATAATAGTATTGTAGGATATATAAGAACACCTATTAACGTTAATATCCCAAAGAATATATACCCCATATCATGACAATCCAATGCCTCAAAAGATGTTTTTTTTATTGGTTTACTTATGCCTTCTTTTTTTTCTTCTTTTCCATTCTTGAAACCCTATAAATGCTGCACATACAATAAGCTCATAATTCATTAGTAGAATCGCCTTTAAAAATGACGTACAATCAGGTTCTATATAAGACCTACCTCCGTAATGACCTGAAATCACAATGCATAGTGGCAATACAACATACCTAATAGAAGCGATACCAATAAAAAACGATAAAAAATAGCTTTTTTATCTTGATGTATCATTTTACTCAATACCAATAGGTATACGACGCTAAAGATAAGTGGTTGAAGAAAAAGAAGTGTATACCCATCATGATGATGATCAAATAAAATAATGATGCTTGTAACGATACACATGCATACGACAATTGTATTGAAAAAAAATGCTGTTCCATATCCTTTGTTTCTTATATTTGCCACTTTTCCACCCTCTTCAAAACAGTGCTTATTCTAATGACTTAATGCATTTAGCCGGTACACCTCCAGCAAAGGTGTAGTCTGGAATATCTTTTGTTACGGATGAACACGCTCCAATAATACACCCCTTTCCAATGGTGCAGTTCATGGATATGGTACAGTTACTTGTTACCCAAGTACCTTCTCCAATATGGATTGGACCATTTTCTGATTGACAATTACTTATGGTGCCATTTTCATATGTATGTTTTGTTGTCGCTATGACAACTTTAGGTGATACGATAACCCCGTTTCCAATGGTCAAACCACCTGTGCCATTTATCCATATATCATGAGCTAAGTAAACATTATCGCCAATTTCGATATTCCGAGGATAATTGATAACGATTCCCTTAGCAATCTGGAGATTTTTACCACACTTTTTAAAAAATGGCTTCATTAAAAACCCTCTAATTCTATTAGAAATTTTCATATTAGGCAGAATGGCTGTGATACCTAATATGGATTGCATCAACAGGATATAAAATAAAAAATTAAAAACTTTTCTTAGCATAGGATATCCTCCATTACTTATTGATTCATCCGCCACGCCTTTAGACTTGACCTGTACCAATACTCCTGATAAATTCCTGTAAAAAAATTGTTTCTTTCCTGCTCAATTCTAGATTTATAGTATTGTTTAGCTCTATGAAAGTTTTTCATGGCTTGATTGACCATGGATTCATTATCCGATATAAAACGCATTATTTTTCTAGCTAAATCTCTATAATCTTTCGGAGAGATAAGCCACTCATCATCGATTAACTCACCTATACCACCAACTTTTGAAGCAATAACAGGACACCCCCGACTCATTGCTTCAATAATACATCTACCTTGTGCTTCGGCTGTACTTGGCTGTAAAGTAATATCCATTGTGTCCATCCAATCAAAGACATCTTTTCCACTGGGTAGCGTTCCAATAAATGCAACATGATCTTCAAGACAACACGCTTTTATTAAGGGGCTCCATCTAGAAGAATTCCCTTTACCTAAAAAAAACTCAATGGTAAAGTCGGGCAGTTCATTTTTAATAAGCCCAGTGCCTTAATCACTGTCTCATGACCTTTATAACCCACATCAAGAGAGCCTATTAACCCAAACTTTAGACGGTTTTTTTGACACTTAATTTTTTCTATGCGCGTTTTAAGTGTTTTCGTTTCAACACAATCAATAGCCACATTAGGACAAACAACCGACTTTCCACTGGAAGGATATCGGGACTGTAAAAATTTCTTCGTTATGTAGATTGTATAGTTTGATTGAGCAATATAACACCTATTGGTAATGGCTTCATAAGGTGCAATTATTTTACCAAGTACTGACCCATGGTTCATATTTGCATCCCATGCACATCCAACAACTTCAGTTAAATAGGGTTTTTTATAATGCTTTGCATGTTTTATTGCAATTTTTCCTATAGAACTTGGTAAGCGTGCAATTAAACAATCACAATGAGCTATTTCTTTTTTAATGATTTTACTAGCTTTATGTAAGGTGTATAACTTTTTTAATGATTTAAAATTAGGTACACCAATGAATTCAACTCTCTCCGTTGAGGCTAAAGACATGTTGATTGGCATAACCTCTAATTCTTTTTGTCTTGATAGAAACCTGACCTCTTCAAATATATTTGTATAACGCTGTAATACCCTTCTGGAAAAAGACCCGTTACTAAAATAATGATGATTGTATTGATGCATGATATGGTCATGCGCATAAACTAATTTCAATTGATATCCCTCCCAAAACTAGATATTTTCTCGATACCAGTTAATAGCTTCAACAAATCCTTTGGCAAAATTCCAATCTGGATGATAACCAATGAACCTTATAGCGTTAGATATATCTGCTAAACTATGTTTAATATCGCCTGGTCTTTCTTCAACATATTGAGGTCTAGGTCGTATACCTAATTGCTCGCACATCAAATCATACATTTGATTAACCGTACATCGATCTCCATAAGCAATGTTGTAACTTTTTCCACATGCCTCTTGATTTGCCAAACAGGATTTTAAGTTTGCTTCAATCACATTTTCGATGTAAGTAAAATCTCTTGACTGCTCACCATCACCATGTATCTCAACTTGTTCTCCTGAATACAGTGTTTTCAGGAATTTGGGAATGACTGCAGCATACAGTGAATCTGGGTCTTGTCGCCTGCCATACACATTAAAATATCGAAGACCAATACAACCTAATCCAAATACATCTGTATAGAGTTTTCCGTACTGTTCATTCACTTTCTTGGTTAATGCATAAGGTGATAATACATGACCTTCTTGACCTTCTTTTTTTTGGCAATGTAAGGGAATCACCATAAACAGATGAAGATGATGCGTATACAAACCTTTTAACACCAGCTTTTCTAGCAGCTTCCATCATATTGGATGTTCCTTTAATATTATTATCTTCATATATCAAAGGAGCCTTCATTGATCTTGGTACGGAACCAAGAGCAGCCTGATGTAAAACATAGTCAACACCTGTTGATACCGTTGAACAGATCGAATAATCTCTTATATCGCCTTCAATAAATATATAATTTGGATGATCCAAGAAATCTTCTACGTGTTGTTTCTTACCTGTTGAATAATTATCAAGACCTCTCACTTGATAACCCAATTTTAGTATGGCCTCAGTTAAATTTGAGCCAATAAAACCTGCTGCACCTGTTATTAAAAACGTTGTTCCTTTTGGAAAGTTAATCTCTTTATATCCCATCTTTACAGTCTCCAATATACATAATTCATCTTCTCAACTTCTTCCCTATCAAATATACCTTTTACATCAATTAAGACTCTATTATGATTGGCAGAAGCTGTCTCAGATGTTATCGCTACTTCATCCATTACCTCTGAATAATCTTCTCTTGTGGATTGATACATTTTTTTTTGTATCTTCTATCTTGATGGCTTTAAATTCTTCATGAGGAACTGCAAAAATCAGGGCATCCATATCTTGAATCTCATCTATGGGGCAGGGGTTAATCCTATATTCCCTCCACAAATCTTCTTGATCAGCTACTGGGTCAACAACCTTAATGTCTATACCATATTTTTTTAATTCATGAATGACATCTACAACTTTTGTATTCCTCACATCCGGACAATTTTCTTTAAACGTCACACCAAAAATAGCTACTTTTGAACCTTTTATTTGTTTATCCGCTTTAATCAGCATCTTTACTGTTTGTTCAACGATATATTTTCCCATATCATCATTGATTTTTCTTCCTGATAATATAATTTGAGAATGGTAACCCATTTCTTCAGCTTTATAGGTGAGATAGTAGGGGTCAACGCCTATACAATGCCCCCCCTACTAGACCAGGGAAAAAATGAAGGAAGTTCCATTTTGTTCCTGAAGCTTCCAGAACGGCCTTGGTATCAATTCCCATTTTATTAAAGATAATGGATAACTCATTCATGAAAGCGATATTAATATCTCTTTGAGAGTTTTCTATCACTTTAGCAGCTTCTGCGACTTTTATGCTTTCTGCTCGATAGACACCAGCTTCGATAACCATTTCATATACCTTGGCTATTACCTCTAATGACGCTTCGTCCATTCCCGATACAACTTTCACAATGGTCTCTAACCGATGTACTTTATCTCCAGGGTTAATTCTTTCTGGTGAATAACCCACCTTAAAATCAACACCACATGTGAGACCTGATTCCGCTTCAAGAATTGGCACACATATATCTTCTGTAACGCCTGGGAAAACAGTGGATTCAAACACCACGATGGAACCTTGTGTTAGATTTCTACCAACGGTTCTGCTAGCTCCCATAACAGGTCCAAGATCAGGAGTCTTATCCTTATTAATGGGTGTTGGTACGGCTATAATATGAAATTTACAGTCTCTCAGGTGTTTCTCTTCCCATGTGAATACTGCTGTTGTTTCTCTAATTGCTTGATCCCCAACTTCTTTTGTCACATCTGTACCCTGTAAGTATTGTTTCACTTTTGATTCTCTTATGTCGAAGCCGATCACATGTGCTTTTTTTCGCAAAAGCAATTGCCAGTGGCATACCAACATAGCCCAAACCTACAACAGATATCTTTTCTTTTTTTGATTTAATCGCATCATATATACCCATATCAATTCTCCTTTAATTATCTATTTCTTCAAGGTAAGCATCCACTACAAGGGTTCGGTCAAACTCTTTTTCCATCTTTCTTCGTCCAGCGATTCCCATTGATTGCTTTTGAGCATAGGGTTTCTTAATAAATGCAATGATAGCTTCAACTAAACAATCAACATGTTTAGCTCTAAAGCTCATGCCGCTAACACCATCTTCAAAGGTTTCTATGCAACCTGTTACTCTGGAAGCTAAAACAGGTCGCCCTGATGATGCCGATTCTAGTAATACATTAGCCATTCCCTCATGATGAGAAGGAAGTATGATGGCATGAGCATGTTTGATATAGGATTGCACATCTTTCTGCTGGCCATGATATGTAAGGATGCCTAGGTTTTCATATGCCATTAACTGCTGAAAATAATCTTCTTCACTACCACCTATCAAATCAAAATGAACATTTGTGTACTGCTCTTTTACTTGTTTAGCAGCTTCTAGTAATTCATCAATACCCTTCGCTTTCATCATGCGCCCAATAAACAAGAAATTTATCTTCTCTTGATCCGCTGGATATGGTTCAAAGGGATATTGTTTTAGATTCACACCTGAACCAGGTATTAATCTTGTCTTACTTTCTATGATGTTTTTATCCATAAAAAACTGTTGATTGGGTTTATTTTGAAAAAAAATACAAGATGCTTTTTTAAGACCTATTTTATATAAAGTAAGTGATAATTTTTTTTGCATGAATCCTTTATTTTCAACAGATGTACCAAGGCCTGTAATGTTTGTTATATACTTATTTTTTGTTATCCAGCATGCTATTCCACCATAGACATTGGGCTTAATGGTATATGTCAGCACAACATCTGGTTTAATACGTCTCATCATATGTATATACCTGAACAATAGTTTCAAATCCTTCATGGGGTTAGTCCCTCGTCTATCTACATGGGTTTTTTACAAATTTACAACCTATTTTTTACTAGCTCTGGGACATATTCGTCATTAGGAAGTGATAGGTATACATCATGATGTTTTTTTGATTAATTCTTCGAGCAGTTCTTTTCGAAATTTGAAAAGACCCATACCCAGATTTGCTAGAACAAGTATTTTCATTCACGATACCCTCCTCACTGGTGCATGATCCACCAGCACCAATAATTAGTAGCATATCCCTCATCTCTTAAATCTTCCCTCATTTCTTATCCATTCCCTCACACTTAATCTTTTTCTAATAAGCAAATGGACACCCTTCTCATTATTTAATTTTTTTTAATAATTGTTCATTTTTTCGTAACTTGAGTTTCTCTATCATGTTGATAGTATTGGTAATAATAGCTGCAATTATTGGAAGCATCTGCTTTGGATAAAACAACACCTAGTATATTCGCATGTACTTTCCCTAGTAATTTCTTGGCTAATTTCATAGAATCTATGTTGGTTTCACCTGAAGCTACAACAAGAATCACGCCATCAACCTGACTTGAAATGATTGCTGCATCTGTTACACTGCATACAGGTGGTGTATCGAATAAGATGATATCATAGTTCTCGCGTAAACTTACGATGAGCTCTTTCATCACCTTAGATTCTAATAGTTCTGTTGCATCTGGTGGTATAGGTCCTGCTGTTATGATATCCATATTCGGTAATTCTTTTACCTTCTGGATCACATCTTGAACAGGAACTTTTTCAACAATAACATTGACGATGCCCTTTGTATTGTCTACATTAAAAGTCTTGTGTACTCTAGGTTTCCTAAGATCACACTCTACAATCAATACACGTTGTCCCGTCTGGGACATGGTAAGGGCTAAATTTGCCAAAGTGGTTGTCTTTCCTTCTCCTGGATTGGAACTGGTTATGGCAATGGTTTTGTTTCTTTTATCGATGTTAAGGTAATGAAGATTGGTCCTTAACATTCTATATGATTCCGATACATGGTTTTTGGAGTCTTTGTATGTAATGAGGTTATCATTCATGGCTATCGTTCCTCCCCTTTGAACTTAGGTATCACACCAATAACGGTTAATCCAAGGTACCTTTCAATATCGTCTTCACTTTTAACTGTATTATCTAAGAGCTGAATGATGAATATAATAAGTAAACCAATCATGATACTTAAAACTCCTGCTATAGCTATGTACATCTTCTTATTTGATTGTATAGGTGCTCCTGGTTCTAATGCCTTATCAATGACTTGTACATTTTTAACATCAATTATCTCCGATACTTTTTCAACAAGTACAGTAGCAATCTCATTCGCAACGTCTGTTGCTACCTTAGCATTGGCATGCTTCACATTAATAGTAAAAAGCCGTGAGTCTTTTACTGTACTAATTGATAAATTATGTCGTAAGGTACTAATAGGCATATTAAGATCAAGATTGGTAATCACCTCTGTTGCAACCAATCGACTCTTGGCTATCTCGCGATAATCCGTAATTAACTTGCTATTAAGTTGAAAGTCACCCATGGATATACTTCTTATATCCCCTCTTTCTTTTCCGATAAAAAGCGACGTCTGAGCTTCATAGATGGGCTGCATATATTTGATTGTGATAATATATGTTGCTATCGTACTCATGCTAAAACACAAAGCAATAATCCACCATTTCTTCAGTATGACCGATACGAGCTTTCTAAACTCTAATTCTTCATACTCTTTTTCCATTAGCTAACCCCCCCCTATCACTCGTACCATGTAATTTTTTATTCGGCATGATAATTTCATCATAATATCTTAAAATCGTTAATGGATTAATCATCACCTGAGTAATTTCTTTATGATAGAAAACGTGATTGAGGCACATTTCAACTTCATTGACATTGGATAGTGTTCGAAAGTGAGTTGTACCTGAAAATCTGCCATTAATCTCAAAAATCTTGACTTTCTTTCCACAAATTCTAAATTGCAAATTAACTGGGCCGTAAGGTTTCAGCTTTTCAGCAACTTTTTCAGCATATTTATTTAATGGTGAGTAAGGTTGAGCATATGCACGAAAGGTGTTGCCATCACGTAAATCTCTTCTCATAATGATGGACGACCTAGCCTTTTCATTAAAAACAAGTACACCTGCAGTATATTCACTATCCTCTGTTCCAACACATTCTTGAATGATTGGGTCCTTAACTTCGTTAATGGCTATTTCTAACTCGTCTACATTATTGACCTTTTTCACCGATACAGCTCTCGCACCCACCCTGGGTTTTACAATCAAGGGAAACCCTACTTTGTTAACAAGGTCTTTTTCATCACCTGGCAAACAAGATTCAGGATAATCTAGACCATTATCTTTTAGAAATTTATACGTGAGCCACTTATCATCTGCAATTTGAATAACCGATGTATCGCTTACAATGACTTTCGTACCAAACTTTTTTTTCAATTTCTTTTTTGTATTGAGCATATATAAACAATTCCACATCCGTCCCAATGAATAAAACATCTGGTTTTTTTTCTAGTGTTAAAATTTTATACATTTCATCCATATATTTTGGATCCACAGCCATTGGCACTAAATAGTGTTGCTCCGCCCAATAAAGACCTACTGCCAGCGGGCTAGGATCTACTGCTATTATGCTTAAATTTATACGAGAACATTTAAGTGATTTTATGATTGCCTGTCCCAAAACTGCTCCTGCACCTGTTACTAATATTTTCATTTATATACACTCTCCTTTTTACCCCAATTGTATAATTGACTAATTAGTTTCGTGCAACGCCCAATATTTTTTGCTTTATGAGCATCTGATCCTATTGATATTTTAGGATTTATTTCCCCACAGACTTTTAAGAAATCAAAAGTATTCTTGATGTACTTTGAATTCACTTCAATTGCTTTGTCATACTTACTGGCTAACATCATCATCTCTCGAAAATATTGGATAGGATAACCCCCATATCTTAATGAAAACATCCCCCTGGATGCGCCAATACATCCATAGGTGATTTTTCTAACATCCTGAGGGATAATTCCAATTCGACATCTGCCAATTCCTGTGGTGTTAATGCAGCAAAATCAAAAAATCCTCCCTTTCCATTCGGTATTCTATGTACACTCCCTAATACAATATCGCTTCGATAAAGAATCTTATCGGATACATCTAAATTCCCTTTTTTATCCAGAACTTTCGTTTCACAGCCTACATATACCGTGATATCTGTATAGCGCTTTGCTGATTCACGTACCCGATCAGCAAATGTATCAAACCATCTTGTATTTTTTCGAACATGTTCTGTAAAAGCGATCTCAGAAATTTTATATGCTCGCGCTGTTTTTATGATGTCATCAATGGTATTTAATCCATCTGTTTGATTGGTATGTATATGATAATCAACGTTAAAATCCTTTGGTGATAAATCATTAAACCGTTTAAATTTATCTTTCATAAGATTCTCCTAATACATGCATTTTCTCGCTACCTTCAAAACTGGGCATCATGTCATCCGATAAGGTGTTAATACCATGTCTTTTAAGCACTTTATACAAGGTACAAATAATGATTTTCCAGTCTAAAACGAAACTTAAACCATCCACATACTGAACATCTAATTTGAATTTTTCCTCCCAACTAATGGTGTTCCTGCCATTGATTTGCGCTAATCCTGATAATCCTGGTCTTACTTCATGACGTCTTTTTTTGCTGTTTGTTATAATGTGGTAGATATTTCACAAGCAAAGGTCTTGGACCTATGATGGACATATCACCTTTTAGAATATTAAGAAGTTCTGGAAGTTCATCCAACGATGTAGCCCTTAGTGTCTTTCCAAACTTCGTCAACCGCTTATTATCTGGTAATAATTCACCTGTCTCATCTCTCTCATCTGTCATGGTCCTAAACTTGTATAAGGTAAAAATTCTCTCATTAAGACCTGGTCGTTCCTGTTTGAAAATCACTGGACTACCTAATTTACATCTAACTAAACTCGCTATAATAGCTAAGAATGGTAATAAGATTACCAATGCTGTTAAGGACAAAATAAAATCCATAGGTCTTTTAACGAATCTTATATATAATCTCATCCTAACACCACAATTCTTTGATCGTATTGACTACTGTGTACAATGCCTTGTCTGTCATCTTAGAATCACTAGGTAAGCAAACGCCATGCTCATAGATTTCCTTGGAAACACCAGCCCCAACATAATCGTACCTTTCGAAAAATGGTTGCATATGCATGGGTTTCCAGATGGGTCTGCATTCAATATTCTTTTTTTTCCAATGCTTCAATAACATCTATCGGCTTTACTTTACCGTGTATAGTCATACAACTTAACCAATAATTAGGCTCATCCCATGGATTAATAGGCATCATATGTATATCTTCAATATCTTTAAATGCTTTCTCATAATACGTATAAATGTACTTCTTTTTTCTTTACTCTTTGTTCTAATACCTTAAGCTGACCTCTTCCTATGCCTGCTACGATATTACTCATTCTATAATTAAAGCCAAGTTCACTATGCTGATAGTGTCTCGCTTGATCTCTTGATTGAGTAGCCCAAAACCTCACTTTGGCAATACGCTCTTCATGATTAGAAACAAGCATACCACCACCTGATGTGGTAATGATCTTATTCCCATTAAACGAATAAATGCCATAATCACCAAATGTACCTGTATACTGGCCTTTATATTTTGAGCCAAGACTTTCAGCAGCATCTTCTATGAGTGGCACATGATGTTTCTTACAAATTTCCATTATAATATCTAAATCTGCTGATAAACCATATAAATGGACCACGATAACTGCTTTAGGCCTATATTTTTCAAAAGCCTTTTCCAAAGCTTCAGGACACATGTTCCAAGTTTTATGGTCACTATCAATGAAGACGGGTATAGCATTTTGATAAATAATTGGATTAACTGTTGCAGAAAATGTTAAGTTTTGACAAAAGACAATGTCACCCACTCCAACATTTGCAGCTCGAAGCGCCATATGTATAGCAGCTGTCCCTGCCGATAGAGCTACAGCAGATTTTATACTTACTTTGTTAGCTAACTCTTGTTCAAATCCATCCACATTCATACCAAGTGGTGCAATCCAATTGGTATCAAAGGCCTCCTTGATATATGCCATCTCGTAACCTTCATTGCTCATGTCTGGTGATGAAATGTATATTCGATCTCCCATAAAAAAAACTCCCTTCCTATCTTGTATTTTGTACAAGCATGCCCCATCTCTTTCTCTCTAAATGAATGAACTAGCATAATCTTCCCGATTTAGAAGTTATTTAATACATCTAATACCTATAGATCGTATTATCAATCGCTACGGTTATCACCCCTCATAGTATAATATACTCTCGCGAAAAAATGTCGTCTAACGTACCCTTTTTATTCATCTTCCTTTAATTTGGTGAGTAGACCTTTTAACTTTATCTATTCACCGTACAGATGTGTTAGGCGCTCCTTTGCTTCTCCTTCTTTTGCTAACAGATAGAAGAGCATATCAACCCATCATTTTAGGTCGTTCAACTATTAATTGTCTCACAATTTTTCACTTCATGAGAATATGTAAAATAATTACTTGGGATGGTGATTATTATAGTATACAGCAAATCTATTTGTCAATAATACATATGAAAATATAAAATAAGCTAAACATTCAGATTGTTAATAGTAACTATTAAATATTTCTCCAAAATTCCATTTATATAATTTCATTTTTTTTCAATAGTGAGAATTCAACGGATTTTTTTTATTATACTAAAGTCTGCAAACTATCTTTCTGCCTACATTTTACTATATCCTAATTTAGTATAATTATCATTGCTTTATAGATTCAAGAAATCATTAATAGAGAACATAATCTGCACTATGTCGCTATTCAGGTTATAGATCTTTATATGAAGCAACTCCTATAAAATTAACCAATTAATACAATTTATTATGATTATGTTTTATAAAAATATTTTTTTATCATTAATTTACCTATAATTTCTAAATTATATTATTCCATCACAACAAAAGATACTCACTAAATGTATAATTACATTTTATGAGCATCTTTTGCCATGTTAAGATTATAAATACAGTTAACAATAATAAATCATATGATTTAAATCAAAAATTTTAATGGATGACCGTCTGTTAAATAGATATCAAGGAATATGACAAGAATATTCCATCCAATAACTGATTATTAAAATTCATATTTATTTATTTGTAATGTACACTCTTTTTATAAATTAAGCCTATCAATCATTTTCCATATTGCTTTATCATCACTACAATCCTGTGCTTTGACATCTTCTAATAATTTGGTGATTAAATGAATTTCTTTATCATATTCATCCATGGTGTTTTTTAATGTTTTTATATTGTTCTCTACCTCTTGCTTGTGGGCATGTCGTTTAGCTTTTGTGGTATATTGTTCAATATAATCAAAAAAACTGGCTATCCACCTCAATTTGATGCTTGCTCAGTAACTGTTCTATGTCTTCCTCCGAAGAAAGAATGTTTCTGGATATTTTATGTATACGATGTTTATCCTGTATGTTTTGGTTATATTTGTTGTAGCGATCCTCAAGCATTTCACCACTCTTAACCTTATACTTCTTGTATTCATATTCTAAGAATTGTTCATGGTGGACATATTTCAGTTTTTATTTTATTCAGTAATTCTACAGCTCTTTGCCTTAACAAATGATTTTTTCTTAATTTCATGTACCACATATCGTCTAAAGATATAGATCCACATACCAAAAAACCCAATAATAACAATCATGACAATGGAGGGTATGATGATATCAATATCCTTGGTTTTATATAATGTAGCTAATATGAAAGTGGATATAGCAAAAACCATAAGTAGTATGATCATCAGAACCTTGACTATCTTTTGGGTTTTTTACAAGGCGTATGGCTTTATAACCCAGTTCCGCCTTTTCTCCTTCTATACAGTGAATATCATTCTTGACTGCTCTTTGCTTCTCTTCTACATGTTGAATATTCTCGATGACTTTGTGTAAATCTTCTCCATATTCATCTAGATAATCAAGAGCCTCACCAGTACCTTTAATTCGATTTACATAGTCATCTTTATGCTGTGTGGTATCCATATAAGCATTGGCATAACTCTCTAATTCAGACATAGCACTTTTTAGACAAGCCTTCAATTTGTTGAATGCCTGAAAACTTTTTTGATATTTTTCTCATATTCTTGTACCACACGTTCTTTTTTCTCGCTTAGCTGCTATGAGCTGTTGACATACCTTATAAGTATTCTCAACATTGTTGTAGACATCATGGATATCAACACCTAAATAATTTTTTTTCATCTATCTGAGTTTCTAACTTATTACTAAAGAATGCTCTCATTTTACCAAGTAGGTTCATGTATTTACCTCTCTTATCTTTCGTATACTCCCCGACATATTAAGCTAAAAGCTTACACATATCATCATATTCATTATAAAATGTGCTATCTCGTGTGTCAACTTCAATTCAACAATTAGCCTAATAGCCCTATAAGATTCTTTGTCTTAACGAAGTATACCTTGCATTTTTTAAGGCGAAAGGGTATAATAATATTAACTTATGAATTCCTAAGAAAAGGATGTGAGAAGATGCCTTCAAAAAAAAGCCATTTTCATGGCAGTGATATTGAAAAAATTGCATCGATTTATAATATACAAATGAGTGATGTTATTAATTATAGTGCTAACGTAAACCCTTTAGGTTTATCACCTACTTTGGTTGAAGCTTTGGCTCAGAATGTATCCGTTATTGAAACTTATCCTGATCGGGATTACACTGATCTAAGACAACATCTTAGCGCTTATGCTGGCACAGATATAGAGCATGTCATCGTAGGTAATGGGTCAACAGAACTCATTGCTTTATTTATTCAAAGTACCAAACCAGAGAAAGCTCTCATTATAGGACCTACCTATTCAGAATATGAACGAGAAATTACCCTAAACGGTGGTATGGCTGTATATTTTCCTCTTGATGAATTACATGATTTCAGCTTAGATCTAGATGCCTTGAACGAAGCCCTTAGTGAGCATATAGATATATTGATTATCTGTAATCCCAACAACCCTACATCCACCACTATATCTACCGTTCTTATGGAAAAGATTGTGTCCATGTGTCATGAAAAAGCTATTGATGTGATGATTGATGAAACCTATATTGAATTTACAGATGATATGCCTCGCTATTCAGCTTCTTCACTTATTGATACCTATGATAACTTATTTATCATTAGAGGAGTATCAAAGTTCTTTGCCGCACCTGGTTTAAGGCTGGGCTATGGTTTATGTGGCAATACCCGTTTACTGGCTCATATGAATCATGTAAAATTCCCTTGGACCATCAATTCTATTGCCAGTTATGCGGGTGAGGTCATGTTTGCAGATGAAGCTTATATGTCGCGAACTAAAAATCTTATCATAGAAGAACGTGAACGTATTTATCACATCATGACCAGTTGGAAAAGCGTTCATGTGTACAAGCCTACAGCTAACTTTATGTTAGTGAAACTTCTTAGAGATGATATAAGTGCCCATGATATTTTCGAGTACCTCATTAAGCAAAATATGATGATTAGAAATGCATCTAGCTTCAAATTTCTTGATGATAGATTCTTCCGTTTTTGCTTTATGAAACCAGAGGATAACAATCGCTTAATCAAAGGATTAAAAGATTTTTTATCCGAATAAATAGTCGCTATATTGTAACCGTTAAAACAAAAAAAAGGCTGTCTCATAAAAGCAATTAACGTCACGATTGCTTTTATGAGACAGCCCCTTAATTAATGTCTTAATATCCAGAACCTGTGGCTTCCGAGCCTTCTACTATGGCAATACCTGCACTTGCTCCAATACGGTTAGCACCTGCTTCAACAACCGCTACAGCATCCTCATAGCTACGTACACCACCAGAAGCTTTTACTTTTGCCTCACCATTGACTGTCTTTTTCATAAGTGCAACATCTTCAACTGTTGCACCACCTGTACTGAATCCAGTAGATGTTTTAACAAATGCTACACCTGCTTTTACAGAGAGTTCACAAGCTTTTATTTTTTCTTCGTCTGTTAATAAACAGGTCTCAAGGATAACTTTTAAAAGAGCCTTATCACCACAAGCATCTACAACAGCCTTAATATCTTCATAAACACAATCATAATCTTTATCTTTTAATGCACCTACATTGATGACCATATCAATCTCATTGGCACCATCAGCTATAGCTCCTTTTGTTTCGAATGCTTTTACCTCTTTAGGTACAGCTCCTAACGGAAAACCAACTACTGTACAAACTTTTACATCTGAACCTTCCAATTGTTCTTTTACCAACTTAGTTCTATATGCATTGACACAAACAGAAGCAAATTGATATTGTCTTGCCTCTTGACAGATTTTAATCACTTCATTTTTTGTTGCATTTGGCTTAAGAATAGTATGATCAATGTAACCAGCTAAATTCATGTTTTTTCCTCCTTAGTAGAGCACTTCGTATCTCAAGTACACTATATATTAAGAGCCTTTAACTCTTATGTAAGGTTGCTGAAACTACCTTATCCAAATCAGCAATCTCCCAACATAATTATAGTTTACTGATATTCACAATAATAGTCAAATAAATACAAAAAAAAATTTAATAATTTTTGTATATAAAATAGCGTATTGGATATAATTAATATTACAGGGATACAAGCGATTTATATATGGAAGCTTTTTTTATGGATAATAGATTAGCCTTTATATATGGATCAAAACAACCTGATTCTGGTCTTTATATAAGGGCTAGTTATAGATTGGTTGATAGAGTTAGTTTACTAACGTATCCCTGTTTACAATATGTTCTCCCCCACATAGAATACTACGAAAGTAGTATTCTTTTTTTTGTTGTCAAGAAAACTTGTCTATTCATATACTGAAAGTAAGTAACGAGGCATAGGTAAGTTATGCCCAAATAGTGAGGAGAATTATGAGATCAAATAGAATGTATCCTGCTGAAATGTCAACCCAATCCCTTGGAAAATTATCCGTTAACACAGTCACTCAGCTAGGTTATAAACCTGTAACCAATGCAAAAAATAACCATAAAAAAAACCACACCTGGTAATGAAACTGTTGATATATTAGAAACAAATGAATCTGGTCAAACAGCCCCCATTGAGCTAGAAACACCACCACTTGAATATAGTCTTGAACCTGGCAGTCCTAAACCCTATTCAGAATATAATATTTTGGTAGAATCCCCTGAATTTGAAACTGTTAACATTGCTGGTACACAGCTATTACCTAATGAATTAGCATTACAAGATGTCTCCATGATACCTCTTGTTGAAGTATCATCGCGAGGTATCAGAAGCCAGCAAGTAGAAGAGTTAGTTATTGGTCCTCATACTCTATATGCAGATTACCCACCTAAAATTCCAGAAAGTGAAGTTAAGGAGGATGTAGAAGGTAGTTTAATTGTACTACCTACTGTTGTGGTCCCTAGTACCATTGTTGTTCATGATGGCGGTCCTAATGACACCAGTGCTCAGAACTACTTTGTTCCCTTTACCAGCTATATTAAAAAATGTGGCGTCCTCTGAAATCTACTCCACGTGGCCTGAGAGCACCATTCAAGCCAATGTATTTGCTATATTATCCTTTACGCTGAATCGAGTCTATACAGAATGGTATCGGGGCAAGGGAAAAAATTTCACCATTACATCCTCTACGGCTTTTGACCATAAATGGATATATGGACGGAATTACTTTAAAAATATCTCCGATATTGTGGATCAACTGTTTATCAACTATATCTCTAGACCAGGCATTAAACAGCCACTATTAACACAGTATTGTGATGGTATACAGGTACAGTGTCCTAACTGGATGACACAATGGGGCAGCAAATACCGGGGTGATATAGGTGATAACTCCATAGAAATCCTTCGATATTTCTATGGTAGTGACGTATATATTAATACTGCTGGGCAAGTGTCTGGAATCCCTTCCTCATTCCCAGGCTATAATCTGCAACAAGGGTCTACAGGAGGTCCTGTAAGAACAATTCAGCAGCAAATAAACGGTATTTCAAATAACTATCCAGCCATTCCTAAGCTTAGGGTAGACGGTGTCTATGGGCCTAATACAGCAGCATCAGTTGAGAAATTCCAACAAGTTTTCAATATGCCCGTAAATGGTATCGTAGATTATCCAACTTGGTATAGAATATCTGATATCTATGTAGCTGTTACCAGATTAGCGGAATTAGTATAAAACATTGAACTTTATTTGGGTAACATGAAAATATCAAAAGGGCTATCTTATCAAAAGTATCATAAAAATCATGAATCCTCATGATACTTTGATGAGATAGCCCTAAAGTCTCTCTATTTCTTAATACCAAATCTTTTTTCTAGTTCCTCTGCCTTTTCTTTTGTGAGTAAGGCATCTTTATTACAATTGTTAAACTTCACAATATACGTCCAACGCCCATAGGTAGATATGGTAGAAATTTTATCAATACGCAAGATATAGGATTTGTGGCTACGCATAAAATCATCCTTAGGTAAAATCTGTTCCATTTCCAGTAATGTTTTATTGGTTACATACTTAGCTCTATCCGTTATAATAACTGTTGATCTGTTTTCTCTCTCAACCAATATAATGTCCTCAGGTTTTACCAACACCATACCATCTTTTAACTTAAACAACAGCTCATGTTTATGGGTTTTCTTTGGTACATCTGATTTACTCGAGATTTTCATAACGCTCTTTATGCGATTAATTGTCTTATGTAAACGTTCCAACTTAAAAGGTTTTAAAATATAATCATACGCATAGAGTTCAAAAGCTTGGGACATATAATGATCATGTGCCGTAACGAATATAATCTTACATCTTGGCTGAATATCTACGATTAATTTTGCCGTCTCTATACCATTAAGACCTGGCATATCAATATCTAAAAAAGCCACATCAATTTCTTGCTCCTCTAGAGCCCCTATGGCTTCATGCCCTGATGTTGCTTCTGCTACAATTTGAATGTCATCTTCTTTGCCAAGTGCCTTTTTTAGCACAAATCTCATATTTTTATCATCATCTGCGATCAGTATTCTTAGCATGTTGGTTTAACTCCTTTTTTCGTAAACTTACAGGCTTAGAAAGAATCTCATGCATAATGACTGCTTTTTTCAATTCCTTTTTGGATAGATTCTTAATAGTCATAGGTCCATCCCCTTCTACTGGTCAGTACTAATAGCATCTCTCATAGCTGTATCCGCTTTTACATTTTCAATTTTATAGTAATCCATAACACCAAGATTACCTTTTTTAAATGCTTCAGCTATAGCGAGTGGTACCTCCGCCTCTGCTTCTACAACTTTAGCTCTCATTTCTTCTACACGGGCTTTCATTTCTTGTTCTTTTGCAATAGCGAAAGCTTTTCTCTCTTCTGCTTTAGCCTGAGCGATTTGTTTGTCGGCTTCTGCTTGTTCAATCTGTAACCTTGCACCAATATTTTTACCTAAATCAATATCAGCAATATCAATGGACAAGATTTCAAATGCTGTTCCAGCATCTAGACCTTTTCCAAGGACTCTTTCTGATATGGAATCAGGATTTTCTAAAACCTCTTTATGGGATTTTGCCGAACCAACTGTTGTAACAATACCTTCACCAACTCTTGCAATAACAGTCTCTTCACCTGCGCCACCTACAAGTCTTTCTAAGTTTGCGCGAACGGTTACCCTAGCAATGGCTTTGACTTCGATACCATCTTTGGCAACTGCAACAACGGATGGTGTTTCAATTATGATTGGTTTTACACTCATTTTTACAGCATCAAGTACATCTCTTCCTGCCAAGTCAATAGCTGCTGCACGTTCAAAGCTTAATGCTAATTCTGCCCGATGGGATGCAATGAGTGCATCTACCACACGATCCACATTACCTCCTGCTAGCAAATGAGATTCCAGTTGATTAACGGATAATTTCAAGCCCGCCTTCGTAGCACGTATAAGTGGTAATACGATACGGTTAGGTCGTACCCGACGTAATTTCATACCAATTAAAGTTATCAAACCAATTTTAACATTGGATGCAAGTGCTGCAATCCATAGTCTCACGGGAATAATACTTACAAATATAGCAATAAATAAAACAATAGCACCAATAATAATTAAGATACCTTTTAATTCATCCATCATATACCCTCCCTTATAATACTTTGTACTCCTCTAACATCTTAACAATAATATTATTTCCTTTTACCTCATCCACTACTACTGGACATCCTTTCGGAATAAACTGTCCCTTCGTTATAACATCCAGTGTTACGCCATCAAAATCTGCATGACCACTGGGTCGAAGTGGTGTTGTGGTTATTCCTTCTTTATTTAGGAAGAATTTCAGATCATCTTCTTGTTTATCCCATTTCAGATCTTCATGTAATATCACAGAGTGATTTTTTTCTCATTAAATATTTATAGATAATAATTAATAATAAGATCGTTATGACGATAATAATGAAGAAGATAATGATACCTCCTACTATGGATTTTGCAGACATAATGACACCTGCAATAATTGAAACGATACCTAGACCACCAATGATACCGAAACTAGGGACAACTATTTCTATGGTTAATAAGACGACCCCTAGAACAATTAATACAAATGAAATGATACTTAACGTATCCACCGACTCACCTCCTGTGTTATATCTGTAAGCAACTTGTTATATCCACTTACATCTTATACATTTATCATACGCTTAATCTGCTCATTTTCAATGCTTCTTGTCTGAGTTATACACTTTACCGTTTGTAATGTCAGTTTTGGGTATCTTCATAACAAATGAGGTATCTGGACTTATATGCTTGGTGGTCACTTCTCCACCGTATTGTTTGAGTATTGATTTAACAATATAAAGCCCCATACCATGTTCTTCGTCCTGGTTTTTCTTCGTTGTAACCCCTGGCTCAAAGATAGACTGTATGATGTCCTCATCAATAGGTTTACCAGTATTGCTTACATGTAAGATATAGTCTGTAATGTTCTCTTCTATATGTATCGCCACACTTTTGCAAGCATCATATTGGAGGGTAGCTGTAAAGGCATTGTCAATGAGATTACCCAAACATCGGCACAATTCCCAATCTGGCATAATCATATGGCTTAATCTTGAACGAATACGCACTTGATAAGGTACCCCTAATCGCTGTGCTTCATTGGCTTTTGCTTGTAGTAGAGCATTAATAGCAATCTTATCCGTTTTAATATTCTCACTCAGCTTACCAATATGTTCATATATCTTATTTAAATAATCCTTGCATTCATCGTACTCCTCTAATTCATTAAGACTATAGATAATCTGAATATGATTAAGAAAATCATGACGTTGCATTCTAAGGTCTTGATTAAGTTTTCCAATATAGTCATAAGCTTCATCTTTCATTCTTGTGCGTTCTTTCCACCGTTTTAAATCCACTACATCCTTTATAACAAGATAACCATTAATAAGCATTAAAAAGGCAAGAAATAAGAGAACCAGATCTATGTTAATCCTCCAATTAAATCTAAGTTTTATGAAGCTATAGCTACTAAACAAACGATACAGCAACATAACAATGAGTAATAACACTTGAATAAGATACAGCAACTGAATGTATTTTCCGATACTTGATAAATGAGGCTTTTTTTCTCTTTTCTATAGCCATAACCCCCAATCTAAGAACTTGATATCTTTCTATTATAAAACACTACACTTTATAAATCAAAAGATTCCTACCATTTAACATCGAATCAGCATCTTAAATGACACTAGAAGATTCTTCATGTGATTATACACTTTTGTGCTTAATCCTCATATAAATAGTATAAAGAGTTTTTTAAGGGAGTACTGTATGGGTTATTTAGAAGATACGAATATGGTATCAAGGTTTTTTTGTCATGACGGATCCTTCTACCCAGGAGTTCGTCTTCCATCTACCTGGTGATTGGTGGAGTAGACATTTTGAATACATCTGGGCGAGTCATTTTGTAGATGAAGAGGATATTTGCTTAGATGCAGCTTGTGGCGTCATGCACCCG
>JDSF01000262.1_pt1 | contig 28606 bp, 34 predicted proteins | sample 199441 | NCBI WGS metagenome assembly JDSF01 (sample SAMN02592751, study PRJNA231836) | bioreactor metagenome | isolation source: continuous culture bioreactor denitrification-DNRA | place: Germany: Bremen
GGATACCCTAGAAGTATTGTTGAGCGGAATACTGCTTCAGGAAGGACTTCCCTAATATGTTCAATCATGGCCAAATGCTGATCCTTGTCCCCTTTCCTTCCCATACTCCTCAGGATGGCAGTATCTGCATGCTGGAAGGGTATATCAAAGTAGGGCAACACTTTCTTGTGCTCCTTGATGAATGCTGGCAATGCAGAAGGAAATGCATCTGGGTGTATATAGAGTAGCCTCACCACGAAATCCCCTTCAAGAGCCACTAAATCGGCGAGTAGTTCCATGAAACGACTCGCATGGTCAGCACTGTCGGTTCCGTAGGAAGCCAGGTCCTGGGCAATGAGATTGATTTCCTTCACCCCTCGTTTGATCAAGGCCTCTGCATCACAGAGGATGGTCTGTTTGGGTCTACTTCTTAAATTACCTCTTATGAGAGGAATGGCACAGTAGGCACACCAATGGTTGCATCCTTCACTAATCTTCAAATATGCACTCCCTGGGAAGGAGAGCAGTTCATTACGTTCATATACCTCTTTTTTTTCTGGAGCTGGATAGGAAGGGACCTCCACTATCCTGTCTCCGGCAAACACCTTTCTCACTACATCCTTGATTGCTGAAAGATCACGGTTGCCAAAAAATTGCTGAGGCTTCTGGCAGCTGTTCACGCAGCTCATCTGCATAGCGCTGAGCCATGCACCCACTGAGGATGATCTTTGCATCTGGGTTTGCTTCATGCAGTGTAAAGAAGGCTTCAATAGACTGCTCACGAGCTGACTCAATGAATCCACAGGTATTGACCAGGATGAGGTCAGCCTCACTTGCAGACTCTGTCAGTTGCAAGGCATCTTCTTCAAGTTGCTTGATCAGCAGTTCTGCATCTACTTGATTCTTGGAACATCCAAGGTTTTCTATGTAAAATTTCTTCATCCCTAATTATCTCCTGGTATTTATACAAAAAAAACAGATTAGCATAAAATCAGTGCTCTTTCCTACCTCCCTTCCCCCAGGGTGGTTGTTGACACTATGTAAATTTATGTAAATTTACATTATCTGTAATTGATATACATCTTATTATACGCAATATAATTACACCATCTAAATAAAATGAATCTTTTGGAATTTTACATCATTCTTGCATAAATGAACGTCTTGGTATAGTATCAAAATGCTGTATGTACATAGGTGCACCTTTCTGCCTTTCTACTATGTAGCAAAACTCACAGACGAGGAAACGAATGACAAAATATATCGTGAACCGACTATTGGGAATGATTCCCACGCTTTTGATTATCATCACGTTGAGTTTTTTCATTGTCCGCATTGCCCCTGGTGGCCCATTTGCCAGTGAACGCAAACTTCCTGAAGTAGTTGAAAGAAACATCAACGCAAAATATCACCTGGACGAGCCACTGATCCAACAGTATGGCCGGTATATGTTTGATATTTTGCGTGGTGATCTCGGTCCCTCCTTCAAGTATAAGGACTATGATGTAAACTACTACATCGCCAACAGCCTCCCGAAGTCAGTAGTACTGGGAAGCTATGCAATGCTACTAGCCTTGGTTTTTGGCATATCGGCAGGGATTATGGCTGCTGTTCGGCAGAACACCTGGTTGGATTACCTTAGTATGGGGGTAGCCGTCATCGGTATCTCGGTACCGCTGTTCGTCATAGCTCCAGTGCTACAGCTCATCTTCGCGATGAAACTGAAATGGCTGCCTACCAGTGGCTGGTACACTACAGGAGAAGGATGGAAGACCGTCATTCTTCCCGCAGTATCCCTCTCCTTTGCATACTTTGCAAATATTGCACGTTTAACCCGTTCCTCAATGTTGGAAACACTCAGGAGTGACTATATCCGCACGGCTAAGGCCAAGGGGATGAAAAGCTCCACCATCATTTTCAAGCATGCAATGAAAGGGGCAATGCTTCCAATTGTAAGTTATCTTGGTCCTGCGTTCGCCGGAATCATCACCGGATCCATCGTCGTAGAGCAAATTTTCCGCGTACCTGGCTTGGGCAAGTTCTTCGTGCAGAGCTCGTTCAACCGTGACTACACCCTCATCGTTGGGGTAGTCATTGTCTATTCGGCCATCCTGATTGTGATGAACTTCCTTGTAGACATCATCTACGCACAGCTCGACCCACGAATTACCTATAAATAAGAGGAGAGGACCATGTTCTTGAAAAGAAAACAACAAAAAGAAGCGGCCCTCAACGAGTTTGACCAGGTCGTAGAAGGCAATAGCTTAGGGAAAGATGCTTGGAAGCGTCTGAAGAAAAAAAACAAGATGGCTGTACTGGGTATGATTATTGTCGCCATCTATTCGATTCTTGCAGCATCAGCAATGTTCCTTCCCATCCATCCATATGATCAGATTATCCTTGATCACCAGCATCTCCGTCCTTCCTTCAGCAAGACTGCTGGGGACTTGATGATGGAAACCAAATTGGATGACCTGTACTTCAAGGCATGGAGAGCAGGAAGCTTGAAGGTAACAGAAGCAGAGAGTCAGCAAATTGAGGAGTGGATCTCCTTGAATGAGACCAACAAGGTCTGGAATTTCCTCTATGCTGAGGGAGAGGCACAAAGAGCTGCCGGGACATTTACTTTCAGTTCTGCTGACCAGCGCACCATCGACCGCTTGCAAGAGAAAATTGATACAGAGTTCCTGATCAACGTAGATAAAATGTTCTATACCGATCCAGAGACGGGAAAGAGCAAGAATATTGCCCGAATGGACTTCCTGGATATCCAGAGAATCTACGCTGAATACCTTGGTGTAGAGGAATCTGTTATTGCAGATCAGGTGCAGAACGAAGTAAGAAGCCAAGTACTCAATTCTGTGAAAGCAGCAACCCCAGACCTCACCAATGAAGAATACGAGGCAAATCTGGAACTTGAACTACAGAGCCTTGGGGAAAAAGGTATTGCATCGTTGGGCAAGACCAACCTATTGGTCAGTTTGAAAACCGCCATCAGTAGGTCCATCGAACGTGGGCTGAAGCAAGAAGTCAAGGACGGCATAGCACAGTTCCCAATCAATCGTGAAATAACAGTTAATGAATTGCTATCTGCAAACATTACTGCTGACTTGAAACACGAAAGGCACTATTACCTCGGAACCGACTACAGTGGACGCGACATGCTCAGCCGTATTATCTACGGTGGACAGGTTTCCATTGCAATCGGTTTGGTAGGAACTATCACCAGTGTATTGATCGGTATCGTACTGGGAGCAATAGCTGGGTACGCTGGAGGCAAGATTGACTTCTTCCTGATGCGTTTTGTAGATATCATGTATGGACTACCGTACATGCTCTTGGTCATTATCTTCATGGCCATTTTCGGACGCAACATCATGAATCTTTTCGTAGCATTGGCCATGGTCAGCTGGCTGACTGTTGCTCGTATGGTACGTGGACAGATTATGAGTTTGAAGAACAGCGAGTATGTTGAGGCTGCCCGAAGTATGGGTGCATCGACTGGGAGAATCATCTTCCGCCATATGGTACCAAACTCACTCTCTGTTATTATCGTATATTCAACACTCAGGGTTCCCGCATTCATTATGCAAGAGTCCTTCCTCTCCTTCCTGGGTCTCGGAGTCCAGGCTCCGTACGCTTCATGGGGGTCCTTGGTAGGTGATGCCGTAAACGGTATGACCCTGTATCCGTGGAAGCTTGTCTTCCCGGCAATCGCCATGACCATCTTCCTCTTCGCCATGAACTTCTTTGGTGACGGGCTGAGGGATGCGTTCGACCCACAAAGCAAGAACCAGCTCTAGGAGGAACATGATGAGTATGAAACCTAATGCAAAGACAGTCCTTGAAGTAAAGGACCTACAGACATATTTTAAAACTGATGCCGGAATCGTAAAGGCAGTTGATGGGGTCTCGTTCTCCGTGAGAGAAGGAGAGACCATCGGCATCGTAGGAGAAAGCGGTAGCGGCAAGAGTGTTACCAACCTCTCACTGATGCGACTTATCCCCTCCCCTCCAGGAAGAATTGTTGGTGGAGAAGTCCTCTTTGAAGGACAAGACATCCTCAAGCTCACTGAGAAACAAATGCGAAGCATCAGAGGAAAGAAGATTTCCATGATCTTCCAAGACCCAATGACAAGCTTGAATCCGTTCCTCAAGATTTCCACACAGATGGTGGAAACTATCCGTCTGCATGAGAAGGATGTTTCCAAACAAGAAGCACTTGAACGTTCAATCGAGATGCTTAAATTGGTAGGCATTCCCTCTGCAGAGAAACGTATCCATAGCTACCCGCACCAGTTCTCCGGTGGTATGCGCCAGCGTGTAATGATTGCCCAGGCATTGAGCTGCAATGCTGAGGTGCTGATCGCTGATGAGCCGACTACCGCCCTTGATGTCACCATCCAGGCGCAGATTCTTGAATTGATTGCCAAACTCAGTGACAAAATGGGTACGGCAGTCATCCTCATTACCCATGACTTGGGTGTCGTGGCTGGAATGTGCGACCAAGTATGTGTCATGTATGCAGGCAGGATTGTCGAAAGAGCCGAAACTGATGAGCTGTATGCAAGACCGAGTCATCCATACACAGAAGGATTGATCAAGAGTGTTCCCCGAATGGATACGACCAAGAAGGCAACCGCCTATTCTCCATCGAGGGACAACCACCTAACGTTATCGACCTACCCCCCCCTGCTGTCCGTTCCACCCACGCTGCCACAAGGCAATGGATGTGTGTCGACAGGCTTACCCACCGGTAAAGGATCTGGGAAAAGGGCATGATGTAGCTTGTTGGCTCTTCGCTGATGAGAGCGAGAAACAGCAGGCAATGAAAGAAGCCAATGTCAAGGAGAAGGCCGAATGAGTACAGAAAGAAAGCCCTATTGGAAGTCAGGGATTTAAAACAGCACTTCCCCATCTCCAGTGGATCAATACTCCAGAAACAGGTTGGAGCAATTCGCGCAGTGGATGGTGTCTCCTTTGATGTATACCCCGGGGAAACACTGGGCATCGTAGGAGAATCTGGTTGTGGAAAGTCTACCACAGTCCGTTCTATCAGCCAGCTCTACAAGCCAACTAGTGGAAGTGTAATATTCAATGGCGTTGATCTGGTAAGGGCTGATACCCGTACCATGCTCAAGGCCCGGCGTGATATCCAGATGATCTTCCAGGATCCGTATGCATCGTTGGATCCCAGGATGACAGTTCGCTCTATCATTGCTGAACCAATGGTTATCTATAACAACCGAAAGCTGCTCGAAACACCGATGAGTCCAATGGATATTGAACGTCGTGTTGAGGAATTGATGGAACGCGTTGGTTTGAACAAAGCCTTCAAGAACCGTTACCCTCATGAGTTCAGTGGTGGACAGAGACAACGAATTGGTATTGCACGAGCATTGGCATTGAACCCAAAAAAAATCATTCTTGCCGATGAGCCAGTATCTGCCTTGGATGTTTCCATCCAGTCACAGATTCTCAACCTCTTGGCGGATCTGCAGAAAGAGTTCGGGTTGACCTTCCTCTTCATTGCCCATGACCTCGCAGTCATCCAGCACATCTCCACCCGTGTGGCGGTTATGTACCTAGGCAAGATTGTTGAGATCAGTGAGGCTGTACAGCTCTATGACAATCCGTTGCACCCTTATACCATCGCACTGCTGAGTGCTGCCCCTATTCCTGATCCGAAAGTAGAAAGGGAGAGAAAGCGCATCATCCTATCCGGTGATGTACCTTCCCCTGACAAGGAACGTACTGGCTGTTACTTCTATGACCGCTGTCCAAAGAAGATGCCTTGGTGTTCCTGCCATATCCCACCGATGTTCGATATCAATGAGAAGCAACAGGTAGCCTGCTGGCTTTATGATAAAAGAGATCTCAGCAAGGTCACAATAGCTGAAGCTGAAGCTGATGCAGCGAAAAGTGCAAACAACTAAGCACTCCTAAGTATTATGAGAGAGTCACCTTTGCGGTGGCTCTCTTTTTTACCATTTCATATCCTTGTAGGATACATTGAGGTCAAGATCTCTTGGACGATCAACAAACAAGGGAAGGCCTGTCACTGCAGAGATAGCCTGTACTGCTGATTCCGTTCTACCACCACTGGTTCTTTCGGCAATGATTTCAATATCTCGCTTATCTTCCTCTCCCAGCGAGAGAGAGAATACAATCATGGCGCGAAATCGTCGTTTTAGTCGGTTTTGCATCCTTGTCAGTTGTTCCTTTGACAAAGTGGGTCAATTCCAACTGGCGAACCTCAGAAAATGCGAACTGCTCGCGTTTGCAAAAAAAAGGACCAAAACCATAAATGCTGGTAATGATTTGCTCTTCCTTATTGAATATCCATGTGTCCCTGTAAAATGTGCCTGCCAAGGAAAGAAGCAACAGAACCAGAATATGAATCATGCTGAGCAAACTGACTCCTTCGGCAAGATTCAACACAAGCCCCCAGATCAGGAATAGCGAGAAGAATCCACTCATACTATGAAACGTATTGGTTACACGATAATGGATTCCATAGGGTTTTATATAGGTAGTATGTCGTACCACGGTAACTTCTCCTCTTCTTATTCTCCAATATACTCAAAAGTGTTAGAAAAAACAGGTCCCTATCTAAAATTACAGTTTATGTAAATTTTGTATAAATCAACGTATTATATGCATTCAAAAGGCTGTTTCAGAGAAACCTATTTGCGTTTTCTCTTGATTCGTGGTTTAATGTGACGTAAGCTAAGTTGAATATGTATACTTAGAACTACAAGGAGATATGTCTATGAAGAAATTTCTGGCTATCATGCTTAGTGTGCTGCTTGTTAGTGCTCTCTTGATTTCCTGTGGAAAGAAAGAAGAACCCGCACCAGCCGCTACCACGACGCCGGCTCCGGCAGCAACTACTGCTCCGGCAACCCCGGCCCCGGCTCCAAAAGCTGAAGCAGAACCTGCTGCCCCGGCTCCTGCCGCTCCAGCACCCGCTGCTACTGCAGAGGATGAAGTTGTGTTCCGCATTTCCAATGGTGCAGAGCCCGAGTCACTTGACCCCGCTCTTATCCAGGGAGTTCCCGAACATAGAATTTTCGAGGCTCTTTTCGAAGGCTTGGTAGCAATTGATCCTGAAACTGCTCTTGCTGTTCCTGGCGTTGCTGAGAGCTGGGAAGTCAATGAAGACGGCACCCAGTACACCTTCACCCTTCGTGAAGATGCTGTTTGGTCTGATGGTGTTGCCATCACCGCTGACGACGTTGTCTACAGCTGGTTGAGACTGCTTGACCCAATGACTGCAGGACCATACGCTTGGTTCCCTTGCATGTTCCTTCAGGGTGCAACAGAGTTCAACGCTGGAGAGGCTGGTCCTGAGGCCGTGGGAATCCGCGCTCTTGACAAGAGAACCTTCCAGATGGACCTCATCGGTCCCCTCCCGTATGCAATTGATGCACTGACCCACTACAGCTTCTCAATCGTTCCCAAGCACGCCATCGAAGAGTTTGGCGACAAGTGGACAAGTCCTGAGAACTTCGTAGGCAATGGTCCATTCGTGCTCACTGAGAGAATTCCCCAGACCTCCCTTACTGCCACCAAGAGTGACACGTACTGGGACAAGGAGAATGTAGCACTTGACAAGGTCATTTTCTACTCCTCTGACAGTGATACCACCAACTACAACATGTATCTCAATGGTGAGATTGACTGGGCAACCAACGTACCGAATGACCAGCTCTCTGCTGCTCAGATGCGCGCAGACTTCCAGTCTTCCCCACAGCTTTCCACCTACTACTATGTCTTCCAGAACGAAGTAGCTCCATTCGATAATCCCGATGTCCGCCGCGCGCTGTCATTGTCTATCGACCGCGAAGCACTTGTTGAAGGCGTAACCAGAGCTGGACAGATTCCTGCATGGGGTATCGTACCTCCAATGGCTGGTTATGACGCTCTTGAGTTCCCCCACGACAACATGGATGACATGATTGCCGAGGCACAGGACCTCTTGGCTGCAGCTGGCTATCCTAACGGTGCTGGATTCCCGACCTTAACAATTCTGTATAACACCAACGAAGGTCACAAGCAGATTGCTGAGTTCGTACAGCAGGAATGGAAAGACAATCTTGGTATCACCGTCGTTCTTGAGAACCAGGAATGGCAGACCTACCTCTCTAACCGTAACGAAGGTAACTTCGAGGTTGCACGTGCAGGATGGGTTGGTGACTATCAGGATCCAAACACCTTCCTTGACATGTTCCTCACCGGTGCCGGTATGAACGGTGGTAAGTACACAAATGAAATCTATGACCTGTTGATCAATGAAGCAGCTAGAATGCCCGCAGGCGAAGATCGCTTCGGAGTTCTTAAGACCGCTGAAGACATCATGATCAACCAGGATATGGGTATCATGCCTTTCTACTACTATGTAGCAATCAACATGGTTGATACTGACAAGTGGGGCGGCTGGCATCCAAATACCATGGATTACCATCCGGTCAAGGACATCTACCTCAAGTAGTTGTCGCACACTAGACAAACACAGGTCCCTGGATTCGTCCGGGGACCTTTTCTTTATGCTGGACTGAACTCTCCCTCTCCGCTATAGTTTTAGGTAGCACCAAGGAGATGACCAATGAAATTTTATGATCTGAGAAGTGATACCATTACAAAGCCAACTGATGCAATGAGGAAAGCCATGGCCTCAGCAGAAGTAGGTGATGATGTCTACCGGGAAGACCCTACAACCACAAAACTGGAAGCAATGGCAGCTGAACTTACAGGAAAAGAACGTGGCTTATTTGTTTCATCCGGTTCGATGGGAAACCTGATCAGCCTCTATATAAACGGCGGAAGAAGCAACGAGGTCCTTACAGCAAGCAATAGCCACATCATCCAGCATGAGATCGGTTCCCTTTCAGCCATCGCCGGTGTACTCCCGATTTCCTTCAACGTCCCTCGCGGTATACTCAATGCTGATCTATTCATCGGAAACGTAAAGCAAGGTGATTATGATATGGCAACCACCTCGCTTATTGAGGTTGAAAATACGATTGGAGGATACTGCTATCCTTTGGAAAATCTGGAAGGCATTAAAGATTTTGCATCAACCCACGACTTGAAAGTCCATATGGATGGAGCGCGAATCTTCAATGCACAGGTCGCCACAGGAATTTCAGTAAAGACCTATGCAAGTTATGCAGATACCATAACCTTCTGTCTCTCCAAAGGCCTTGGATGCCCAGTTGGAAGTATGCTCTGCGGTGATGAAGAGTTCATCAACAAGGCCCTTACAATTCGAAAGATGCTGGGAGGAGGGATGCGACAGACCGGTGTACTTGCAGCTGCTGGGCTCTACGCACTCAACAGCCATGTGGATCGATTGGCGGATGACCATGCTCATGCAAAGGCTTTAGCTGATGCCCTGGTGAAAGGGGGGGGATGGGCTGAGGTAGATACCGAAGGAGTGCAAACCAATATCGTATTTTTTTTAAGGTTCCCTCAATGCAGAGTACTGAAGTGGTAAGCCAACTGGCTAAACAAGGAATCTTGGCAAATACTGAAGGCGAAATGGTGAGACTCGTCACCAATCTTGATCTGCATGATGAAGACATTACCAAACTTTGTACCATGTTGGAGAATTTCCAAATCGAGGCAGATGCATGAAAACTACCCTTATCTGTTTCTCAGGCACAGGCAACAGTTTCTATATAGCACAAAAGCTCTGCAGTGAACTCGAAGATTGCCAGGTTCTGATGATCCCTTCCTTGATGGAGACACCAACCTTCACCATTACTGAACAAGTAGGGTTTATATTTCCAGTTTACAAGGGATTTCCGCCCAATCTGGTACCCCACTTCATTGAAGAGGTTTTCCAAAAGCAGGATCTCTCACCTCTGAAATATCTTTTCCTGGTAACCACACGTTATCTCTTCCAAGCATATACCTTCCAGGCAATGGAAGTCCTGCTCAAGGAAGCAGGAGCTGTGGTAAGCTATGCAAACCATGTAGTAATGCCAGATGGGTATATTCCCTTGCTCAAGGCACCAAGTGAAGAGAAAATTGAGGAACTCTATGCAAAGGCTGACCAAAAGGTTGCTGAGATCGCTCAGGACATTATAAAAGAGGTCATCAGACCTCCTCATCGTCCTCCCCTCTCTCGCTTGGCGATCAACCATGTAATGATTCCTATCCATCGTGCTTTCATGGATACAGCGCTCGATTTTGCTGTTACCGATGCATGTACCTCCTGTGGCCTTTGTTACCGGATGTGCCCATCTGCAAACATAGAGATGAAGGATGGCAAACCCGTCTTCGACCGGGCCTGTACTGGATGCCTTGGGTGTTATCACCGCTGCCCGGAACATGCAATCGTATTCAAGACCAGAAAGGTACGTGAGGGGTATTACCCCAACCCACGTTCCGGTTATCAAGTGGAGTATCGTTCGTAATGGATTCATTGTTTAGTCAAATCACTGACCGTCGTTCCTCCTTGTCTGTGAAGTGGAACAAGGAAGTCATTGCATCGGTGTGTGGAAACCCTGAAGCAGAACCTTTTTGGGTTGCTGATATGGACTTTCCAGTAGCCCGAAAGTTTCCAGTCAGGCACGGGTGCTTGCTGAGCACGCAATCTACGGGTATCCCTACGCACCAGAGCAGAAGACAGCCTTTCTTGAATGGGCAAAGCTTTGGCATCAGATGGAGGTATCACCAAATCAGGTGGTACTCAGCCAAGGGGTCCTGAACAGTATCGCCATTCTTCTTGATCTTATTAGTGAGGAGAAGGACGAAATCATTGTTCCTTTCCCTTCCTACCAACCATTCGTTACCATGGTGAACAACCTTAATAGGACATTGAGTCCATGGCCATTGTCTTATGACGAACAACAACACAAGTTCTCTCTTGATTGGAATGCATTTGAAAAACTCTGTAATACAGCAAAGGTACTGATCTTCTGCAGCCCCCACAACCCGTCGGGATTGGTCTTCAGTAAAGAAGAACTTACCAAGCTCAGTCTTATTGCCAAAAAGCATGGAGTGACCATTATCAGCGATGAGATTCATGCAGATCTTCGCTATGATTCTTTCGTGAGTCTTCTGGAAGTAGGTAAAGAAACTGAGTGTGAAAGCATTGTATGCATGGCTCCTTCAAAAACATTCAACATGGCCGGAGAACACTACTCAATTACCCTGTTCAATAATACAAGCCTGAAGAAGGCATATGAGAAGCGGCTGCAACAGCTCTTCCTTACAGGCAATTCCACTTTCGCCACGACATTGGCAACTGCTGCCTACCAGAGTGGAGAGTCATGGCTGACGGAGTTGCTTGCCTATTTGCAGGACAACATCGCCTACATCGATGAGACATTGCAGAAGCATGTCCCAGAAATCGTATGTATCAGGCCAAAAGCCTCATTCATTACCCTGCTCGATTGCTCAGCCTTACTCCCGCTCGTTGAGAAAGACAAGGAGGCCCATCCAGAGCTCTATGATAGCAAGAAAAGCCCAGGGGGTGGCTTGTTGTCTAGGTTCTTCGGCTGGAGGGCCAGTGTTGCCTTCAATGATGGGACGTGGTTTGGAGGAGAAGCATATCGAAGGTTTGTGAGAATAAACTTCGCAACCCAGCGAGCCAGTATTGAAAAAGCAATGGATAGGATAATCTCAGCAGTGGAAACACTACGAAATGATTATGGGAGTTGAGGAGCCAACCCTTTTGCCAAGAACCTGATTCCTCGCTCATCAGGGTGAATGAACCCATCATCATAGGCATCGCGTAAGGACAGGGAGAGACCATTTGCTACACGGACCTTGGGGAAGCAATACGTTGCATACTCCAGGGTCTTTTGCATTTCAGCGAAGCTTCCCATCTTTTGCGTATTCTGAATATCAGCCCTCCAAAGTGGAGTGAGGACAGTGACTGGTACTGATGGTAGAACTTCCTGATTCTCCCAAGTAATGCGAACATCTCTCCGCGCAAATCTGCAAGGTTTTCACGTATCGACCAATCATTGGTACCAAGGGCCACAAGGATACCATGCAGCGGGAGTGAGAGCTTCTGGATAAGCTTAGGATTCACCATAGCCCCTGCAAGACCTTGGTTGATGACCTGTACTCCCTTGTAAGAAGAAATCCTCTCACAGAGAGCCTCAGAGGGATGGCGAACTCCTACCCCCTGGACGATTGAATCCCCAATGCATAGCAGTGTCTTCTCTGATTTTGCAATGGGTTGCACCTCCCCTTCAATTCGGAACCCTATCTTATGATGCATTGGAAGATAGATACTTACCTGGTTTCCTTTCTCAATGGAAATCTGGTCACTCTGCAAAGGGTGGTGGATCACATCCTTACCTGCATATAAAAGGTCGATAGTTTCAGAAAGATCCAGTTGCCCGGGATAAAGAGACGCAAAATCAACAACTTGCTCCCCTTTTTTGGGAAGGAGAGACTGACTATACCGCTTCAGATGCAACATGACATTTGATAGGGATTGAAAACGTAGACAGACCGAAGCACTGGTACCAGCCATCGCACGAAAAAAAAGAGGATGGGTGTTGTAGCCTTGTTCCTGTTCTTTTGAAAAAAACGTAAAGCACAATAATATCCATCTTCGAGTAGTTCAATCGACAGTGCATTATGCGCCAACGCAAATAGGGTCTCTTTAGAAGTCGAGTAGTGTTCGGTTGCCATATATCTCTTCCCAGTTTTCAGAAAAAATCGTGGACTGCCTTGGTAATGGAAGGCATATGTAGTCCTGTCTGCAACAGTGCATAAGGAACAGTACAACAGCTTGCCCCATTGGCATAACTGGTGGTTATCTCACTGAGATTCTTGAAACTCGCTGCAAGCACCCCGCAGTTGGTACTGTTTGCCCAGAGTAAACTACTGAGCTCCTTGATAACCTTTGCTGCATCAATATCGATGTTCAACATCCTGTTGTAATAGACAGCAAGATACCGCGCCCCAGAGAGCATCGCCAAGATACCCTGCATGGTGGTATAGATTGCAGTGGCGGTAATGTTTACCTGTCTGGAAGCTAGAATCTTAATGGCTTTCAATCCTTCTTCAGTCACAGGAATCTTTATGAACGTACTCTTACCAAGAATTGAAAGGATTTTCTCTGCCTCAAGGATGATATGTTCTGCATCATGGGCGACTACCTGTACGTGGAGGCTTCTCTCTTCCCCGATGAGATCACGAATCTGATGCATATGAGCAAAGAAATCAATCTTGCCCTCTGCCTTGATGATGGAAGGATTGGAGGTAACCCCACTAATGGGATACGTTTCCAAACCTTTCTTGATCTCTTCCAAGTTAGCTGTATCAAGCATGAGTTCCATACTGTACCTCGCTCTCCATCATGCCATACATCCGCAGTAATATGAAAGCTTATATTCTAAGCTTTTTCTCACGGTACTGTTGGGGAGTCATTTGATGGTGACGTTTAAAAAAGACTGTAGAATCGGTGTATTGAAGAGAAACCACATTGCTGGGCAATGGTGGTAATACTTTCCTTCGAGTGGGTGAGCAACAAAGTTGCCCTGGAAAGCTTCTCTGTAGTTATCTCCTCCCAGATGGTAGTGCCACGTACTGAGCGGAAGCGCATCTCCAAAGAACGTCTGCAAATGGTAGCTTGACGAGCCACTTCACTAGCTTGTAATCCACCGGTTGCCTCTGCCTTGATCAACTGCATAGCCTTCGCTACATGCTCATTTTCACAAAAAAAACAGACGGGTGCTCTCTCGCTCCCTCACAGGTCCTGGAGCTATACGGCGAATATGAACCCCGCTTGCTTCATCCTTAAGCAGTGAGTCGAGCATGGCTGAAGCTTGGTACCCAATCGTTTCACAATCGGGCTGGATGCTTGAGATGGAAGGACTGGCAAGCTCACAGAGCAACGTCTCATTGTCCACTCCCAGTACCACAATCTCCTCAGGTATCTCGATGCCCAATCGTTGGCATACAAGCTCCACCTTCATCGCCGAAAGGTCGTTGCAGCAGAAAACACTACAGGGTTTTGGGAGTTCAGTCAGCCACGCTTCCAGTTCAGCATCACTATCATAGAGATGCCTCCACCAGGAAAGGGACCGGGAAAAACTCGGCACCATCTCAGGAATAGATGAAGTAGCACTACAGAAACCAATGAATCGCTCTCGTGCCCAATGCACCTGTTCAACTCCACACCAAGCAAGATTCTGGCTTCCTAGTTTTTTAAGATATACACCGGCACTTACCCCGGTCTGGTAATCATCATTTCTGACTTGGCTGAAGAGTTTTAGTGAAGTGGCCCCAGCAATATCGACCACTGGAATACCGAGCGAAGCACAGAAACGTGCATCCTCATCATCCTCAATTCGAGCGATCAAGGCATCACAGGAAAGGAGTGCCTCCTTGTCAAGGGAGAAGAACCAAGGGCCTTGTCCACGTACCTGCCAATCGAACTTGGTCCGGGCATACTGCACCACCCCATTTGCAACAGCCATGTCATAGCCATCTTGGAACCGTAGCTTCAAACCTATCTGTATCATTGTCATTACTATACCATACATTGCGCATTTTGATAGTATCTTTTCGCATATCAAGCATTGCAATTGTGTATAAACACGATAAGGTTTACATATTAGGAGGAGTATTATGCAACTACCTACACGAACTATTGCAAGTACCAAGGCGGAGATACCCATCATTGGTGTGGGAACCTTTGGTTCTGACCACATTTCCAGCAATGAAATGGCTGAAGCAGTACGAACTGCCTTGCAAATAGGGTACAGAAACATTGATTGTGCAAGCGTATACAACAATGAGAAAGAGATTGGAGAAGTCTTGAAAACCTGTGGTATCAAGCGCGAAGAACTCTGGATCACAAGCAAGGTATGGAATGATTCCCATGGAAGGGACAAAGTCATTGCGTCAGCAAAACAGTCACTCAAAGACTTACAGCTAGACTATCTTGACCTCTATCTCGTGCACTGGCCACTGCCAAACTTTCATCCACCACACTGTGATGTAACCAGTCGCAGTCCTGATGCGAGACCCTACATTCATGAGGAGTTCATGGAAACATGGTCTGCCATGGAGGAACTGGTGAACATGGGCCTCGTCCGGCATATCGGCACCAGCAACATGACCAAGGCAAAGATGGAATTATTGCTTGCCTCTTGCAGTATCAGACCTGCCTTCAATGAGATGGAGCTCCATCCCTGCTTCCAGCAACCCGAATTGCTCTCATATATCAAGCAGGAGTATTATCCCCATTGGGTACAGCCCCTTGGGCTCTCCAAACAGGCCTGAGAGAGACACAACACCGGAAGATGTCATTGATATGCAACATCCTCTTGTGGTCGAGGTTGCCCAGAATCACAACTGCCACCCCGCTGCAATCTGCCTCAAGTGGGCACAGGCAAATGGGGTGATCCCCATTCCACTGTCCACAAAGGAAAGAAATTTGAGGAGCAATCTGGAGAGTGTCCTCTCAGATCCACTCACTGAGGATGAGGTACTCACCCTCAAGGATGCAGATTGCAATAATCGCTTGATCAAGGGGCAGGTCTTCCTTTGGGAGGGCGCTGAATCTTGGCATGACCTATGGGATGAGGATGGAACCATTCCCTGCCCAGAAAGATATCGTAAAGGAGGAAAATGATGGAAAAGAAAATGATGAAGGGAGCAAAGCTTCCTGGAAACAGTACTGTAGCTTTCGGTGAATTTGAGATCCCAAGCCGGGATATGGACAAGTATTGGTAAAAAACCAAGTGCAGTACCATATGCGGTAGTGATATCAGAGCAATCTACCGGGAACATCTCGGGAAAGGACCTGAAGGATACCAAAACGTCATTGCAGGACACGAGCCTTGTGGCCAGATAGTTGAAGAAGGTGAAGGCTTGAAGCGGTTCAAGAAAGGGGATCGTGTGGTTGTCTACCACATCAGCGGTTGTGGAGTCTGCCATGAATGTCGTCAGGGCTATATGATCAGCTGTACCAGTGACAAGAGAGCAGCCTATGGTTGGCAGAGGGATGGAGGCATGGCGGAATACATGCTTTGTGATGAGAAAGACCTTGTCTATCTCCCTGAGGAACTGACCTATGCAGACGGTGCACAGGTGGCATGCGGTTTCGGTACTGTTTATGAAGCAATCGAGAAAGTCGGTGTCAGCGGTAATGATGCTGTGCTGGTTGTCGGCCTTGGTCCTGTAGGACTGGCTGCCTTGATGCTAGCAAAGGCAATGGGGGCAAACAAGCTCATCGGCATCGAATCCCAGAGTGCCCGCATCGAGCTCGCAAAGAAGCTCGGCCTTGTTGACCATGTATTCACTCCCGCAGAGGACAACGTAGCACAGATCAAGGCACTTACCGGTGGCAATGGTGTTGAGCGCGCTTTCGATTGTTCAGCAAGTGATGCTGGTCGTGCTACTGCAATCAGAGCAACGCGTAAATGGGGCAAGATAGCACTTGTTGGAGAAGGTGGCACTGTTCACTTCAATCCAAGTGAAGACATGCTGCATGACCAGAAAACCGTGTATGGAAGCTGGGTAACCAGCATCTGGAAGATGGAAGATCTTGTGGAGCGTTTGGTTCGTTGGGGCATTCACCCAGAAGAGCTTATTACACACCGATTCCCACTTGAGAAAGCCGATGAAGCGTATGCTTTAATGGCAAGCGGTGCATGTGGAAAGGTTGCGGTTTGTTTTGACGAAGAGCTTCCTAGCTAAAAACGCGATTGAAACGAGGGGAGTGCTCATTGAAAGCCACTATTGACTTATCATCGGTCACTACCCCTCCGTTGTCTTCCATAACGCAGATGGTTGGTTCAATCATGATGGTTGAAGGGAATCCTTCCAAATCACCTTCAAGGCGACGGATCAATAGCTGTGCAGCCGCTTCACCCATCTGGTCGAGAGGCTGGGAAACTGCATAATGGCAGAATTTGAGCAATGGTGCATAGTAGAGATAGTCGAACGTGGAAAACACCACCTTTGAACGGATCTCCCTGGAGGCCTTACTCATCAAGTAGCTGGTCGCTCCGATATGTACCATATCATTTACCACGAAAAAGGTATCAGGACATTTCGGCATCGTCAGAGCTTCCTGCATCAGGGTATACCCAGCCTTCTGTGTCATCCCGCCAAGTAAAATGAAATCAGAATCTACACCCAACTGGTGGGCATGCATAGCATCCAAGAAGCCATGGAGACGTTCAACTGACGTATGTACATGGTTGTCTCCACCAAGGAATCCGATGTTGGTTTTTTTTCCTTCCCTAATCAAAGCACAAGTTACATCGTAGGCACCTTTGCGGTTATCGGTTAAAACCACATCACAACCTAGCCCATCGATTTTTCGGTCTAGCATGACCAACGGAATGTTTGAGATCGCTGGGGATGTAAAATGGGCCCCAACATCACTGACAGGAATTACAAAGAGTGCATCAACATTACGTTCAAGCAGGAAGGCAAGCTTACGCTTCTCTTCCTGTACGGAATTCTCTGAGCTACAGAGCAATAACGCATACCCAAGCGGGCCGAGCAACTTTTCCAGTTGCTCGACAATTTCTGTAAAAAAGGTATTCGAAATCTCAGGGACTATGATCCCAATACTCTTGGTTACCCTGAGTTTCAAGGAACGTGCTACCGCATTACGCTGATAGTGCAACATATTTACAGCAGAAAGCACCTTCCTCTCTGTCTCAGGATTCACCACCCCGAGATTATTCAGAACTCTACTGACAGTGGCAATGGAGACGCCAGCAAGATTCGCGACATCCTTGATTGTTGCTGCTTCTCGTTTGCCCATGTATCAACCTTCCTATGCGCGGCGTGCATATTTCTTCATGTCGAAGTAAACCGCAATGATAATGATAAAGCCTTTTACTAATTGCTGGTAGTAGCTGTCTACACCCAAGAAGGACATTCCGTAGTTGATCAAGCCCATGGTGAAGACACCAACCATCATACCGCTGACCTTACCAACACCACCATTCTGGGAAACACCACCGACTGTAACAGCAGCAATGGCGTCCAGCTCCATACCGTTTGCGGTAAGAGAGTTTGCAAGACCAAGACGGCTGGCTAGTAGTGTACCTGCTGTACCATAGAGCAATCCAGCATAGAAGTATACCATCATGAGGTCGCGTTCCACATTGATTCCACTCACACGAGCCGCTTGTGCATTACCACCGATAGCATAGAAGTGTGTTCCTTGGCGGGTATGCTTGAGCAGTATCCAGACAATCAGAGCAGCTATGACAACATAGATGATGAGATTAGGAACAGGACCTACGCTTCCCTGGCTGATGTTCTTGAAGTTTTGGTTCAATGAACCAACAACGGCTGCTTTGGTATAGATAAGCTGCAAGCCCTTTGCAATGGACATTGAACCCAGTGTAGCGATAAAGGGTGGAAGTTTTCCATAAGCGATCAAGTAACCGTTAAAAAAGACCGAACAGGCCACCGGCGGCAACTGCAGCGACGATGGGAACGATCAAAGGAAACGTTTGACCTGCATAAATAGCAGAGCTATAATCCGGATTCTGTGCGAAGGAAGCCGCAACGCTTGCGGTCAAACAGACGACATATCCGATGGAAAGGTCAATTCCCTTGGTGATGATAATCATACCAACACCCAATGCGGCAAAAGATCTGACTGACTCTGCAATCAAAAGGTTCCTGATACTGCTCCATCGAAGTGCTTGACCGTTGGTCAGAATGGAAAGCAATAGCAACAATCCAACGAAGGTGACCCAAGTTGTATATTGTGAGGCAACTTTTTTTTGCTGTCGTTAAATAATTTTTTTCATTTCCATGGTAGGTTTTTTCTCCCTCTCTCTTACATGAACTTCGTTGCGAGACGCATGATATTCTCTTGGGTGCACTCAGACTTGTCCAACACGCCAGTACATTTCCCAGAACAAAGGACCATTACACGGTGGGACATTCCAATTAATTCCGGCATTTCCGAGGAAACCATGATGATGGCCTTTCCCTGCTCAACCAGCTGTCCCATAATCTGGTAGATTTCATATTTTGCCCCGACATCAATGCCTCTAGTCGGCTCATCCATAATCAGGATATCCGGCAAGGTCATCAACCATCTACTGATAATAACCTTCTGCTGATTACCTCCCGAGAGGTTCTGGATCAATGTTTCCATAGTTGGAGTCTTGGTCCTGAGGGCTTTGTTGTATCGAACAGACTCTTCTTTCATCTCTTTGTGCTTAAGAAGGTGTACCTTGTTCAGATACTCTTTCAAGGAGGCGATGGAAGTGTTGCTGGATATATTCATCAACGGAAAAAAAATACCACTGCCTCGTCTATCCTCGGTAATCATCCCAATACCATGTTCGATGGCCTTTCGGGGAGTCATATCCAGAATCTCATCACCATCAACATAGATTTTCCCAGCACTAGTTGCTCTCACTCCAAAGATTGCTTCCATCAATTCAGTACGTTGTGCCCCAACAAGACCTCCGATGCCAAGAATTTCTCCACGATGTACCTCAAAAGAAACATCCTGGAAACTTCTGGGATTGGGTGAACTTAGATTTTCCACCTTCAGCAACACCTCTCCCACTTTGCTCTTGAATTCAGGGAATCGAAGTGTTGCATCACGGCCAACCATAAGCGAGATGAGTTTCTCGTTGGTCATTTCCTCTACGTCATAGGTTCCGATCATCTGACCATCACGCATAACACTCACTTCATCAGCAATAGCAAAGATCTCTTCCATCTTATGGGAGATGTAAATAACAGCCACATTTTGATCCCTCAATTGATTGATGATCTTGAATAGGTGCTGTACCTCGTTGTCCGTAAGGGAGCTGGTAGGTTCATCCATGACAACAACCGAAGAATTGTAGCTGACCGCCTTGGCAATCTCACAAGTCTGCTGCATTGAGATGGACAGTGAGCCGATGCGAACTTCCGGTTTCACATTAATTTCCAAATTCTTAAGCAGCGTGCGGGTATCGTCATTCATTTTCTTGTGGTCGATCAAACCGAACTTGTTCAGTGGCTCGCGACCCAGGTAGAGGTTCTCTGCTACCGAGCGCTCAGGAACATTGCTGAGCTCCTGGTGAATCATCGATACTCCTTGGTTGAGTGCATCATGAGAGTCCTTGAACCGGTGCTCTTTCCCATTGAGTTTAATGATTCCTTTATCTTCCTGATAAATACCGAACAAACACTTCATCAACGTCGATTTGCCTGCACCATTCTCACCCATCAAGGCGTGTACTGTTCCCGGTTTAACCCGGAGAGTTACTTCATCCAGGGCTTTAACACCAGGGAAGGTTTTGGTAATCCCTTCCATTTCCAGGGCAAATGTTGTGTCCATCTGTCTTCCTCTTTCCGTCTTTTGCAATCGTCGTTCATAAAGTGCCTCCTGCCACCATTGGCAGCAGGAGACAATCTTGTCTTACATCAAATCTTTGTAATTCTCTTTGGTAATCGGCTTGAAAGGAACCAGATAGCACTGGGAAATGACAGCAGGGTCATTTGCAGGTGCTTCACTGATGACTTCCTTGGCAGGCTCAATTCCCCAAGCGGTTACGCCCTGTGCAGTGCCTTGGTGGCCATTGCAAGAGCAAGCTCAAATGCGGTGCTGCTCTGTCCAACAGAGTCCTGCAGAACAGTAGCATACAGCTTGTCCTGGTCCATGGAGTTCAGTGCATCAGCAGTTGCATCGATACCGAGAACAGGGAAGCTCAGGATGGTACCATCACTGGCATCATTGTCAACCAAGCCATTGGTAACCAAGGATTCTACTGCACCAAGAGCCATGCCGTCGTTCTGTGCAACCACGAGGTTGAACTTGCCACGGTGTGCTGCAAGCCAGGTGTCCATCTTTTCCTGTGCCTTGTCTGGAGTCCAGTCAGCAGTATCCTTTGCAACGAAGTTTACTGTGTAGCCGAGGCTCTCAAGGGTATCAACGAAACCAGCTTCACGGCTGATCTGAGCGGGGTGGCCAAGCTGACCCTGCAAGTACAGGATATTCAACTCTTTACCAGGAGCCTTATCAGGATACTGGGTGAAGTAGTCATCTACAATCTGTGCCTGATACTGTCCAGCAACCAACTCTGGGGAGGAAGCAAGATAGAAATCCTTGCCTACTTTCAGAGCATCAACAGAAGGCTGGATGTTGGAGAAGGCAGCGCCGCCACCAACAGCCTGAATCTGTTGTGCCATCTGCTCAGTTACACTGGTGTCCTGAGGGATGATTACAAAATATTTGTATCCCTGGGTGATAAGGGTGTTGAGCTGATCGAGCTGACGAGCTACGTCTCCCTGTGCATCCTGAAGGTTCAATTCAACGCCGTTCTCTTCTGCAAGCTTGCGAAGATTGTCAGCATAGTCCTTAACAAACTGTTCATTCAGATTTCTAATAAGCGCACCGATCTTTACCGTATCATCGGCTGCTTCTTTTCCGCCCTGTGCAAAAAAGACCAGTACAGACAAGTGCCAGTACCAACAAAATAGCTACAGTCTTCTTCATAAAAAACTCCTTTTGAGTAATTCCAGGATTCGCCTCCTGGGAAGCGTGATATTCACAATAGGCATCCATCACTGATGGACAACCCCTATTGCCTGTGTCTTTTGTATCTTCACATCGGAAAATCCATTTGTCAATGAAAAAAATGTAAACGTTTACAGGTTTTTCTACTTTGTATAGCTTTTGGTATGTTTTTCTATATTTTTCTATACTAATAGCTAAGTGTAAACCTTTACAATGCACTCGAGCAAAGAGGAAAAACAATGATAATCTCCCGATATGCTTTCATGAAATATCGATATATTTGCATTGATATACAGTGGTTTTCCTGTTCCACTTTTGTTTGGATTAGTGTCAAATCGCCAAGAAAATTAGTAGAATTTTTTACATGAGTACTGCATAGTGGAAACCATGGCATACACTGAATATGGAAATACCTGGTGGGGCGAGCGATGGCTCGACTCCCTTACAGAAATCGATTACTCAAACAGGCTCCCCAGAGGGAAGCGATATGCTCGTAATGGCTCGGTTCGTTCCATTACAATCGACAGAGGTAAAGTAACCGCACGGGTGCAAGGAACGCGGGCAACGCCCTATAAAGTAGCAGTAGGCATCCGCCAATACACTCAAGCAGACAACAAAAAAAACTGATCGATCTCATCCGGGAAAATCCATATTATCTGGGAAGCCTGCAAACAGGTGAACTCCCTCCAGAACTTGAACAGGAGTGTATGGGTATCGGCATTAAGCTGTTCCCCCAATCATGGAAAGACCTGGGAATGCAATGCAGCTGCCCTGACTGGGCCGTTCCCTGTAAGCACTTGGCTGCAGTCATCTATATGATTGCCAATGAGATCGACAAGGACCCCTTTCTCATCTTTCGCCTCCATGGCCTGAATGTGGGATCATTGTTCCTGAGTTCCGCGGGCACTATAGGGGATCAGATACCAACCTTGGATTCTCTTACCTTAAGTAATTGGAAGGGTGGTTCAACAGAATTGGGTGAGCTGGATCTGCAGTTGGTCCCAGATATGAAACCAGTTCTCGAGCGTGTCCTTACAGAGTTCCCGCTCTTTGCACCTCAATATAACTTTAAACGTGACTATCTCTCATTCGTTTCAAATCTTGCAAAAGAGACCACAAAGTTTGTAAATCAGATGGAGATTTCCCAACAGATTCCGAGCATCCTCTATGATGAGTGTAAGATCACCTACCATGGACAAACGATGCAAGGAGTTTTCAAACAGGGACACAGCAAGCTTGCCTTTGCATCAGGAGAGATGGAGGAGTGTCTCTCCTACCTCCAATCCTTTCCCATTGGTACAACTGATGAGTACCCTCCAGTCCTTTCAATCTTGCTCTTTACACACAACTTTGCGCTTCGCCTCATGCAAACCCATGGGGCAATTCCAAGACTGTTGGATCTAGGCAAAGACCAATACACTCTTCACTGGATCCCTGCCTATTTCAATCCCGAGATCAAGAGTATAACAGATTCCCTCGCAGCTAGGTTGCAGGGTAAGGACATTGTATTCATCGATACCCAGCCGGCAGACAAGCTCCAGCAAATCTTTCTCATGGTGTCATTGTTTGTTCGCTCCTATAGCGACCTCTTAATGGATGCTACAAACATCCCAGAAACTGACGAGCATGCATTATTCTTTGAAGGAATACCCTATAGGATCAGGACCCTTGAACAGAGAGGGAATCCCCTTGCCATTCATCACTGGCTTGGGAGACTTATGCTCACTGTCCGCTCTCATCGTCCGGTTCTCTGGATGCAGGAAAAAGGAAAAGATACCTACCTATGCAACATCCAAGTCCAAAAAGCAGAGGAGAAGCCGATTGATCTCTCCACATTTCTTTCAGAAAATACAGATACGGCTGCAATTCTGCAAGATCTCAGCTATTTGGGAACCTACTTCAAACCCATCCAGAAAGCATTGATGGCTCGAGGTAGCACTACGGTCTCTGGTGATGAATTTCTCAATGCTTGGTTCAACGCCCTTCCAGCTTTGAAAGCACTAGGGGTAAGCATGATTATCCCCAGAAGCTTGCAAAAAAAACGCTTTCTCCGCGTGTTTCTGTCCATATGAGCACCTCCAGTGGAGGCTCTGCTGAGAGTTTTCTTGCCCTGCGAGATCTCTTGGATGTCTCATGGACTATTGTTTTAGGAGAGGATTCAATCGACCCAGAAACATTGCAAAACATGCTGGATCAAGGTCGGAGATATGTGGCGTTCAAGGATCAATACATATTACTGGATGAGAAGGAAATCGAGCGAATCAACCGTAGACTGGAGAAGGCCATCAAACTCTCCCCACTTGATCTCCTGAAAGCTCATCTGTTGGGCACCTATGAAGAACAACCGGTGATGATGGAGAAAGGTGTACAGGAACTGTTCAGCTCACTTTTACAGATTGAACCCACACCCGTACCCTCTGAAGTCAATGCGGTATTGCGACCTTATCAGGAGCGGGGATTTCAGTGGTTGATGCACAACCATACGATCGGATTGGGTTCACTGTTGGCCGATGATATGGGGTTAGGAAAGACAATACAGGTAATAACATTCCTGGTCGCCTTGAAAAACAAGAACATCATCACGCAGAAAAAACCAGTTTTAATTGTCGTTCCGGCCTCTTTATTGACCAACTGGGAACATGAGATAGCTCGCTTTGCACCTTCTCTCTCTACCTTTGTCTATCATGGGCAAAACCGGCAGCTAGAGAAGGGAAGCGACTGCATTATTACCACCTATGCTACAGTGAGAAGAGATAATGAACTCTTACAGAAAACCCGTTTCTCGGTGACCATCCTTGATGAGGCTCAGGCAATCAAGAATAGGGATTCAGCTCAAGCAAAGTCTGTCATCGGATTGAAGAGCGATCATACCATCGCCATGACTGGCACTCCGGTGGAAAACCGAATGCTTGACTACTGGAGCATTATAGATAGTGTCATGAAGGGGTACCTGGGCAATCAGACAAGTTTCAAGACCCATTTTGCCATTCCCATTGAGCGATATCACGACCAGGCTGCCTTGAAGGCATTCCGCTCCCTTACAAAACCCTTGATGCTTCGTCGAGTCAAAACCGATACCACCATCATCAATGACCTACCAGAGAAGCTGGTTCTTGAACGGTATGCAAACCTATCTTTGGAGCAGAAGGTATTGTACAAGGGAATTGTGGAGCAGACGGAGAAAACCCTGCAAGGTGCTGATGGAATTGAAAAAAAGGGGGCGATATTCAAGTTGATGACAGCCCTCAAACAGGTCTGTTGCCACCCTGCCCTTTACTGCGATACCAGTAACAAGGAATCCGGGAATTCCGGAAAAAACAACTCTCTTGATGGACCTGCTTGAGTCAATCCACCAACGAAATGAGAAAGTGTTGGTTTTCACTCAATACGCCCAAATGGGATTCCTGCTTCAAACGTTGGTAAAAGAAGCATTTTCACTAGAGGCTCCCTTCCTGCACGGAGGGTCCACCAGACAACAGCGGGATGCAATGGTGAAGCAATTCCAATCTGATCTTGAATGCTGGATCATGATTCTCTCAATTAGGGCAGGCGGTACGGGATTGAATCTTACTGCAGCCAGTCACGTAATTCACTATGATCTCTGGTGGAATCCAGCAGTGGAGAACCAAGCAACCGACCGAGCGTTCAGGATTGGGCAAGATAAACAGGTAACTGTACACCGGCTTATCACTGAAGGAACCTTTGAGGAACGCATCAACGATATGCTCACTTCCAAAAAAAAGATTTGGCTGACAGTGTTGTATCGGCAGGGGAGAATTGGATAACTGAGCTCTCAACTGAACAGCTGAAAGATCTCATTGAATTGAGGGAGAGCCATACAGAGACAGCCCCCCGTTAAGGAAGGGCTGACTTTGTCTGATGCTCTTTGTGTTACGGTTTAAAGATCTTTACCTTCTGCTCTCTCTTGATCCGGTCACGACCCTCCTGCAAGCTTTCCAGTTCACCGGTAGCCCAGGCCTGGACAACCAAGTTGCCCAATGCTGTTGCTTCCATTGGACCTGCGTAGACAGGAAGCCCTGTTTCAGTGGCTGCCCACTGGTCGAGAATCTCATTCTTGCAGCCTCCACCAATGATGTGCAGAGCTGTAAATTTTTTTGCCAATCACTGATTCAAGGTCGCTGATTGCCTTGGCATAGGCCTTGGCAAGTCCTCGATAGATGGCAACCATATACTCACCATTGTTGGCAGGTTTGGGAAGATCATGCTCCCGGCACCAGGCATCGATGCGGTCAGTCATCAGATTGTCGTAGGTATTGGGTTTGAGGAACCGAGTGTCAGCTGGATCAATGTAGCCTTTATAGGCTGCCGAGCGAAGTGTTTCCTCATCAAGCTCTTTCCACTTGATCTCCTGCCCTTCCCTTTCCCAGTGCCTCACACACTCCTGCTGTATCCACATCCCCATGATATTCTTGAGGAATCGGATACCACCGCTTGCAGCCACCTCATTGGTAAACCCACTCTCCATTGAAGCTTGGTCAGTTCGTGGTTCAGGTAGTTCAACTCCCAGAAGTGACCAGGTACCACTTGAGATGTACAGAGGAGTCCCTCCAGCCTCAGCAGGAACGGCTGCTACTGCACTAGCAGTATCATGAGCAGCGCTTGCAATTACGACCACCTCGGAGGAGGCCCCCACTTCGTGGGCTACGTCCGTGGTCAAGCTTCCCAAAACAGTACCACTGTCAATGATTTCCCCGAACAAGGAACGCTCAAAACCCATGTCATCGATAAGGTCCCAAGCCCAATTTTTTCTGCTTTGGATCATACAATTGCGTGGTGGAAGCATGAGTACGCTCATTTTTCATGACCCCGGTCAACCAGTAGGCAAGCAGGTCAGGTACCGAAAGATAGTGATTTGCCACTTTCATGACCTCGGGGCGATCCCTCTGCATTGCAGCAAGTTGATAGAGGGTATTGAAGGGTTGGAAGGCAATCCCGGTTCTCTCATAGATCCGCATTTTTTCCACCCAGTTTCTTTGATACCTGCTCAATCAACCCATCGGTTCTGCTGTCACGATAGTGATAGCAAAGGGAGACCAAGCTCCCTTTTGCATCAGTGAGCACATAGTCAACGCCCCAGGTGTCAATGCCAATGGAAGAGATCTTACTTCCATACTTGGCAAAAGCCTTCTTCAGTCCCACCTTTATCTCGGCGAACAGGCTCTGGATGTTCCAATAGAACTCCCCTAGTATCTGGTCGTTTTGGGTGACAAACCGATGTACGACTTCAAACTCGCCAAGGTCCCCGACAAGGACCCGGCCGTTGGAAGCACCTAAGTCGATGGCAATATGCTTTTTCATAATTACTCCTTGATTCGCTTTTTACAGTTTTCCAAGAGGTAGGCTTCTGCTTCAGCTGACCACAATCCATTGTGCTTATCAACCAGCTTTGCAAGCTCAGCAAACACCTCATTGGTCTTTCCCAGTTCAGCAAGGTCAGTGAGAGCTGTGAGGGGGAAGTCCAGATGGGTATACATCATCTTCTTTCCACCGGGAATGTTCGGGAGGTTTATTACTGCCTCGGGAACTGCTGAAAGCCCTCCGATATGGGTGACCATTGCTGCAGGTTGATCAACCCCTTTTCCATCAGGTGCAATGACTCTCTCATATCATCGGTATTACCACCACTGGTACCCACAATGTGTGTGGAAGCGTAGTGCACGTTGTAGAAGTTCATGCTTGCAGTGAAATCTGTTTTGTTTGGACCGGCGAAGAAATTCAGACAACCATCCTTTGCGAGGATTGCATCGGCCTGCTCTACCAGCATCCTTACAGGAGCCATGACCAGCACATCATCGTAGCCCTTCCCATCAGTGTATTCCATCAAGGTTGCATTCGGGTCACTGTAGTTCTTGGTATTGACGTAGATCAGCTCAACCCCGTTCTGCTTGGCATCCTCAACGCTGTACAGATCCTGTGCACGTTTGAGGCGTGCATCATCTATGTCGGTAACGACCAAGCGACCGGGCTTACGATCAGGGTTGTGTACTGCATAGTCAATTGCGGAGAGACCCATGGGCCGACCCCGGCAAGAATTGCCATGTTGCCACCCTCGACGATTCCCATCTGGTGCTCATACGACCCATTAGTTGTGTGGTACATGGCGTGGAAGGTTCCAACGACACAGGAAACAGGTTCAGCAAGACTTCCGAGGAAGAAGGCATCCCCATCGTACGGGAGCAAGCAATCCAGTTCCATTACCTGATGAGGGATCACCACATAGGTTGCGTCCCCTCCGATGTACTGGAACGAATATCCAGGGGCATCAAGGTACCCTTGTAATTCAAAGCTGGCTGGATAGAGAAACGTGAACCAACCTTGAACTTATCCTGCCACTTCTTTCCTACCTCAACGATTTCTCCACAGACTCATGACCCAACATGATCGGGTTCTTGTCGACATCATCGGGGACTCTCTTATGGCTTGCTCCCTGCTCAGCGGCCTTGTGGTCGCTCATGCAGATACTATTGGTTATCACTCTTGCGAGGATTTCGTCCTCAGCAATCTGGGGAAGTTCAAACTCTTCGAGGCGAAGATCATTCACTCCATACAGACGGATAGCACGTGTTTTCATTTCTATTCTCCTAATTAAGCATGACCTGGCCACCGGTTACGGGAACCGCCTGACCTGTCTCGTAGGTCTGTTCGACTATGTAGAGAAGTGCCTTCATGACGTCTTCTGTGCGACATCCACGATTCATAGGCACCTTCGATTCATAGAACCGTCTTACATCGGCAACACTTTTTGCTCCTGGAACCTTTCCTGCTTCCAGGTACTGCACGAACAACCCACGCTTGGGATCCGACCAAAGCGGACCGTCAAGGAAGTTGCCCGGACAGATTGCGTTGACCTTAATGTTATCCTCAACCAGCTCCAGAGCAAAACTCTGTGTAAGTCCGATGGTCCCGAATTTTGCACCTGCATAGGCACCATTCTTATTGGAACCTTCCAATCCGGACTTGCTGGAGATGGCAATAATATCAGTGAAATATGAGGCACTGGGGATATTCTGCAGGGCCATCAACCTGGATGCAAACTTTGTGCAGATGAAGAATCCAGTATAGTCAACATTGGTAACGAACTGAAAATCCTTCAACTCCATCACCTTCACAGAACCGGCTCGAAGCACT
>JDSF01000263.1_pt1 | contig 28465 bp, 27 predicted proteins | sample 199441 | NCBI WGS metagenome assembly JDSF01 (sample SAMN02592751, study PRJNA231836) | bioreactor metagenome | isolation source: continuous culture bioreactor denitrification-DNRA | place: Germany: Bremen
ATACTACCCAAACGTGGTGAAGTCACCAGGATCAGTGGATAGTTTTGTTCCTGCAGGTAGTCGATCAGCATCAATTCGGGGGTGAGTGGGACCATCAGTCCACCGGCACCTTCCAGCAATAGCAGGTCATAATCCTGCCGTAGCTTCTTGGTCGCGTCTGTAATTATGCTTGGATTAAGTAGGCTCTTGTCAATCTCTGCTGCCAGATGAGGAGACGCTGGATAGCTGTAAACAATTGGGCAGGTGGTTCCGTCCAAATCAATTTTCTGCAGAGGGAGATCCATCAGCTTGCGATGCGTAAGGATATCTTCAGCCATCTCGCTACATCCGGTCTGAACCATTTTCTGAGTCATGACCTGCTGTCCACCTTGCATCAGAGCTTTGGCGAGCAACCCAGTCGCCCAGGTTTTCCCAATATCGGTATCGATCCCACTGATGGCAATGACTTTACCATCCATAAGCCATCTCCATTTCTTCAGCTTCTACGTTGACATCCCAAGGATTAATAGATTTTCCAACTGGGACAGCTGTCTCTTTCTTTTTCAGGCAGCAATAAAGGCAATGGTAGGTTAGTTGTACGCCTGTGTTGGTTGCATAGTCCTGTTGATAACGTTCGACAAAGGAGCGGTGCTGACTTCTGGTCCAAGGGGTTTGATTCAGTCCATTAACACCGGTTTTACTGACATGCTTAAGTACCGCTGTCGGATTGCTGAATTCGAGTTCATGGAACTCTTCGGTCATGATTTCAAAGTCAAACCAGGGAGCGGCCAATTCTCGAAGCTCATCAAGGGTATGATAATTAAGCCCGATTTGAGTCAACTCTCTGATTTCGCACATATTGTGAGGTCCAAAACTGCTGAAGCAGAGCTGCCCTCGATCATTTAATACACGAGCCATGCGCTTGAAAAAACGGTGTAAATCATCTAGCCACTGGACCGTTGCCCCTGAAACGATCAGGTCAAGGTTTTGTGGAAGGTGAAGTTGTTCAATATCGCCGGGAAGGAATTCCAGCGATTCGACCTGATGTTGCTGTGCCACCGTATTGACCAGCTTCCCACTTTCCGGGACAAGGTCATTGGCGAAATATTCTTTTGCATTCAGGCGTGCCAACAGAGCATCGGTCAGCCCGGCAGAACCAGAACCAATTTCAAGGATCCGTTCTATTTCTGATGTTGGAGCAAACTTGTATGTCAGCTCAGCGAGACGTTCAGCCATGCTTTCCTGCACAACCGCGTGACGCCGATAATCGTACAGTTGACGGCCAAAACGCTGCTGAATGAGTTCTTTCCTTAATCGAGACATGAGAGGATTTCCTGCCAGCTATTGAACTCGTAAAAGGGGAGGTGAGGCATGTCGTTGATCAGAGTTTGACGAGTGTCAGGCCAGGCGCGTTGCTGGGCTGTGTCTGTGAAAATCAGATCCTTGCCACCGATGATGACATGCTGATAGCACCAGGATCGATCATTGCGATACCCAGAAAGAACCTGCTTCTGGAGGGCTATCAATTCTTGCTTTTGGTCTAATACTGTGCGCTCGGGAGCCATGGGTTCAAATGCCTTGTAACCACGATTCCCACCACAAATTCTGCGCATGAAACGCTCACGGTTGTGTTCGTCGTAATTGTCCAGAGTGGCTTGGAAAATTGGTGGCGCGATCCCTTTGAAAGTGTTGATCGGTGACAGAGTTCCATTGAGTGCAATGGCTTTGGTGACGTTGCTCAAACCGACCTGATTGGCTACCCAGACACCGAAGGACCAAGCAATGACGATCCGTTGCTCGTAATCTTTAAGTTGGTTATGAACCCCTTCAGGCAGGATCGTATCACGGTAATCGTTACAGTGAAGAATGTCGTATGGACAATCGTCACTGCTGTTGTTACTCAGGTAGCGCGCGATTTTTCATCCATGCCCCAGCCATTAAAAAACAGCAGAACCGATTGATGACCTTCCTGTTTGATCCATGTTGACTTCATCGCTTGCTTCCCTTAGCTGCGTAAAAGTTGAGGGATTCGACTCAACTCTTCCCAGGTCAGATCTGCCCGGAGTGAAAAACGGAGTCGGGACGTATTTTCCGGAACCGTTGGTGGTCTGACCGGCAGTGCTAGTATCCCATTTTCGCGTAGAAGAGCCGCTTTTCCCAAGGCAGATCATCGGGACCTAGGATCGCTGGAACAATATGGCTACTACCATCTGTTTGAATTCCTCTTTCAGCAAAGGATTCGCGCAGAAGGGAGCTGATTTCTTGCAGGTGTGTTCGTTCGGCAGACATTGATTGCTGTAGCTCAAGAGCAGATAAACTCCAGCCAAGGTTGATCGGGGGGAGGGCGGTAGTAAATATTACCGTGCGCATGGTGTTGATCAGATAGTCGCGCATCAGTTTGTCCATGACCGCATAAGCTCCCGCTGATGCGAGTGCTTTACCGAAGGTGCCGATAATAAGATCAATGCGATCCATCACCTTTTGTGTTTCGCACAGTCCCTGTCCTTCTGCTCCAAAGGTTCCGGCTCCGTGAGCTTCATCAACGATCAAGATGGCCTGATAGTGATCTTTCAGATCGCATAAACGCTCTAAATCAGCTAGGTCACCGTCCATACTGAAAATTGATTCACTGATGATAAAGATCTGTTGGTATTTATCTTTTGCCTGCTGAAGCTGGCTTTCCAGGTGATCGTAGTCGAGATGGCGGTAACGTTTAAAGGTCGCATCCGCGATCCGGCTGCCATCGATAATACTGGCGTGATTCAATTTATCAGAAAGAATCAGATCGTGACGGGTCGACAGGGCTGGCAAGATCCCTGTGTTAGCGTGGTAACCGCTGTTAAAAACCAACCCAGCGTCACGCTGGTAGAGAGATGCCAGATTTTCTTCGAGCTGGTCGTAAAGAGGGTGGTTTCCGGTCAGCAGGCGGGATGATGAACTGGTTAAGGCGTAGTTCCCTAGCTGCTCGGCTGATTCTGCCAGGAACTGCTGAAAGAGATCTTGACGGCTGCCGATCCCCAGATAGTCATTTGACGACAGGTTGAGTAGGTTCTGGCCGTTGAACTCGATTACTGTTCCTCGGCGTTCACGAGTGTCTGCCAAGGAACGGAAGCGACCACGATTATGCAAGCCGTTTAGTTCCTCTTGTATTCTTTCCATCAGGACAGACATCCTATTCCCTTTCTTTGCTGTTAAGACAGCACTGTTTCACTGAACACTGATTGATAATCGCGAGAATTATAAAATCGCACATATGTATTGTCAACCTAATTGTCTACTGGGTTTACTATTGAGGTTGACAATGTTTTTACCCGTCTCCTCTTGCACCAAAAAAGATAGAAGTGCGAGAATCGTTTAAACAATAAAGGATCTAATATGAAGATAATAACTTTTGTCTTGGCGGTGACATTGATCGGTAGCGGAGTGGGGGTATGGAATGTCTATGGTCGTGCACTGACACCGCTGTCGTTGGAGAAAAATATGTCACAGATTTCTGCCGTTGTTTCCTTGGGGGACTTACCTCCATTGGATCAGAATCGCCCTGAAAAAACAGAATTTGCCCTGTTTGCTCTTGGATGATTTTGGGGGATCGACTCCCGGTTCGGGAGTCTGCAAGGCGTTTATAAAACTCTTTCAGGCTATGCTGGTGGGCAAGAACCCGATCCTAGCTATAGGCAGATGAAAGATTATACTGAAACCGTTTTGGTGGAATTTGATCCGCAGGTGGTTAGTTTCAAGCAGTTGCTGGATATCTTCTGGGACAGTCATGACCCGACTTATGAATTTTCCAGTCGTCAGTATCGTAATGCGGTCTTTTATCAGTCAGAAGAACAGAGAAAAGAAGCAGAACAGACTAGTAGAATGATTGCGGATGCAAAGAACCGCCCAGTTTATACCGCGATCGAGAAGGCCGGTGATTTTTACCCTGCTGAAGACTACCACCAAAAATACTACCTGCGCCGAACAGAGCAGTTGTTTCGAGAATTTAGACAGCTTTTTTCTGGCGAAGAACATTTTGCTTCGTCAACCGCTGCAGCCAGAATTAACGGTTACCTTGGTTGTAATGGGCATAAAGATGATTTGCAGAATGAGATAGATCTGCTGGGATTATCGCATGAAGCACAGAATTATCTGGTTCAATATCTGACCACTGCTTGTAGCCGCTTTGATGGTTTGACCTGTCCTGCGCCACCAACGCCTTAGAGTTAAGCCAACGAAAATGTTAAGTCAGATCAACATCGAGACAAGGGGATGAGGGCCGATGTTGATCACATCTTCCTTTATTTGTGTGCTTCTGTGTCTATTGTGTTTCTCCTTAGAACCTATCCTGTCAAACGTTTCTATCTTTTGTTCCAAATAAAAAGGCCTCCAAATGACTTTGGAGGCCTCAACGTTCATGATACAGTCGGTTGCTCACTCACAGTTCTTTAGGGCTACAGACATTTTTAGCCTCATGCACCTTGGCACCGCAATTGGTACAGGCAAAGCGTGGGTTTTCAAACATTTTTTCAATGTCTGGGTGCCGCTCACTTGCGGTTAACTGGCAAACATGCAAATCACAATGTTCTTCTGGGTTTTCGCAGCTATGCTCTGTCATTGTTCTCTCCTTTGCTGTTTCTGATATCATGTATTCTCAGTGATCAGTTTCAATTATAGCGGTTAAATAAAAATACGGAACCATTCTGATTTTATTTTCGCTATGGCTCTTTACTTTAATTCGATTGGAAGTCCGATTTTTTTCCACGCATTATACCCACCGAGGAGAGGCCATACGCGGCTGTAGCCATTTTCCATGAGTGTCAGTGCCAAACTGGCACTGGTGCCCTCACTCGGTCAGGTACAATAAGTGACAATAGCTCGATCTTGTGGGACCTCCAGTTTAAAGCGAGCCAGATCGTCGTGAGACTGTACTCTGATTGCTCCGGGGGCCTTATCTTTGGCCCGTACCCACTGGCCGGGAGCTCTTGTATCAATAACAACTATTTCTTCTTGTTGCTGTAATTGCTTAACCTCTTCAGCGGTGATGCGTTTGACATCGCTTATCCGTTTGGGGATATCAATCGCCATACTGTTTCCAAGGCAGACAAAAAAGAGCAATACAAGCAGGGTCGATCCAATTGCACATTTTCTATTCATGGGAATCCTCCATTGAGATTTCAATCATTATAGCATGAGCCTTATGACCGAAGAAAAGAGGGGAAGGGTGAAAAAAGACACTTTAAGTCATTAATTGGTGCGGCAGTCTTTGTTTCGTATAAAAAGCGCCAATATTAAAAGAAGACCGCAGATAATAATATATTTCTGTCTCCTATATAGAATGACTCACTCATGAACAGTCTCGATCTGACTGATATTAAGACGGATTTGAGCTAATGTGAAAAACCATTTAAAATAGTTGTCACATAAAATACGTTATTTTGTAACAACTTGTTGTTATTTGTATTTTTTGTGATACATTCTTTCTTCCTGCTTTGGGGGGGGATTCTCATCCGAAAATTCTACTTCGGAAACTTGTCATCCATTCGTTCGCGCTTTTTTAATAAAGATTTTCGATGAATTGTGCTTTTCCTTTTCCATTAATTGTGACCATTTTGGTCAGGAGGTATTTATGCGTTTAAGGTTTATTGGTCGTGTGTGTGCCATAGCTGTTGTGTTGTGTTGTGTTGCTTCTTTCGCTTTTTGCGACAGTCGTTACGATCGTGAACTGATTGTTCAGGATAAAACTCGTTCAATGCAGGTTGAGTCGGTTTTTAAGGAGATGATGGCTGCCTATGAAGATGAAGATGCACGTGGCTTCCTCGATTACGTGTCCGACGAGCGCTTCCGTCAGGATTACATCACCTTTACTGACGCCCTCTATAATGATTTTCGCAACTATGAAATTCACCAAGTCGATTACTGGATTGATCGGGTCGTGCCGGATAACGTGAAACAGTTTCTCTATGTTCAGTGGGAGAAACGCTATGAAAATCTGGATGATGGCAGGCAGTTGACCCAAAGAGGGGTTCTCCCGTTTTCTGTTTGACGAAGTTGATGGTGAATATCTGCTCATTGAATTGGCGGGAAACCATCTGTTCGGCGGTAGCTTGCAGGAATGGCGCGAGGAGGTTCCGGTTATTTCCGGTCAAGAAGCGACCTTATCTCAAAATAATTCAGATGGTGATTCAGGAGGATCTATTTCACCTGTTTGTGACAGCAGTAATCTTAGCTTGTGCAGTAACTCGACCGATTGCAGCATAAATGGTGGCTATTGGTATAGCGGTACTTGTAATGCCTCACCACAGGCTTTAGCAGATTTAACCATTTTCAATGTTTTTGCGAGTGTCAGTTTTGCGAGTGTTTCTATCCGGAATGACGGGACGGCAGAGAGTGTTGGCTGTACCTTACATTGGACGAATGGGACTGATTCAATATACGACGTAACGACCAATGTTGATCCTATTCCTGCAGGTGGAACTGTGAATGTCGATGTTGTGGGGCTGAATGATATGTCCTCTGGGCGGTTGACAATAGACTCTACCAATGTGGTTTCTGAGAGTAATGAATCAAACAACGTGACCGACTACTAAAACCTGTGTGCTAAGGATATGACTGATGAATTCTCTAATGAAATATTTGATGTTGATATGTTGTCTGTTTGTTTGCTCCGGCTCAATGTTAGCTGCAGAGGCCGTAGACCTTCAAGAATGGCAAATCCGAGGCCGCTCAGAAACTCTGCTCGAATGGCAGGATGTTAGTGGAAACTCAGGTAGCTCAATCGATGAAGGAACCACCTGGCGTCAGGAATTGAGTCTTGCTTTGCAGAAGAAGGTCGAAAATGGAACCATAGGGCTTGATCTCCGTGGCCGTGCCACAAATAATGAGCAAGTTGATAATCGTGATGCGCGTTTGATGTACCTCCATGGTTATCTGCGCACTGAAAAATTGCATCTGGAGTTGGGTGATGTCGCGGGCTCATACAATCCGATGGTGTTAAGTACCAGCGTCAAGGGGGCAAAGGTTGCCTATCGGACGGGCAGTCGTGACTCTGGTTGGGATTTCAGCCTGATTGGCGGGATTCAAAAGCCATCCTGGGAACAGGCTTACGATTCCTCTGCGGATGAATCTGTTGATCGCTATGTAACTGGTGTGGATGCGACCTGGAAGCATGCTCCAGCCCAATCTATTGGTGCCTCCGTTTCCTATGTCAAAGACGATTCCGCAACTGTGCGTTCCGGCGATACTCTGACAACAAATCCAACAGAAGCAAAGACTGCCGGGGTTGAGTGGAACTGGCGCTTTAATCGTTATCTGTCTTTGCGCGGGGAGAGTGCCTTCACCCGCAGTGATGAGGATACGACCGATAATAACGGTGCCGATGATGCCGGTGCGATTCGGATCAAGCTTTACACCAAGCCAATTCCACGTGCGCTGAGAGTCAACTTTTTGTACGAGCGCCTTGAGCCTGAATTTAAACCGATTATCGCCAGCGCTTCAGCTGATCGTGAACGTTTTGAAAACGATACCGAGTGGATGATTAATCGTGAACTCAAGGTTCGATTAACCCTGAAACATAGTCATGACAATCTGGATGGGCAGCTCAGTGATACTTTGACCACCCGTGATGCCGTGCTCTACTTTACCTATCGCCCCAATTGGATGAAACGTGGTGATCTTGGCCTGCGGATGCAGGGCAAAAGAAGCACCGGCCGTGGCAGCGATCAAAATATGCAGATCTTTGAAGCTGACTTTACCAATCGCCCCAAAAGTGGGTGGCGCTATGGAGCTGGCGTGATCTACACTCTGATTGATGATAATGCTGCAAGTGCAGAAGATCAGAAAATCTCGACTTTACGCGGAACTCTTGGCTGGAAAAAACGTCTGACAGAAGATCACATGGTACGGGTCACTGTCCGCCTTGATGGGAACTACATCGACAAGAATAGTGGGGATCAGACTGCTCTTGGTGGCCGTCTTGACCTTGGCTATGACGCCGGCAACCTGTGTCGATGGATCTGTTTGCATCGACCAAAAATAACGGCAATGATGCTACTGCCGACACACAGTATATCAACTATCAGTTCCGCACTGATTATCACCCCGGTTCTGACCGTTCAAAATCGATCCGTTTCAGTGCTGAACGGCGCGAGTATGAATCTGATGATTCGACGACCGATCAGGATTATCAAGAACATTTGGTGAAACTGTCATATCTGTTCACATTTTAAATGTATGAAAACTGGCCGCTTACTGCCCTTGACGGATGGTAAGCGGCTTTTTGCGTTTCAAAGGTTGATACTATGCTGAAGCAATCTACCGCTCTCTTATCTGTTTTCGTCCTCTGCCTATTGGCCATCGTTATGCCAGCACAGGCCTATTATGATGGAGATGATCTTGGTTATCTCGACTATGTGACGATTAATGATCAGGAATTTGAAAATTTTGACGAGCGGCAGATTGTCTTTTATCCAGAAGACCTGCGCGATGGCGCGGTGATTATCCGGGGACTGTTGGAGTCGGAACAAAAACATATTCCGGTGACCGATCTGCATGTCGAGATCACCATGAATGGTGGAAAAAGCTGGCAGGCCGCAACAGGTCATAGCCGCTGGGAATATAAGTTTTATCCTGATATCGAGCGCGGTTATGATTTTTCTATTCGGGTGGTGGAAAACAGCATCAGTGATTTACCTCCAGGTTCTTTTGATCCGGCTGGTGAACTGTGGAAAATCGGCGAATTTGAACTGAGGACTGCAGCAAAAGAACAACTTGAAAAGTTGAGTGGGCAAGGCACCATCGCTCTCGGCTGGCTTAATTCTTACCTTCCTGAACGCTTGCGCGACCCAGAGACTCAAGACCTTGAAGTCGAATTTGAAAACCTGCAAACCGAAGCTGGAAAAATTGTTGGTGGAGAAATTCGGGTCGCAATAAAAGATAGGATTCAACTTCCCTGGGCAGAATTAGAAATCCATAAAATCATTTTTACTGCCACGGGTGCCCGCTTGACCGGTTCTGTCAATGTCGATTTTGAAGGGCTGACCTTTCCTGATTTTCCTCTTGATTCCATTGCATTAAACCTCAGCGGTCTCAAAGGTGATTTTTCTATTGGCGGTTCCGATAATCCTTTTCGGATGGTTCTTTTAGAAGGTGATTTTGGCGCAACATTATTGCTGAACAATCTCATTTTAGGGGTTGATACCGGGCAGCAGGTTCCGTTGTCTGTCAAGGCTCTTAGCGGTTCTGTGCAGCTTGGTCCTGGTTATGGTAATCTTCAGGTCCCTAATCTTTCTCTGTTAGCAGATCGGTCAATCGGCTGGGGACAGGCCGCAGTCGCCCAAGGGCATGAGTTCGCTGGCACCGTTCTGACGATTCCCAATACCAACTTTAAGCTGCGTGAAATCGGTGGAGCAATCAATTTAAGCACGAAGAGTGTCTCTTTAAGTGGGAAATTTCAGTTCCCGGATGAGCTTGGTGGTGGTTCTGTAAGTTTGCCAGCGGAGACACCACTGCTTCTGTCAGCCAGGGGAATCTCGACCAGTGGAACATTGCAGTTTGATGCTGGCAGCCTGCCTGCTCTCGAACTGTCAGGTTTCCCAACCAGCCTGTCTGAATTATCTTTGGCGATTGCTGACAATATCCCCTCCGGTAGTTTAGCGGGACAGGTAGTCCTGACCAGCTTTGCAAATCTTCCTCTCGATATCTCTGCCGATATTGCCAGAGACGGTCTTGATCGTCTGCGCATGGCAACTGAAAAGGCACATACAATTTCAATCTCGCAGACTTTGCCAGCTTGTCGTTGAGTAAGCTCGCCCTTGAGTATGATGCCGGTGATTTTTCTGTTGAGCTTGATGGTTCCATCACGCCAACGAGTGATCTTGTCTCGTCCATTTCCGGGATTGGTGAATCAATTGCTTTTACCGGGCTGACCATTGCCAATAATGCGATTACTCTGGCCAATGATCTGGCTGGTTGGCATGATTTAAGTGGCGCATCTGCTCAGATCGAAGAAGCTGTCCTGACTCTGAGTGAGTATGGCATTGGCGTTGAAAATAATAAATTCTGGGTTGGTTTAAAGGGAAGCGGGACTCTGGCTGGATCCACGGTAAATGCCACTGCCAGAATTTTCCACGATGGTACCTCTGAAATCTCTGGGATGGACCTACAAAGACTCCACCTCGCTTACGGTGATTTTCTGCTCAAGCTCGATCGCAGCGCAGTTGATGTCGATGGTCTTGTTAGTGATGCAACGGAAGCAGTGATTGCGGGATTACCACAGATCGTAATGACGAACTTTCCCTCCCTTTTCAATGACAACAACGAACTTCCGGTACAACTCAATGGTTTCAATGTTGATCTGATCAACAAGAAGGTGACTCTTGGTTCTGTGACGATCAATCCGCGATCACCGCTCGCCTTCAATCTTGGTCCGGCTGTATTGGAATTGACCGGAATGACGCTTTCTACGAGCGGTGCAGAGATTGATGGAACATTGTCTTTGGCCGAACTTGGCCTGACTGCTGAAAATATCCCTTTCGCCGGTTTGAATATCGGCACTGCTGGTTTTGCAGGGGAGATCGATCTTGTCGGACTTGGTGAAGACAGAGCGATTTCTATTCTTGATGGTGAGTACGGATTTGGCCTCAATTTATCGGAGTTGCGTGTTGCCATCAACAGTCAACTTCCTGCGGCCCAGATGGTAAAACTGGCCGGGTTGGCCGGATCTCTTCAGTTCGGTTCGGGCTATGGAAATGTTCAGGTTCCCAATTTAAGCTTGCTCGCAGATAACGCCATTGCCTGGGGAAAAACAGTTGCTGCTGAAGGTGTGGAACTTGCTGCTGAGGGAGAAGTGATTGCGGGAGCGATCCTGACCATCCCTGGCACTGAGTTCAAACTGGCTGATATCGGTGGGGCGATCAATCTGGAAAAGCTCAGTCTGTCGTTGAGCGGACAGTTCAAATTTCCCGAAACCCTCGGTGGTGGTTCCGTCAGTCTGCCAGCGGCGACCCCTCTGGTGCTGTCGCGTAAGGGGATTTCCACCAGTGGAACGCTTCAGTTTGATGCCGGAAGCTTACCGGCACTTGATCTCTCCGGTTTTCCAACCAGCTTGTCTGCGCTGTCATTGGCCATTGCCGATAATATCCCCTCCGGCAGCCTTGCTGGGCAGGTTGTCCTGACCAGCTTTGCCAATCTGCCGTTGGATATTGCCGCTGACATCGGTAAGGACGGGCTGAAGTCATTACAATTGGCGGTGGAAAAGGAAAGCTACAGCTACACCCTTGATGATTTTGCCACCCTGAGTTTAACTAAACTTGCATTAGATTATGATGACGGTGATTTCTCGGTCGAGCTCGATGGTTCAATCGTTCCGAAGAATGAGTTGCTCTCATCCTTGACCGGAATTGGAGACTCTCTTGTTTTCTCGGGCCTGACGATTGCTCAAGATGCAATCACCTTAGCCAGTGATCTGAATGGGTGGCATCCGATCCCTGGGGGCAGTGCCGGTTTTTCTGGAGCGACAGTCAGTCTAAGCGAGTATGGCCTCGGGGTTGAAAATAATCTGTTCTGGGTCGGTCTAAAAGGACAAGCCAGTCTCGGTGGCAGCAGCGCCACTGCAACAGCACGTATTTTCCATGATGGAACAACCAGCGTCGATGGTATCGATCTCAGCAATCTTTATTTTGCGTTAGGTGATTTCTTCCTCAAGGTGGCGGGTGATGACATTGATGAGGCAGGCGTTGTCGCTAACAATACTCTGGGAGCTATTGGAGGACTGCCTCAGGCGCTGATCGATTCTTTGCCTGCTGGTGTGTTGAATGATGCTCAGGAGCTTGTGGTTCAGCTCAATAACTTTAAGGTTGATCTGGCCAATCGTTCGGTCTCTCTTGGTTCTGTAGGTTATATCCCTGCAGCACCTCTTGATGTGACTCTGGGACCTGTAACCTTATCCTTTGCCGGGATCACCTTCACAACATCAAGTGCCTCTATTGATGGTTCTATCAATCTTGCAGGGCTCGGTTTGCCTGTTAATGATATTCCCTTTGCCGATCTCTATTTAGGAGCAGCTGGTATTGCTGGAGATATCGACCTTATCGGTGATGCGGGAAACCGCACAATTGCTATTATCGAAGGTGAGTCCGGTTTCAGTTTGAAGCTCGATACCTTATCGGTCAATATTGATACCAGAAAAGGCCTGGCCAGTATGGTCAGTCTGGAAACCTTTGGTGGCTCGCTGCTCTTTGGTTCAGCCTATAATAATTTAGAAATTCCAGACCTTAAACTTCTTGCCGATAACGCGATTTCCTGGGGCAAAAGTACTGCTATTGATGCACAGGCGTCTCTGGCCCGTTTGACCCTGCCCGGAGGTTTTGCCATTGGTGACCTTGGTGGCTCAATCGACCTGGAGGCAAAGTCACTCTCAATCGCCGGAACCATACATCTTCCCGCTGAACTCAACTACGCCACACTAACGATTCCTGCCGATCAGCCGATTACCCTTTCTGTTAGCGATGGATTATCCACCGGTGGGCCACTGGTCTTTGATCCAGGAACCTTGCCCGCTATTCCGCTGGCAGGGATCGACACCATCCTGACCGGTTTATCTCTTGGAATAAACGCAGATGTTATTTCCGGCAGTCTGGAAGGTGATCTTGATTTCAAACAGTTTGGTGGACTGAAAATTGCCGTGAGCGCTGACTTTGACAGTAACGACGGCTTACAGGATGTCAGAATTGCAGCAGGGAACCTGAATAAAACCTTTAACCTGGAAGGCTTTGCCAGCCTCACCCTTAATGGGATTAAAGCTGGCAAGAAAAACGAAAGCTTCTACGTGGAGCTTGATGGTGATATTACCCCAACCCATGCGCTGTTCGCTGATTACCGGAAGAAAGTATCCTTTGCAGGATTGAGGGTTTACAAAACTGCCATTGAGTTTGCCGATGAGCTTGGTGGCTGGCATGATTTGTCTCAGGCGACGATAGATATTAACGCGGCTTCGGTCAGTCTTAAAGAGTATGGTCTTGGTGTCTCCAATGGTTTGTTCTGGTTTGGTCTTAAGGGAGAAGCCGAGTATATGGGCGGTGAAGCCAGTATCACCGCGAAAATATTCCACGATAAAACCTATGAAATTTCCGATCTTGCATTTGATGGTTTGTATCTTGCTCTTGGTGATTTCAGCCTGAGAACCAAAGCGGAAATGGTTGATGGCGTTATCAGCGGAGCAGGTTCCATTAATGCGGGCTTCTTAACCGAGCACCTGCCAGACAGTGTTAAAGATCCCTTAACCGGCGAGGTGAATGTCAGTTTTGAAAATCTTGCTGTCGACTTTGAGAACAAAAACGTCACCAGTGGTACGGTCATTCTCAATTTCAAGAAACCGCTGACACCAGATCTTGGTGTCTTCTCAGCGGTGATTCGTTCGTTAAGTTTTGGTTCTGATGAGGCCTCAGTCGATGGTGACTTTCAGCTGACCTCTCTTGCCGGAATTGATATCCCGACCCCACCAACCAATTTAAGTTTTGCCGATATTGAGTTATCGCCACAGGGGTTCGCGGGCTCTGTTACTTATGATGCCGGGCCTTCGCCGGTCTCCCTTCCGGTCCTCAGTGGAGATTATGGTATCACCCTGTTACTCAGTGAATTGACAGTTGCCGTTGATACGACTGCGCTCGATCTACTGGATAAAATTCAGCTCACCGATCTCGATGGCAGTATAAAGCTTGGATCAGGTTACAATATGTCCGAGGAGCTGACTCAGCTCAAGATGCTTGCCGATCAAGGAATTACCTGGGGCGTGCAGCAAGCAGCAGACCTGCCGAAATGGGGGAGGAAGCTGCTGAACAGGCCGCAAAAGAAGCGGCTGCTGCCCTTGACGGGCTCAAATTTAAAATCCCCGGAACCGATTTTCATGTCAATAACATCAATGGTCGCCTCTACCTGAATGACAAAAAACTCAAAGTTTGGGGTAAGGTTCAGTTGCCTGAAAATCTGGGTGGCGGCTCTATTGGCTTGTCTGAAACCAGTGCTCTTGTTCTTTCTACCAGTGGCGTTTCAACCACAGGTGAAGTCGATATTGACCCTGGAAATATCGCTCAATTTGGTCTGGCAGGGTTCTCTGCTAAGATCCAGTCTTTCTCCTTTGGGGTGACCAGTAATTTAATCTCAGGTTCTCTGGCGGCAAAAATAAAGCTGGCCCAGTTTGACAATATTCCCATCGATGTCACCGCAAGTATCAGCAATAAAGGCCTTAGTGAACTGACTGTGGTTGCCGCTGACTCGCCTGTTGGTCCATACAGTTTGGCTGGCTTTGCCGATTTAACCTTAACCACAATTGGTGGTAGCTACGAAGATGGCGAGATCAACGTTATTCTCGATGGTGATCTTGCTCTTGACCCCACTGTCGCTGATGTCGCACGAACTTTCAGCTTTAGTGACCTGTCGATCTCGCAAAGCTCCATCAGTATGCCGAACATTGACTCACCGCTGATGTTCCCAGCCGCTTTGCCCGCTTTCACGGTGGGTGATGATTTGGCCCAAATAGCTTTGGCGGAATTTGGTTTCACCGTCAAGGACAATCTCATGTGGCTTATTCTTGGTGGTAACGCCACCATTCTCAACCAGACTGCCGAAGGAAGTATTCTCATTTCCCATAAAGGCAATATCGACCTCGGAACTTTGCGAGCCGATGATATTGTCGTCGAATTTGGTGATTTCAAGCTGACTGGCGCTCTTGCTTTTGCCAATGATAAGTGGAGTGGTGAAGCGAGCTACATTTAGGTGCATTGCATAGCTCTCTTGATCCAAACATTCTGAATGCTTTTGGTGAATTACCTGTTTCTGTTTCAAACCTAGATATCGATATAGATCGTAAAACCCTCAACAGCGGCACCATAAATTTTGCACCGGAGGGTGGCTTCACTATTGATAATGAAGAGTTGTTTACTGCTTGGTTGCCAAGTGTTTCTGTTGGGGTCAGGGGCGGTAATGTCTTTGGTGAAATTGGCGCCGGAGCCACAATTGCTTTTGATCAGGGGATTCTTGCCGGTTATACCGAAGGCTTAAGTTTTACTGATTTTGGTCTGGCCCATAACGGTTTACAAGTGACCGTGACCTGGCTGATACAGTGGGTAAAACGATGACGGTTGTTCCTCACACCACTTATGGCATAAAGGCAAACCTCACTGAAATTAAGGTTGCCTTTGATTCCAGCAATGGAATCGATTCAGGAATGTTTGTGCTGAAAAAAATAGATGGAAATCTGATCTTTGGCAGTGGCTATAATGCTCCTACCGACCTTAAACCTGCCATAACCCTTGTCGATGGAGCCTATACTTTTAAGGCCATTGGCTCTTCACTCTCCTTGGTGCAAGGGTTGAAACTTAAAGACATTTCTGGTGGAATCGATTTTGAAAATGAACGAGTTTCCTTTGGAGGATTTTTATCGATTCCCTTGTCCGAAGGCAAAAATATCGATATCGAAATCTCTGACTGGTCCATTGATGCGGAGCGTTTTTCCGGGGGCCTGGCCGTAGCAAATCTTGATGTCAGTGAACCTCTTGGCTTTGGTGACGCAGGTTCTGAAAACATTTTGGTGACCAACGCTGATCTCGTTTTTCTTAACTATAGTATTTCAAGTTTCAATCTCGGTCTCAATGTGAAGCTTGCAATGCTTAAAAACGTCAATCTTAAGGCCAGTTTGGGATTTGATGAAGAGGGGGCAGTTGACTTTGCCGTTGATCTTAGCTCTTCGACGAAAAAATCATTCGATGTGAAATTCGCGACCTTAAGTGTGAAGGCTCTAGGTGCCGGTTATGATTCCTCAGACGGTCTGTACTTTTCTGTCGATGCTGGTATTGAAATGAAAAGTGCTCTGCTTGGTGGATTGCCCAGCGACCTGACCCTTGATGGCCTTGAGGTTTATGCAAGTAAAATAAAGGTTAATGATGTTGGTGTCAGTAGCAGTTTCTCAGGGCATACGGCAAGTCTTTCCGGTATCGATCTGACCTTAACGTCTCTCGGTCTGGGATATAGGAGTAACAAGTTTTATCTGCAGGCAGCGGGATCTTTAACCGTTGCCAACCTTTGTGAAGGTGGTGCTGATATCACCCTATATGATGATGGCAAATTTACGGCCAATGATATCCGTATCGCCATGACCAACCCTGCCATGACCATTAAGGGTGATCTGACATTATATAAGGCGGGGTTTAGCGCAACTCTTGAAGTTCTTATCGGCGATACCTTGCCGCTTACAGGCTCCCTCATGCTAGGTCGTGATGAGATCATGAAGGGTGAAACTGTCACTTCTTTTGTCTGGTGGCGCGCCGCACTTAAAGCGGGTACAAACCTTTCGCTGGCCCCTATCCCTTTAAATATTTACGGTCTTGGCGGTGGTGTCGGTTATAACGTGCAAGTTGTTGCTGTTCCTGGAGAGGAACCTACTATTGGTTATGCGCAGGTTGGCCTCTCTTTGATCGCTTCGGTTGACATAGGGACTACGGATAATGGCAATGCATGGTTTGGCCAACTTGATCTGACCCTTGAGCTACGCAAATGCGGGTGTTCCTTGCCGGCAAGGCGTGGATAATGGAGGGCCGGAATCCAACGATTGATCCTCATCTCATAGTAGAACTTGAAATTGGTGGCAGCCCCACAATCTTCCGCCTTGCCGCTTCAATTGAACTGACCAAGGAAGTGGGCGGTATGGACATGGTTGATGTCAAGGGCCAGGTTGACATCCTCTTTGCCGCCAATGATTGGCACATCTATTTTGGCTCGAAGTTACAACCTCTCAGCGTTACCGTTCTTCATTATTTAGGTGGACAGGGCTATCTGCAGATCGATCGCTCTGGACTTGCTATGGGTGTTCGGAAGGAGTTTAACCTGGAAGGGTCGGCCTGGATTTTCTACGGTCGTTTGTATGGTGGTGGTGAAATTGATGTCGCCGCAGGAATTCAGCCTTTCTATGTCGATGCTAGAGGTAAGGTCTGGGTTGGTCTTGAGGCTGGAGTTAAGGTGAAAGGCAGTAAGTATTCGATTATCAGTGCCTACGCTGAGCTTGGTGGTCGGTTCCGTGCACCACCGGTCTATGTCGGGCTCCATGGTATCGCAAGCTATTCCTTGTTGTGGGGAACTGTTTCAGGGACATGGGAAATGACCTTCACTTATCCCAAAAATCCACCGGAAGGTGCTGCAGATGGTGGGGTAGAGACGGTTCCGTTATTAGCGTATTCCACTCCTGAACAGGGGGCAACTGATGTCGATCGTTTCACCTCGATCAATATAAAAACCAATATGCCCATTAATGAACCTTTCCAGTATGAAAGTAATCAGTGGTATATGCTGACCGTCGATGATTATGTGGATCGTGAGCAAGTGAATGACTCTATTATCGTTTCATACGGGCAAAACAGTTTCATCCCAGTTATAGGCGGACTTAAATCCACTTTGGAGGTGCAGTATAATCCTGTCATAATTTATCCACCGGGACAGTCAGTGACTTACAAATCCAAGCTTGTGTTACGGGAGTGGAACTATGACACTTTTGAACCTGGTCGGCAGATAAAGGAAGAAATTGTCGAGGTAACCTTCAACACGTCGAGTGAAAATCCTAGTTTTAGAGAACGGGTTTATGAAGTTTATCCGAGTCGTTCGACAACCCCAGTGTATGCTGATACGCAAATTTATATTGTTTCAAAAGCAATTCAGGACGGTGAGCAATGGAGGTGGCAATTCCCTCTTGAAAAATTAAAGTTTGAGGTTCTCGATGCCCGAGATAAGGCTATTGCGGGAACAATCTATGGGAATCTAGTTACTTATGATGAACAAGATGGCTCTCGGCGGTTCTTAACTGAATTTAAACCTGACGAACCATTAAAGCCAGTACGTATGGTTGAAGATCTGACGACAGGGGTTAAAGCTCCGGCAATTCAGCTTGATGATGGGAGTTATGAAAACCCGTTCACCTATCTATCGACAGAGGCTCAGCTTCAAGCTTCTGGTGGACCTCTTTCTGTTATGGGGAGTGATATGCAGGTCGTGGCAGGACAGACGGTAGTAAATCCAACAGCCTCTAGCAAGAGCCCTTCCTCCATTTTAGCCAATCAACGAGCCCTTGGTGCGAAGGCCTCAGAAACAAGTCGTTTTGATCGCCGGGACAAGTCCGGTAACAGCAGTGAGCCCGCCAACAAAAAGTCTGCGAGAAATATGCGGAAAAGAGGGGACTCTCCAGATATCAATACAGGATCTGAAGAGAGTGAAACCAAGTACCGCTGGTTCTGGGATGGTGATTACAGGATTCAGGTAGTCTCAAATAGTGGCGAGGAGCAAGGGCGGGTTTTTGTCTCACGTTTTTCTCTGGAAGTTCCTCCTGAGGGTGAAAATGAACACCCCTATGGTTCAACTGCTGAGGTTGTTGGACAATCGATCACCAACCCACATTTTTATATCAACTACACCGTTAATCAGGCTGCTTTTAACCATGATATGGACGAAGCAAGAAGAACGATTGTTAACAGTGGGTTAAGGACTCTCTTTTGGGAAAATATGGCGCGGGAACCCATTTCTTATCCTGTTACTGTTGTTGATCTTGGCAGCGGTTGGGGGCAGGGGGTTGGCACCCATGTCGAATGGCGCGAGGGGGAAGTTTGTGGCAAGTTTGATTCCCCCTATGATATCGAAGGAATTTCGCTTCCTGATGGTTGGGGATGGGAATATATTCGTACGGTATTACCTCATTACACTCAGGCATCTATTTATCGAAAGGCGATGCGGGGATGTCAATCTCTAGAGGCAGAAATTGCTGTTTTAGAACAGCAACTTAATGACTATCGTGAGGAGGCCTTTAAGCGTCATTCCGTGGCTGATTTTAAATCCCTCGAATTGCGTTTCTCTACAGCAGCTCCGATTAACTGGAGTGAGGTTGATATGAGGATAAGGATTAACCCGACCTTTGACGATGAACAGCAGACTTGGCCTTATGATGCATGGACCTGGCAATTGATAAAATGGTCCTCCTCTGCTGCATGTGATAGGGGAGAATATGTGATTCGTAGTTCTGAGGATTCTCTGGACCATCGCTTGGAGTTGATTCCTGAGGGTGATTTTAATGGACAAGTCATGGTTGGCTATTATCATTATTTTCGCTCTCTTAATAAACGCTTGAATTCCTTTGGAGGTTTCACAATTAGGGAGAGAAGTTTAAAACTCACCAATACTGTTAATGTCGATGGTCAAGAGTTTAGTTTGAAGGATGGGCGTGTTCTTTATGAGTCTGGGACAATAGGCCGTGTCAACACTAGCCGTCCTGCAGGCAGTACGCGCACGGATGGATTAACTTATGAAGGTACGGTGTATAGTGATAGCTCGAATTAATTTAGCTCTGATGGTGAAGAATATGAAATATTTGAGTATTGTGCTGTTTTTTATCTGCTGGCCAACCTTTGTCTTTACTGCTGTTGCTGCAGAAGAACCGGGACTAGTCTTTGAGTTAAAGAATAGTGAAAAGGTGGTGAAGCTTCGCTGGCTTGTAACCGACAAACATTTTGATTACACCTATGTTTTGTCGCGAGCATATGCAAAAGCTCCAGATGTAAAGCAGGAAATCGCCCGCTTAAAAATGGCAGATTTTGCCACAGCTCAATCGATTCTTGGTGACAATGAAGCAGCCTTAAAACTCATGTTTCCTTTTAAGGCAGCTAAGAACCAGGCTGAAAAAAATCAGTCTCTTGCGCAAAATGATAATCGTCTCAATATGTTGCTCTATCTCTCGGTTATGGAGCCTGTTGTTGCACAGGCGTTGGGACAATATTATGAGGATAAAGTCCCTGTCGATGGAAAGGCAGTGCAATATACCTCGAAGTTTTTAAACGAGGAGAACTTGCCTATACCAAAACTCGGGGGATTTTACCGGGAGTTGAAAAAACGCTTCCTATGTTGTGGGATGTGCAGGCTCATCGCTTTGAGTGGGGAGTCGGTCTTAAATGGCAGGGTTACGAAGCTTACACGTCCTTTAACATCTACCGCAGTGATCAGTATGAAGGTGACTATGAAAAAATTAACACCACACCCATTCAGGTGCAGGTGAGCCGCAACGACAATGGTACGATTGACGTTGCTCCTTATTTTTATTCAGATACAACCTTGGAAGAGGGGCAGCTTGCCTTTTATCAGATTCAAGGGGTCGATTTTTTTGCTGATCCCGGACCTGCAACCATACCTGTTCTTGGTATGGTGAAAACAGATCCTCGGCCTGCACCACTGCGTCGTCCTGAAATGACGTCTGGAGAAACCGCAATCTCCATGACCTGGACCCCTTCGCCCGATGAAGATATTGTCGGTTATAATATCTACCGGACTCTTAAATATGAAGGGGAAGGAGAAAAATTAAATGATGCACTCATTGCAGGCACATCTTTTACCGATGAAAATGTGCAGCTTGATTTGAATTATTTTTACTCAATCACGGCTGTAAATAAAGGCGGTTATGAATCTCTTCCATCACTAAACGGTGTAGGGCTGGCAAAGGACTCCACTCCTCCTCCTGTAGCCCAGGAATTAACGGCTGAGGTAGTTGAAGCTAAGGTTAATTTACATTGGCACGAGGTGCAGGCAGACGATCTTTTGGGGTATCGTATCTATCGGACCATGAGAATCAACGATCACGATTGGGCGATGCTGAATAATGATCCCGTGAGTGCTGAAGTCTATACAGATATTTTGAAAAAAAATCTTTCGCGTCACCCTTATTATTATCGCGTTACTTCGGTGGATACTCATTACAATGAGTCCGAACCTTCAAGTCCTGTAAAAATACAGTTACCCGATGTGACTCCTCCGAAAGCACCAACAATAACTGGTTCTTCAGTGCGTGATGGGCAGGTGGCATTAACCTGGTCTCAGTTGAATGTTTATGATTTGGCCGGTTTTAATGTGTACCGTGAGGTTGCAGGTAAGCGGATTAAGGTTAACAAGAGTCGCTTTGTTCATCCTTCTTTTGTTGACTCAACGCCACCCGTGGATATTCCTGTCATTTACACTGTCGTTGCAGTCGATGAAACAGGGAATGAGTCTGAGCCTTCCTCTGCTGTTAACCTCTCTGTGCGTGATCATATAAAGCCGCAGATTTCATCATTCAAGGCTAGCGTCATCAAAGGAGAGGTTGTTTTAACCGTTGTTTCAAAAGATACCGACCTTGCTGGTTTTGATCTGTTCCGCAGTCATAATAATCGTGATTTTTTGAAAATCAGTCATACACGGATTAATGGCTCAGAATTTGTTGATGATCGAGTGAAAAAAGGGAAACGATATTTTTATAAAGTTATCCTGTGGGATCAGGCCGCCAACAAAACTGAAAGCACAGTTCGTGAAGTGAGAGTGGCGAAATAAAGATGTTAAAAATGAGTTGATTCACCTTATCCAATAGCTCTACTCATATTTTTTCGGTCGGAGTATCTATTTGATAAATGAAATCCTGTACTGATTGATTGGACCAACGCAAAATGGATCTATTTCTACAATTCTGGGGTGGCGGACTTTACCTGCTGAATAAGATCTTTTTTGCTCTGGCTGAAGGTGGACAGAAAGGTATCAAAAGACGACTGAGGATCATCGGCTGGATTGTTTACATTCTTGGTGTGCCAGCCTGGGCGATTATTCTTATCGGCAAGCATGATTGGATTGCAGCCTCAATCGAGGCAGGTGGTCTCCCGGCGATGATGTTTGGTCTGTACAATGTTTGTCGTGGTGATAAGCTGATCAACCGATCGCTTGATCGACTCACTGCTGTTTTTACCTATGCGGCTTTGGTCTTTGGTGTTTGTTTTAGTTTGTATGATTATGGCGGGTTTACTACTATCTCTCAGGTATTGGAAATGGGAGTCATGGTCGGCTTTCTGCTTGGAAGTTATTATCTGGCCAAGAAGAAGATTACCGGCTGGATCTATTTTATGTTGATGAATGTTAGCATGGCGACCCTGATGTTTGTTCAACATAAGCCACTCTTGTCTATACAGCAGTTGCTCTCTCTCTGTTTCGTCCTCTACGGTTTTTCTGTCGCGTTAAAAACTGTCCGAAAATAGTACTGAAGTGTCAATCCTTGGTGAGCAGGTCTGGTTGTAACTTATCTGTTGCAGCAATGGGATAACCTAGACGTTCAATGCGTTTATTTATCGACTCAATGCGATCTCCCGGATGAGGGTGCGAGGCGATAACATATGGAATTTTACTGCCAGCTTCTTCAGCTAAACGGGCAAAGAAGGTTGTTGCTCCACCAGCATGACCATAACGGGTTGTGAGCAGATCGACACCAAACTGATCGGCTGCTGATTCCTGTGATTGCGAATACTGAACCTGAAAGGTCAGTACCGCTTTAGAGATCAGACCACTGGCGGAGTTATTTTCTCCCAACAGTAGGGCCGTTACCACTGCGATTCCCAATCCACGTCCGAGTCCGCGCAGGTGATCTCGATGAGCAAAATGGCCCAGCTCATGAGCCAATACCATAGCTAACTCGTTTTCAGATTCAACCTGATCAAGAAGCCCTTTGAAAACAACAATGCGGCCACCTGGAAGAGCGATGGCGTTAACATCATCACTGTCTGACAGGTAGATATTGAAGTCATACTGGTGCAGAGGTGAGTCTTGCGGTACCTGCGCGAGCAGAGCATCAAGTCTGGATTTCAGTTCTGGGCTCTGCTCTGCTGGAAATTCATTAAGGGCCAGATTGCCGAGCCAGTTTTCAACTTTAACCGGTGTTTTTGACGCGGCCCAGTCGGTGGTGACTCCGAGTAAGAAAAAGGTTCCTCCCACCAGCAAGATCAGTCCACCGACCAGCCACATAAGTTCAACAAGCGGATGAGTTTTAGAAACGTTGACGTTTTCGTCCAACTGTTTGGGAGTGAACTTCATTATAGATTCTTGACTATGGCGGTGCCATAAGCGATCGCTTCGATGCTTCCAACCCGCCCTTTTTATTGGCACTTTTGCCGATGGTTGCGGTTTCAAGGCGCATGTTAATGATCATTCCTGCGCCGAGCTCACGAGCTTGCTCTTTCATCCTCAAGATCGCTTCACGGCGGGCACGATCAACCAATGACTCGTAGGATTTAACCCGACCACCGAAAACATTGCGCAGGATCGCCAGTAAGCGCTTGAAGTAGTCAATTGAGACCACGACACTTCCTGAAACCAGTGTCGCGTTGGCAACTTGTCCCGGTGGGAAGCTACCCTCTGCTGTAATTACAGCCATTTTTAACAGTTCTTTTTCTCGTTGTTTAATCGACCGGTAATGTTTCTTCTCCGCCCAGCTGCCTGCACTATAGCCGAGGACAATGAGGAGGATAAAGATAATCAGATCAATGTTCTGTAGGAGAATTTCCATGTTTTCTCCCTATTCGACGCGGACGGCGGTTCCGTAGGCGAACAGTTCGGCAGCTCCTTGAGCAACGGACGACGTGGCAAAGCGGATATTGACCACGGCATTAGCACCCATCTGCTGAGCTTGTTCTTCCATACGTTTCATCGCTTCCTGACGTGAATCCTGAAGGAGTTCGGTGTAGCCTTTCAGCTCTCCACCAACCAGATTTTTTAAGCTGGCCATGAGGTCACGGCCGACATGCTTGGCTCGGACGGTGCTCCCTTGGACAATGCCGAAGTGCTCGACAATTTTTTTTCCGGGAACGGTGTTGACGTTGGTCATAATCATTGTTGTGGCTCCTATAAAAACTGAATGAATAACCTTCTTCAATAAAAGGTCATCGGAGAATAATATCCTGAAATTAGTAAATGTCAATTATTGTTCTGTCATTTTTGTAGAACGACTTAACCACTGAGTCTCTGTGGTTAGCGACGCTATGCCTCAATCAATTCATGGGCGATCTCGCCAAGCCTTTTCATTCCCTCTTCCATTTGTTGATTCCAGACTCCATTGCAGCTGAGGCGAAAGAAGTTTTTGTATTTCTCCTGAGTCGAAAAAATAGATCCCGGTGCAATTCCGATCTCTTCTTGTCTGGCCCGATAAAAGAAATCAACGGCATCGACTTCCGGTGGGAGTTCAACCCAGATGGCAGCACCACCTTGAGGACAGTCTGCTCTGGTTCCTTCCGGGAAATGACGGCGCAAGCTAGGGAGTAGTGTTTCCATCTGATTGTGGATGGCGTTGCGCAAGCGGCGTAGATGGCGCTCGTAATAACCCTCGGCCAGAAATGTTGCAATTGCCATCTGATTGGGAGAGGCCGTACAAATATTGGTTGTCGTTTTTATTTCCAGAGTCTTGGCAAAATAGCGACCGGGAATCATCCATCCGACCCGGTAACCGGGAGCAACCGTTTTTGAAAAGGATGAACAGAGGATAACGGTTCCGCGTTGGTCAAAGCTTTTGCAGGTCGCAGGACGATCTGCGCTGAAGCTGAGGTCACCATAAACATCATCTTCAATCAGAGGAATATCCCGTTTGGACAGGATTTCGACAATCTCCTGCTTGGTTTGATCTGAGGTTAGACTGCCATCGGGGTTGTTGAAGTTTGGAACCAGAATCGTTGCTTTGATATCAAATTGATCGACTGCCTTTTGGACATCCCCAGGGTCTATTCCTGTCGATGATGAGGGGATTTCGATTGCTCTAAGACCACAGTTTTCCAGCAATTGCAAAAAACAAAAATAGCTGGGAGATTGAATCAGGACATTGTCTCCAGGTCGAGTCAATGCACGCAGAGCAATGGAAATTCCTTCCATTGCTCCACTGGTAATAAGGATTTCATCGGGATGGATTGTCATTTCCGCAGCGATTGAACGCATGGCGATCTGGCGGCGTAGTTCTGCATCACCGTTGACGGGCGAATAGTTGAGTGCCTGCGCCGGATGAGCACGCAAGGTCGAGGATAATATGCGCGACAGGTTTTTTGAAGGGAGTAATTCTTCGGCCGGGCAGACGACACCAAAGGGGAGCATGTCCGGATTTCCGAGAGCCTCAAGGACTGTCTGAATCAGCTTGCTGCGGCTGCCGAAGGTTGGAATCATTGATGGCCTGGGGCGGCTGATTGGTGGCGGGAGTCGTTTTTCTGACGATGTCAGGTAAAAGCCTGAACGTTCACGAGCGCTGATGACCCCTTTTTTTTCCAGCTCCAGATAGGCCTGACTGATTGTTGAAATACTGACATTCAGTTGTTTTCCCAAATGGCGCAAAGAGGGGAGTTTTTCCCCTTTCGTCAACATCCCGGCATCAACAAGCCCGAGAATATGTTGTTCAACCTTGCGATAACGGAAACGGTCTTGATTCATCGTCATATCCTTTTTGCAAACTGTTATGGTCTATTTTTAGATAATCTGTATCTGTTTTGTAAACAGATTTTTTATTTTAATACCAGTATCGAAAGATTCAGATTAAATCTGCCATGTTGAAGGGAACTGAATATGAAAACAATCGGGCTATTAGGTGGTATGAGCTGGGAATCAACAATCCTCTATTATCAATCTCTCAACGAAGGTGTACGGGAACGTCTTGGAGGGCTTAACTCGGCAAAAATACTGATGAACAGCGTGAACTTCGCGCAAATTGAACAGTTTCAGGTCAATGGACAATGGGACGAAGCGGGTGAGTGTTTAGCGAATCATGCTGCAGGTTTGGCGCAAGCTGGAGCCGACATGATCCTGATCTGTACGAACCTGATGCATAAAGTTGCTGTCAGAGTCGAGCAAGATATCGACATCCCGCTGCTACATATTGCCGATGCGACAGGGCAAAAGATCAAACGGCAGGGGTTGAGTAAGGTTGGTCTGCTTGGTGCGCGATACACGATGGAGGAAGGTTTTTATCGCCAAAGGCTCAAAGATAACTTTGATTTGGATGTTGTGATCCCTGATCAGAATGATCGCGATTATGTCCATCATGTGATTTTTCAGGAGCTATGCCAGGGAACGTTTTCCGACAAAGCCCGAGGCAAATATCTGGAGATCATCGAGCGTCTGCGTGAGAAGGGGGCTGAGGGCGTTGTCCTTGGATGTACTGAAATTCCACTGTTGATCCATCAAGAAGACACCGATCTGCCACTATTCAATACCGCAGCATTGCATGCCGAATATGCGCTCGAATATGCCTTTGATGAGGTTGCTGCAGTCGCTGTTTAATTCGTGATTTCAGGAAATTGCCATCCACCAAGCTAGGAGGACTACTCCTGGAGTCAATATGGCGAAGAGGCCATTGAGTTTTTTCTTTGGAATGTCAATTTTAGCGAATAGAAGATGGGTTAATACAGCAATGACGGTTCCCGCTGCAAAGCCGAACAGGTGAGCGCCGACATCGGTGTTTTCTCCGCCTGTTCCAAGGAGGGCCAACAACCCTAAAGCGGCAGCGACAGGCAGTGGCCAACGACGCCACAAACTTTGGCGAAAGTGGAGCATATTCAGGGTTGCTAGCAGTCCGACGGCAGCAAAGACAGCCGTTGATGCTCCGATGGAACTATGGTTTGGTGACTGAATCAATGTATTTATCAGATTGCCGCAGACTCCGCCTAAGAGGATAAGAAACCAGGCCCATCCGGAACCGAGAATCCAGCAAAGGCGAGTGCAAAAATCGCTCCAGCGATGATATTGCCCACCAGGTGAAGCGGCCCTGAATGCAGAGTCAGGGCCGTCACTAAACGCCACCACTCTCCGTCAAGAATTGTTCCTGCTTGCGCCGCGCCATGCTCAACCCAATTAAGCTTATGATGACCAAGGGGGTTGTATCCCTGAACCGTTAGGTTGTGAAACAGAGCCAGTAAAATGAAGACCCAGAGGGTTGATGCTGTATTTTCGTGAAGTTTGCGCTCTGGTGGAAGGGGGGGAGGCCAATGACGGTTCTCCTGCTCGTACTTTTTGAGTTCATCACAGGCTAGGCGAAAGTGGTCCGCCGGAACAAACAGCTGCCTTCCGATCTCGGTTTGGGCTGTTTTACAGGGGATACTACGGGCATGAAGGACCAGAACCCAGTTCTTTTGCTTTTTTTTAGACAAGGGTTGGAGTGACAATCCTGCTTTTAATTCCGGCGGGATTGCCACCCATTCCAACTGCTCTATATGGATATCACTGTCGCCCATCATAACAACCAGGTATCAAGAAGGAGGGGGAAGCTGATCTCTTTTTGTTCGATCTGTCAGATGTTATGAGCTTTTCCGTCTTTTAAGCTTGCTGATTGTGGCGTTCAATACAATGACGGCAGATACAGGCTTTGTCGCGTAAATTTTCTGGAACCAAATCAAGCAACTCTTTCGGAACCTGGACACTCAGGCACCAGCAATTGTGTGGGTCCGTATCTGCCTGGCAATTGTTCTGCTGTCCACATAATGGGCAGCGCTTTGAATCTGATAGCATTTTATTTATCTCACTGGTTGTTTTATGTGTTGCTTGAGTCGACTGGGATCGTGTCAACGAGCGTGTCATAACGTTCATTCCCTTTGAGACTGAAGAACGATTTTTCTGTCTCCAACTGCTCTCTCAATGCCTCGGACAGACGGATAGCGATTTCAATATCGTCAACAGCATCATCGAGCATCCCTAACTCTGCCTTTGAACAGGCGCGCTGCCAATAGGCAAATGAGTACTCAGGGTCTTTTTCAATCGCCTGATCTGCGAGAGATAAGGCCCATTTTTTTTCGCCGATATCGAGCAAAACGTCTGCTTTATAGCTGATCGCTTCAACATCATCAGGGTTAAGGGCCAGGATTTGATCGTAAGTGCTGACTTTTTCCTGATCACTTTTTTCGAGTCCAGCACGCATCCATAATGAGTGTATTTGATTCGTTCTGGCGATCTCTTCCTGGTTTATGAGAACTTGATTCGAGCGATTTTTCAAGTTTTTCTCAATCTCTTCAAGGCGTTGTTCATATTCTGCCGTCAGGTCAGTGAGCTTTGCGAGGTAATCGATTCGACACTTTCACGGATCTCACGGAATGAACGCCAGCCAACCAGTACTAAAATTGATGCCGCAGCAGTGATGATATAAAAAATATTGTTGGTGGTGTCAGCCGTGTAGCGCATTGCCCGGTCTGATGAAGTAAGCTTGGCTTCAGCAACTTTTTCGGCCATCTCCGTTCTGAGAATCTGCTGATCTGTGCGCAATTGTTTGAGTTCATCGAGGATGTAGCGTTCGATAAAGGGCTTGAACAGAGGCTCATCAAGCTGTAATTGTTGTTCTTCCTGTTTCGTCTTCTGCTGCGCCAGAACAGGAGACATCCAGCCTAGAAGCAGCATGCCTAAGACGAGTCCACAGATTGTTCCTTTATTTGTCGTTGTCATAATATCGCCCATTTTCATTGGTTTATTGGTATCCACGTTCTTCAACAATTTATATATTGTTATTTGCGATTAACTACAAGTGAATATCTGCAAAAAGAGTCTGTATCGTGACAGTTTTGGATCAGAATGGTTGCACAACAAGTTTGCACGTGTCAAATGTCGCAAAAGGGGTCCTCCAATGCCCTTTTTGAGAGAAAAATGATGATAATTCTCCTTGGAATGTATTTTTTTCTTTGGGTCA
>JDSF01000264.1_pt1 | contig 28342 bp, 27 predicted proteins | sample 199441 | NCBI WGS metagenome assembly JDSF01 (sample SAMN02592751, study PRJNA231836) | bioreactor metagenome | isolation source: continuous culture bioreactor denitrification-DNRA | place: Germany: Bremen
ACTATCTTTCTTATCACCCATATAGTGACTGTCATTGAGATCATCCTAGCAATTCTTATTTTCAGATATCCGAAAAAATAAAGTAATTAGGTATATAGCCCTTGCAATCATTCCTGTCTTGTATATACTTTTTTGCATTTGTTATAAAAGACAATCCTTATGCCTATACAATTCTTATATCTGGTTTGTTCTTCTCAACCCTTTATATGAATAGGCGATTGGCCTACTATACTTTTGTTGTATTGACTGTTACAACCTTATATTTTATGTCTATGCAACTGCCTAATATTCCTAGTGATGAAAAAATCTCATTTATCTTTGTTGTGGTTATTGTTCTTGTCCAATCCTTAACACTAGCCATCATCAGTATGAATCATATCCATAGACAAATTACTATGTCCGTGGATATGACTGAGCAAACGACGGCTCAGAACCAGACTTTAGAAACAACATTTGAGCAAATAAAAGTCACAACCGAGACAGTTGATCAAACAACCACTTCTATTAATGATAAGAATGCAACCTTGACTACGGCCATCAATAATGTGGATCAGATTATTGGCAACACATCAAGTGCAATGGAAGAACTTGACATACTCTTCTCCAACTTATCCAATGAGAATCAATCATTGGTTAATTCAATGGAAGGTCTTAATGAATTGTCCTCTACATCCAAAGAAAAAAAGTGATGCTATTGTAGAGAAGGCTATAAGAACTGAAGAACGTGCTGTCCAGATTGACCGAACAACCAAAGATGTGGTTGTAGATATTGAGAAAAATGTTAATGAAGCAATGAAGAAGTTGGAAGTTATTAATGACATTATTCAGTTAACAGATGACATCTCCTCCATATCCAATCAAACTTCACTCCTAGCACTAAACGCATCTATTGAAGCTGCAAGAGCTGGAGAAGCAGGTAAAGGCTTTGCTGTCGTTGCGGAGGAAGTTCAGAAATTAGCAACGGATTCAAACCATGTTGCAACCAACATCCAAGAGCTTACAGGACAAGCTGAAGTTGCCATTCACTCAATGACATCACAAGTCAACCAGATACTGTCATTTATGGGTGAAGACCTAACAACCAGCTTTGATGAACTTATTCATGCAGTGAAAGAATACAAAGACGATAGCGCCATCTTCAAAGAAATATCCAATGGGGCAAAAGACAATGCCAGCCAACTCAAAACAGTGGTCGATACATTGTCTGACTCCTTTGCCAATGCCAAAACGGTCATTGACAGGAGTGAGAACGAGTTGGAACAACTGGTAACGGAGTCCAAACAAGTGGATGACATTATCAAAGACTTCTCCAAAGACATTTTGGCCCTTGAAGAAGAAGCTAAGAACCTTAATGATTTAATTTAACCTATGATTTAGATAGAATACTTCCAACCATAGCTTTCGTTTGCTCATGCTCAGGAGATTCAAGGACATGCCTTGTTTCTCCTGTTTCTATGATAATTCCTCTATGCATGACCATAATCCTATCACAAATATGCCTTACAACTTGTAGGTCATGAGATATAAAGAGGTAGGTCAGGTTCAGTTCTGATTTCAAATCAATAAGTAAGTTGAGTATTTGACCTTGTACTGAAACATCAAGGGCCGCCACTGGTTCATCACAGACAATCAGCTTTGGGCGTACCGCAATAGCCCTACCAATAACAATTCTCTGCCTTTGGCCACCACTAAGCTGGCTAGGGAATTTTTTTCGTTCAGACACATCCAGGCCTATTAGTCCCATTAGGCGATTCACTTCAGTGTCATAATCTTTCTTCTCTACAACTTGATGTATCTTAAGTGGTTCAATCAATAGCTCCTCTACTGTCATCTTGGGATCAATAACCATGTCCCCTGATTGAAAGACGACCTGAATGTCTTTTCTAAGTGGTCGCATCATGCCATCATTGATTTTGCAAATATCTTGGCCAAATAATTCAATGGACCCATCACTTGGTTCTCTTAACTTAAGCAGTAATTCGACAATTGTGGACTTACCACAGCCACTTTCTCCAATCAGGCCAACAGATTCTCCTTGATTCAGCTTAAAGCTAACATTTTTGACAGCGTCAATCACTGTTTTTTTCATTATGTTGTCTGTCTCAATGATATAGTACTTAGATAAATTCGTTACTTGCAAGATTGTTTCAGCCACAGCTACCTCCATTATAGATTCCTCAAATGACATCGTAAACTTCCATCATCGTGGTCCACCATTTCTGGTATACACTCTTTACATACATCTTCTTTTATTGGACATCTGCTATAAAATGGACACATCTCCTCAAAATGCTCAGGTGATAATGGGTTACCAGGCAAAGTAGCAAGACGGCCTTCGTTGTTACCAAGAGATTTGGCACATTCAAGCAGTGCTTGTGTATATGGGTGTCTTGGATGACTTATAATCCTTTCTGTAGTGCCTGTTTCCACAACCAGTCCTCCATACATAACCACTAATTTATCACACACATAAGACGCTACATCAAAGTCGTGAGTAATAATAATAATGGACATGCCATGTTTTTTATTAATCTCCCTAAAAAGATTTAGTATCTTTTTACGTAGGGATGCATCAATAGCACTTGTTGGTTCATCAGCTATAAGAATCTTTGGTTGACACAAAATAGACTGAGCTATCATCACCCTTTGGTTTAAACCACCACTAAGCTGTGATGGGTACATACTATAGACGGTCTCGGGATCTTTGATACCAACTTCAAGAAGGGCATCGATGACTCTTGGTTTTGAATGAATCATCAAATGATTCTTCTGAACATCCATCAACTGCTGCCCTATCTTCTTATAAGGGTTAAGAGCTAAAGATGGGTTCTGGAAAATCAAAGCAATCTCTTTGCCCCTAATTTGTCTGAGGGCTTTTTTCTTTTTAGCTTCATTATATCTTTGCCTTCATAAAGGATTTCCCCTGTATCATAGAAGCCTTCCATATCATCCATAAGGCGCAAAATTCCACTGACTGAAACAGTTTTGCCACTGCCTGATTCTCCAAGAACGCCAACAATTTCACCTTTATTGACATCCATGTCAAATCCTCTGACCACCTGAACACTACCAGTGTCTTTATAAAATGAGACCTTTAAGTCTTTTACACTTAACATTGCTTCTTTCATCATATTGTCCTCACTAGTAGTTGTTCTGACTGATTATTTCAAGTAACAGGTGTCCTATATCATCTAAATCATACTTGCCTTTATCACTGTTTGACTCAGTGCCAATAATTAGTGTGGCCATTCCTAAGTCCCAGAACATAAGGTTATCAGCAGGATTCTTTGTAAACTCATATGAGCCATTATTGTTAATGGCTTCTGGTGAAATAATGTCAATGCCTTCTTTAGAAATTGCTTCATCTATCTGTTTACCAATATTCCAGGCAAATGGTCTTGTTTCTGGAGCTTGAAGTGCACTGAACTTAACTGAGTCAAAGGCTGGGTCTTCAATATTGCTTAAGTCAATAAAGACCTTACTTTTCTCAACACTATAAGGGTAGTCATCTGCCAATGCATAGTAGCCATGATTCACATCCCCAATAGTGCCATCTACGAATACAAATATGATGGACCGTTTTATTTTTTTTTATTTTGGCATAAAGCTTCCATCAGTTCATAATTGAACTTCATAACGTGACTACCATCCACATCAAGGTAATTGTAATTCATTGCGATCACAATGGCTTCCTCACTCATATTAGGATCTGTGCCAGGGAATATACCAACGATATTGTGGCCACTTTCCTTGACATAGACCGACTCAGACTCTATGGATACTGCAATATCTGTTGTTGCCACAAGGCTATCTGCTGTAGTTCTTGATATGTCAATGACCTCAACCCCTTTATGACCATACGCTAATTCTTCTTCGAGCCAAAGGTCTTCTTCACCAACAAGTAATACACCACTTATGGATACGTCCTTCGTAATCTCCTCAATGAGTTGTTCTATAAAGTAAGAAGAGTATAATCTCGTATCAATCATGATATAGTGGTTTTCAAACACACTGTAATCCACTATATCGTATAAATCCATTTTTTCTTGTATCATAGACGCTACCATCTGAATAATCCACCTTAGTGCCAATCTTAAGGGTTTTGTGAAGGATTAATTCTGTAGAGTATAAATCATAATCAAAGATATAATCCTTCCCTTCGATTGGTTCAATACCACTTGCAATCATTCTATCCTTGATTTCCTTTGCCATCATCATTGACTCACTTGTTCCAACCAATACCTGATTATAATTTGCATGTGATTGATGACTAGAGTCAAATCGATAGCGGCTTGATGAGGCCACGGCTATAGTAGCAAATAGTAATGCTATGACACTTAAGCTTATCAAGCCAATTCTTCTTTGATTCTTACTGATAAGGCTATAGAGACCACCCAAGTTCAATGTGACGATTTTTCTAAATATTGGAATGGCATTAGAACCTTTTTTTTTGCATTATGCCACGTAGACCTTCCCCAAATAGATTTAGGCCTAATACAGTGATGAAGAAAGCAAGGGCTGGGTACAAGACAGCCCAAGGTGCCGTCGTAATATAATTCTTTGAGGCCCCAAGCATACTGGCCCATTCCGGTTCAAAACTCACATTATAATAGGTCATATTACCAAAATCTGCATCTTTGATAATCTTAAGGTTACCAATAAATACAGCAAATATACCAAGTTGCATGAGCATAGATAAAGCTCTGGCAATTTCCATAAAAAACAAGACAATCATCTCTGGGGCCAAATGAGGGATTACATTCTCTATTGCAATTTGTCTTGGTTTCTTACCCATCGCTATGGCACCTTTGATGAATGTTTGACTATGAATGTTCTGAGCGCGCTGACATAAGAGCATGGCCAACCTTGGCCATCCAACTAAGGACAAAACTGTAACAAAGGCAACCATTGATCTATACTTATCTAGACCTGTAAAGTAATCAAGTTTCAGTATAATAATGCTAATTAACAAGGCCGGTATGGCTGAGAACACAATACTGAATTGCTTAATAATTGTTAAGGAACCCTTGTGGCCTGCACCGGCATTTAAGGCTAGTGGTAAGGCAATAACAAATCGACCAAGCGCTATGAGTATGCCAAGTAAGACTGTCAATCTGGTCCCATAGACTATAAAGCTGAGAATGTCTCTACCTAGTTCATCACTGCCAAGTGGAAATGACTTTGATGGTGGATAGGGTGCCACTTCAATAAATAATTCACCTTGGTCATGAATATATCTGATTTTTTTGTATCGTGTAGGGACTATTTGATGTCAATATTCCTGGAAACATCATAACAAATATAATGACGATCAGTATGAAACTTCCTATAATCAGTGGTATGTTTCTTTTTGTCTTCATTATTTTACCTCCGATCTGATAGGGCTAATCTTTACAGCAATCTTCTTAAATCCCCATGTAGACAAGATATAAACAAGACCAAGTGTCAGGGCCAAAGCCACGAAGCTATCAGGTTCTTGTTTGTCATAGAAGAATAATAGGTAGTAGACAATACCAATATAATTAAAGAGGCGCTCAACGATGATCATATTGGTTAAAATCATTGTCATAATGGAGGGCATGGTGTCAATAATCTTATAAAGAACAGCTGGCATTAGTTCGAAGGCAAAAATCCGCCATCTAGGTAATCCAATTGCTTTAGCACTTCGAATATAGGTTTTGTCAAGCTCCTCAACCACAGTGATATAAGTGATTCTAGATATATAGATGGTTGGCATAATGGATAAGGTTAACATTGGCAGTATAAAAGCTTTAGGCTGAAACTTCTCATTAAGTTCTGGAAAATTCTGAGCAATAAACACATAAAGCAACATACCACCTAGCACAATCAGTACATCAGGAATTGAAAATAGTATGATTGATCCAAGTGCCTTGAGATTCCTGCGCCTATGTTTATAGCCTTCATAGATTCCCCTTGCTATGCCAATAAGTGTAGCAAAAGTTAAAGACGACATGATTAATAACAAGCTACGGTAGCCTGAAGTATAGATAACTTTAACTAAGTCTGTCATTTCTTTTATGCTGTGCTCACTCATACGTCTAAAATATAAGGCTGAATTCTTGAGTGTTAGGTACCATGAAAAATTAGTCTTATAGGCGTTTCTAATAAGTTTTATAGTCAAGGTTGGGTCAAGGTTACTCAGTATTACCAGTACCATAATAGCCCCAATAATTGGTGTGATCATCAAGTATATTTTCCGTAGAATCCTAATGAGATAAGAGTAATAAATTCCTTCTATTGACACTTTACCTATCTTAAATCTTGGTCTCAAACTATAGATTGTGCCAATTAGGATAATCAGAAATAAGCCTGTGAGAAAAATCCATACCGCGTATGTCTCTCCCAGGGTTAAATAGTCAATATGTGTGTCTCTATATACATCTCTTTTGATATATTCAAGGACTGTATTCGCACTGTTGGCTAATGTAACATTATCTATTTCACTACCATCATCAAGGTAGTTATTCTGTACACCCAGGTCATCATATAACATGACCGACGGCACCAATTTATCTGCAAAAGCTTGAACCGATGGTGCCATTAAAGGTGTATTAATAGCCCTGACACCCATATCACCTGCATAAGCAGTGGCGCGGTCACCCATGATAGAACCAATATTCGTATCAACACCAATCTTAAGCCCATCTTGTGTTGACATACCAAGTTTTTCTAGATGTATAATACGTGTTTTCTCTAAAGGAACAATAGGATTCATTATGTAATAGCCTGAACCAGAGTCCAATTGCTCTTCTCCGTTAAAGCCAACAAACATGATTGACTCATAAGGTAGTGATTCTTCTTCTGATAAGACTCTAGCAACTTCAAGCATTACAGCTAAACCTGATACATTATTGACTGCTCCTGGAAAATAATGTCCATTACTTCCTTCACCTACCCCATCGATTTGTGATGTGATTATAAGTGTTTCCCCAGATTTATCCTTACCTTCAATCATTCCCATAATGTTAGAGGTAGATACAACAGGGTACTTAATCTGAGCTTGCAAAGTTACATTCTTAATAATTCCCTTAGAGCTTTTTATCTTGTCACTGTCATTATCTGGAATCATCTCAAGCAGGCCTCTATAAGCCTCTATGGAGATGAAACCTACACCTATAGATGTCACTCCTTTTCCATATACATGAAGTCTCTTTTGTTTTTCAAACTGTCTTGGTCTAGTATAGGAGTCAACGTCTGCACAACATATGATACCTTTGCCACCGTTATCAATGACATACTGAATCCTACTTGGTTCAAGCCTTCCTGATTCGATGACCACAATCCGGTCTTTAATCTCAAGTGGATCAATTCTAAGTAGGTTGCTACCAACGAGAATCATTTCTCCGTGGTAATCAATACTACCGCCATTCATAGCTGGTAGTAAATTGTAGTCTTCATACATTGTATAAGATTCTACAAACTCTCCACTGTCTGTTCCAATTGTAAACACAGCATCATCAGAAATCATAGGGACTATCATATCAAAGGTTTGAAGGTATGTGCCATCATCACCTGCCGCTTCTAATGCTAGGGACTCAAAGTAACCTCCGACATAGTCCAAGGTTCTTTGATTACCAGCAGTGCCAACCATTCGGCCTTTGTATATATCACTACTCAGCTCTTCAATATGTGCTCTTATATTTTCTGACTTAACTTGAAGTGTTCCAAGATTACTTTGACTTTGCCAGATTAACCATCCCATTAGGACGAACACCAAAGCCAAAGCAATAAGAATTCCTTTCCAGTGCTTAATAATCTCTCTCATATGCTTTCCCCATCAAATTATATTGACTACTCAAAGTCTTGTTTTTCCAAAACTATACGTTCTCCATTGTCATCTAATTCACTTGAATATATCTTACCGCTACTCATGCTGGATATATCAAAATAAATGGCTTCTGGTGCGCCTTCAATCATTATTGCTACCGTCGAAGCATCACTAATCTCCCACTGATAGTTCATAGTGTCTGTAATGTAAGAAACACCAGTAGGGGTATAACGCGCCATAATGCCACTACCATTTTTTGCAAACTCAAAGGCAAAGGCTACTTTTCTTTCTTCACCAGTGTAGATATCTCTGCTGTCAAGGACATAAGTCCATACGCCTATTAGAGTATCATTTGATTCTATAGGTTCTAGGTCATCCTCAACAACAAGATCTTCAGGCGGTAGAACTGTAATGCTTGTTGATGCATCCCCTATCACTTCGCCGTCTTCATCTTCCACTTCAACAAAGACCAGATAAGTCCCTTCATCATCATAAGAATGAGAGACTTCTGAAGGTTCATTATCATCAGTGGTGCCATCGTCAAAATCATAATTGTAATTATAGTCATTAGTTGGTCCTGTGACCGTGGTTTCAAAGAAGACATCTTCATCTACATAGACGGTATTTGGTCGTCCATCTAAATCAATGGTAATACCTTCACCTACAGGAAGTATCAACTCAGATATTAATGTGTTATTGCCACTCGTTCTATCATACATTCGACATACAATATCATCGGCATTTGTTGACTCATAAATATGGCCGACCGTATAGCTGAGACTATTAGCAGTTAATGTTTCCTCAAAACTTGTGATATCACCCTGTCCAAAGTCAATCTCAACATAGACATTTTTCACATGGGAAAATATATCTTTATACTTTAGATTAATGCTATATTCTTTGTTAGCCACTAAAACCTCAATTTCTTTTGGATCACATGTAGCATCTATTTCACTAATTTTCACACTTGATGTGCTATCTTTTTGCCTATTTTGCAGTCCAATCAAAAGCATTTGTTCTCTATTGGTCATCTCATAGAGTCTATAACCTTCACTGGTGTCAGAAGTTGCTTTATAAATATAATCCCAGCTATAGCCACCCTCTTGTCTCATGGTCACTAAGTTCTTTGTTTCAGGCGCTCCTTCAATCTTGGTAATATAGGCATCTCCTGCTTCATCCCCAGTGTATTCAACACAAAAGATACGACGTGGCATGTTTACGCTATAGCCAACCATATTAGTTGCATAGAACTCTTGGGTGAAACTATCTCTGCATTTATACGCGTATTCAATACTGTGCTGATCTTGGCCCAGAATCATAGGATCAATAATATTGGTCACAGTTTGCATCTTGGGCATTCGACTATCTGTTATGACACCACGCCAGAAGTCAAGAAAAGCTGACTCAATAATTGTAAAATCATCAATTTTTTTTTCCAAAGAATTCTTCCAATTTAACATTAACACCTGATTTAGAGCTCCCTGCCACACTAATCCACATATCTGCAAACGTGGTGTTAGACGTTGTTAACAAATACTGAATAAAGCAGGCCATATCATACTCATGGGTATCATTAATTAGTGACATAGATTGTGTTGGTTTGGTAAGACCAACAATGCTGACTTGATCTTCAATCATTTTCATCTCGTATTGACCGGGATAGGCAATTGTATACGAGGCTAGTTCTGCTATAGCCTCAATACCCCACAGATTTTTTGACCTTCCCATTGTTCCAAATCCAGGCACACCGCTCCATGCCACATCTTGGTAAACATGAAAGAGCTCATGGGCACATGTTCTTTTAAGTTCATCCCTATTCACATCCCATGTTTCAAGTTTGATGTTATTTGTCAATGATTGATAATTTCCACCCTCATAATCACTGTGAATAAAGACATCTAAAGCATCTTGAAATCCTAAGAAAGTAAAAGACTCTCTCAGTGATTCTGGTAACTGACTATCATAGTTGGCTTTTGCCTCTTCTAAATACTCACCTATTGCTATGGCCATATCTTTGATGCTTGCATAATCCATATAGAGAAGTTGAGCGATATCATAATAAATAACAAAGTTACCTTCAGATGAATAAACACGTCCAGTCCAATCCGTCATAATAAAGAAAGTAAGATGGTCTGAATAAATCATCACTGTATCTTGATCTGTCACCTCATACTCAGCGCTCACCCACTGCGCTGATGATTCATCATAATACAATACAGCTGGATACCCTTCCATGTCTTCAGGTAATGTCATCTCAATTGTTAAATAATCCTCGAACTCATGAACATCATCAATAGTAATGTCATAAGCTGCAACGTAGCTTGTATTAGCTAAGTTGGCCATACCAAAATTATCAATGGTCTTAATCTCTAGGGTTCTATTTTGATCTAAAAGTCCAGGTGGCAGTGTTACTGTAACACCTTCTGCTTTAATAATCTGCTCACTTTGACTTTCTCCTACATTTTCACTAACCAGTAACTCACTCGTAAGAGCCTCAACAGTATACGAGCCAACTGAAAGAGGTTCATCCTTATAATTCAATACTATGTCACCACTACTTGCATCACTTGGAACTACAAAACTAATGGTTTCTGCAGTCATTTTCACAGGATATGAAAGCCCATTTCCAATAGCAATGGTATCAAGTATCCCAGAATCTAAATCTTGACCTTTGATAGTGACAAGTGTCCCTTTTGGACCACTACTAGGTTCAAAGCTATGCACAAGTGGCTTGGTATTATAATCGTATTGACTTATCTTACTACCGTCATCCATAGATAAGACGATTTGAAATTGAGTGGCATAATGGTCCTTTTCTCTTTTACCATAGGCTTCACTAATATCAACCCTAAAGTTAATACCATCTTCTATAAATAAACCTTCAATCCTATAGATGTCCTCATATACCTGCTGGTCGTAGATGGCGAATTCTTCCTCTTCAAATAAGGCGTCATAATAGTCAATGACATCCTCTACATCATCATTGGTGCCAGCTGATAAGGTCATTTCATAATAATCTTCATCAAAGCGATAGACAATGGCATCGTCATAAATAGAAAAGACTTTGTCGGGAAAGGCATCATAGTCAACACCTTCACCATAAGCCACTTGTCTTTGGTCTGTCTCTGGTGTAGCCAATGCCACAATCACCAAAGCAACGAATCCTAACACCAATAGTCCAACCGTTGATCCTAATATAATTAAAAATACTTTCAACCCTTTATTCATAATAAACTCCGATATCTATAGTATTGTGTGATTCTTTACTTCCAATTCCATTACATATATAATAATACCATATTGTAGAATCCGAGGAAATCCATATGAAGCAAGCTAGCAAGCTTATACTTACAATTATATTCTTACTTCTTTTAAATGGTTGTACCACAAATGAACCCCTTGAATCCTTAAAAGTGTCCAGAGATTACCCAGAGGATCAACTACCACTCTATGATGATGCTTTTGTCATTGATATGATTGAATCTGAAGATAAGATTGAGCTTATTTATGGTATCTCAGATGATACCGATGACGTACAAGAGTATTATATAGATTTATTCGGTGACATTGGTTTACCTATGAAAGAATCAATATATAATGATGGGATTTTTTATTTTGGCACTATAGAAAATTTTAACTTTGAGATTGAAATAAGAGATCCTCTCTCTGAGCTTGAAGAAGAGTATGCAGATGTGATTGTTGAAGTTGAGATATTGATGAATAAGAAATTGTCTACTGACCATAAATTATCAAATAGTGATAGCCAGTCGACTGAAGAAAATGAATCATCTACTAAGGATGAATTGACCCCGGATAATCAAACAGTTAACCCGGATGATACCAAAGCTGATACACCTGTCGATACGACCAATGTATCCCCAATAATCGCCCAATTTCCTACCCCAGTGATTGGCTCCTTAACCACAATAGACCAGTTACTTACTTCCGGCATATGGACAGGCATAGCAATAGCACCCAACCCAGATCAGATTCAAGGTGTAGATGGCACTTTCTACTTAGATGATTTTGTAGACTGTTCTTATTATATTGAGTTCTTCGATGATAAGACCATGCATACCAAATTCACCGAATATGAAATGATTATAGAGTCCCATGACTATGACACCTATGAAGGCTATATCTGTGCCACATACGTCTATAACACAGATACTTATGGTTATGCCTTCTATCTAGGTGATGACAATCGCCTATACATGACCATCTACATTGAAGATGATAATGGCAACTACAATGAATACTCTGATTACCTTGTTTTTTTTGAACAACTAGGTGATGTGGTCAACTGGCAATAATATCAGATAAATCCTTTTTTTTCATATCGTTCACGAACGATGCGAACGAAAGCTATTTATGCCAAATAATATCTGAATCAATATGACTTATGTCTTTGGAACACGTCATAGCCATTACGCCAGCAAGTTCTTCTGTTATAGAATTGATTTTACTTGTAACACCCTCTGCCTTGTTTTCTTTAACAGAATCCATTAATGGACGGCCAACACAAACAGCGTCTGCACCAAGTGCCAAAGCCTTGAATGTGTCATGTCCAGTAGCTATGCCACAATCCACAAAAATAGGTATCCGCTTGTTAACCGCTTCCACAATCTTTGGTAGAATCATTAGCGGAGGTACCGCGTAGTCCATAATACCGTGATGATGGGAAACTAAGATTCCACCAGCACCCGCATCTATGCACTTTAGAGCGTCCTCAACACTTAATACACCTTTGATGATAAAAGGTAGTTTCGTTGCTTCTATAAAAGACTTAATCTCTTCAAATGACTTAGGTGACATCTGTTTGCCAAGCACATTATCAAACTGACCTTTCCTATTGAAAGAATGATCAAGGTCCATACCCAGTGCAAAAGCTCCGTAACTCTCGGCGTGGGCAATCTTCTTGAAAATAAGGTCGTTGTCCGTGTATGGCTTGATGATTTTTATGGTTTTTGCGCCCGTCCTAATAATTGTCTCAAGTTCAGCCTCATAACCCATCCCTGTCCATAGAACGGTATTAGCATCAAAGGCACCTTTTGCCATTTCCTCAGAACCGTTAGGACTATGTTTGTCAAGGTGTGATAATGCCGCTGTCATAACTGGTGTCTTAAATGTCTCACCAAATAAGGTCATCTCAGTTGATGGTATTGTGCCACCAATGTGACGCATCTCCATTAGCAGTGAATCCATATAGTCTCTTGTTATCTTGTTGGAATCTCCTGGTTTAAACTCTTTTTTTTCATTGTATTTCCTCCCCTATGTATGAACGAGTATATGATTTTTTTTGAATGTATGATAGCATAGTACCGAATACTATTATACACCAATATAATGCTTAAAAGACAAATTTGTCTTTGTTGTCTATATCAAAAAGCTGACTTTTTGCCTATTCTAGATTATATTGCTAAACATGACAATTTATTTCAGAGACCTATTTTAGTCATATTGTTATTATAGTAATTACCAATAACAGATAATCTAGGAGGCATCATTGTGACAAAGGATACATTTTATAAAAAAACTGAATCATAACCAGAAGTACATTCTCATCTGTTGTTTTTTTATTTTTGCTGTCAATGGCTTATACGCTATGATTTTAGGTTCTTTGCTTCCGATTATAAGTACTGAATATGACTTAAACAATACCGTCAGTGGCGGATTAATTTCAGCCCATCAAACCGGTAATCTGATTGCAGGATTTATTGCCGGAATATTGCCTATCTATTTAGGTCGAAAGAAAGCCATACTCTTTCTCTGTACCTTTGTTGTTATCGGCTTTTCAATAATGATGTCCACCGGTAATCCCATTTTACTGATTATGTCATTTTTATTTACAGGACTCAGCAGAGGCAGTATCTCTAATTTTAACAACAGTGTTGTCAATGATATATCCAACAGCAGCCCATCAGCCCTAAGCCTTTTACACAGCATATTTGCTGTTGGCGCAATCTTAGGGCCTTTTCTTGTGCTTATCTCTACAAATACATTTGGTAGCCAGGGATGGCGATTTGCTACTGGTATCATTATTATTCTTGCCATAATATCTATGATGCTATTTTCCAAAATGAAGATTGATCCCTCTCCTATACAAGAAAAAAAAAGTGCTATCCTATGTATTTTTAAAGGATCGCTACTTTTGGGTGGGTACTGGCATATTGTTTTTTTTACTTATGCACCGAAGCTGCAATAACTGGCTGGTTGGTCAAGTACTTTGTCGATTCAAATCTAATGACAACAGAATACGCACAGATGTTGAATTCTCTTCTATGGGTTGTCATTCTGGCCGGACGTTTAGTCACTGTATTCCTTGGTGAGAAAATACCAAAAGCAGTAATACTCATTTCTACAAGCATTGGTACTATTGTTTTCTATACACTGCTGCTGTCAACCACGAACCTTGTACTTGTAACAGTCTCAATAATGGGCCTTGGCTTCTCTATGGCAGGTATCTATCCAACAACGATTGCTACTGTTGGCAACACAATCAACAAATACCCTATGTCTATGGGCGTATTGCTTATGTTAGGTGGTCTTGGTGCAATAATTATGCCAATCATAACCGGAAGCTTGGCCGATCAATTTGGTATATTGGCCGGAATGAGCGCAATTATCGTAGCCATTGGGATGATGTCTCTTTGCGTCATTATTAACATAATTCATACACGCAAGCAGCCAATATACACCTCTGATGGAATATGAAAAAAGGAGGACTCAAAAATTAGAGTCCTACTTACCATTACCATTAATATCTATTCACTTCTATATGCTCATCGAAATGCCCTTATAATTGTATTTATATCTGCTTAAAGTAAGAGAAGAACTAACTTAGCCTCGCAACTCTTCAATCACAGCCATTAACTGATAATCATGTTTCTCTAAGAGTTCCAGTGCTTGTGCATCATTTAATCCAAATAACTCATGAAGTATTGTGGCTGCACGGCGCTGCAACTTCTCATTTAGACAGGCAACCTCAATCATATAAGGCCCATGCACCTTGCCCAGACGAACCATAACTGTTGAAGTTAAGGCATTAAGAATCTTCTTTGTTGCAGTACCGGCTTTCATTCGGGTTGAACCGCAAACCACTTCTGGGCCACTGGCCATGGCAATATGATAATCAAAAAGATCTTTCTGGCAAACGTTCACTAATTAAAACGGCTAGAGCACCACATTGTTGTGCTAGTGCTAATCCTGACCTGACATAATAAGCAGTTGAGCTGGCTGAAATTCCAATGACCACATCATTAGTCGTAGGTTTTAGTAACAAAAGCTCTGGAACCGAACTGGCATCCTCTTCATGGTTATATTCAATATCAATAGCAGCATCGGCAATTCCACCAGAAATTAGGGTCAGGGCATTTTCAACTGGGAAACCATAAGTACATCCAAGCTCAACGGCATCAAGTGCTGCAATACGGCCACTGGAACCACAACCCACGTAGATAATTCGACCTCCCTTTTTCAGGCGGTCAACGATTGCCGTTGCACACCTTGCTATTGAAGTTGTGCTATCATCAAGAGCATCCGCAGCTTCCTTCTCTGCCTTCAAAAAGGTCGTGATTAATGCTTCAGTATTCATATCATGCAAGGGTAATGAGGCATCATAAGCAGCTTCTGTAGATATAGTACGGTGGTCACCAGAAAAACGCGTTTCAACCGCAGCTGCCTCTGCATGTGCTAGAGCAGCGCAGCCAATCATCTGCAGTGAATTTCCTTGACTTAGGATCGTCACTGGGACAGCTGTTTTTCCAAGTGCTTCAATAAGTTCAAAACCAGCATGATTACTTGCATCTACCAAGCCTCCTGCTAATAACACATCATCCAACTGATAAGCCAATTTTGCTATAGCTATGGCTTCGCGAATCGCCACAAAGTAGTTATCACGATTAGCTTGATATTTGTCCTCACAAAGAGCAGCAACTAAATCGCCACCTGCACAGCTAGCCAAACGACTTGCGCTCGCTCGCTCATCAAGACTACGGCCGTCCATGGTCATGGAGCCAAGTAAGGTATATTGACCACCAGGTCGCCAAATTCGTCCATTACGAACCACTGAGAAACCAAGCCCAGTTCCAAGAACCATCAAACCAACTGTTTTTCCAGCTGGAATAAGACCTTCCTGTGCAACACCAATGAGGGCTGCATCAGCATCATTCACCAAGACAATTGGACATGAGAAATGCTCTTTCAGCTCATCAAGCCACTCAGGATTACTCAAGGGGTTTAAATTTGGTGAACACAGAGTCACCGCAGTACCGTGATAATTAACAATTCCAGCAGTGGAGATGGCAATTGATTCAAACTGGTCCTTACCCAGCAGGTCGACTAAGTCATAAATAGCCTTAAGCAAATCAGCCGGTTGTGCATCAAGGGCCAAAGGACTTTTAACCTTTTGACTTGGATAGGGTTTATCCACATAGGGATTGGTAGAAACCGTTCCTTTAATCCAAGTGCCACCAATGTCGATTAAGAGGTATTTAGGCTCTTGTTTGGCAGGATATTTATCAATAAGACGCTTCACTTCTGTAACCGCATCAGCAGATGTAGCCTCAGTACTGCAGCCATCGACGATCCAGCTCCATTCAAATTCATTCATCTCGTCATTAAAGGCAGCCATATCCACAGCTTCACCACAAGCTAAAGCTCTAGACAATCGGTCAAAGTATGATTGCCACCTAGGCAGATAGTAGGTCTCAATCATGGCTGCAAGATCACGATTAGCATAATCCAGCAGGTCATTATTAGCCTTCCCACCCCATTTGCTTATGATGTTACGAGCATCTTGCTCATAATAACCAGGGCGCTTATGCAAGTCGCTCATAGCTTTGGCTGGTTTTATCCATGAATCAAGCCTGAACTCCAGGCGACTAGTTAAAAGATGGCTAAGGTCTTCCATAAGTTCCAGAAATGCAGAACTTGCCTGGCTAAACTCATTTTGATTTTGGTTAAAAAATGCCTTTTTAACATCTCGGCGAAGGTCAGCAAAATGATTTACTAGATATTCACGGGTGTGATTCACGAGATCAAAACAGAAGCGATCCTGCTTAAAACAGTTCTCATCAGCTTGTAACAATAATTGTACCGCAGCATAAAGCGTACTATTGCCATACTCTGCCGAGTCATCCCCCCAAAGGCAGGAACGTTTCTCAAGGGTTGGTCTCGTACGGACAAATCCACTTTTGAATAATTCTTGATTACTATACTTTGAATAGAGGCTCTCTTGCAAAACAGACCATGCTTGTTCCACAGCAGCGTCAACTTGACCAGACCGCCTGTGAGCATATCCATTAGTCCAATCAGCTACATTAAGGGCATCTTTCTGCCAAATCTTGTCTGAGATAAAATCATAGACGATTTGATTGCCATCAAGTCCTTCTAGGGTAAATCCCACACCTTTCATAGACTTTGCTTTGGGATCAGCTGCCGCAGCATTCAGACGTTCTTCAATAAGATTAAGTGGCCCAAGTAGCTTTGTCTGACCCCCAAAATTACCTAAGTAGCACCAAATGAAATCCTGCCCATAAAAGCCTTCTGTCTCACGCCATAACTCACGACTATCACAGTAATAATCCAACATCAGCAAACGTCCTTGTGGAACAGCTCGCAAATATGCTTCAATGCGTGGTAGGGTCCACATCTTGGTATTGTGAAAAAATAACCAACTCATCTGTACCCAAACAGCCGAATCATCATGGGCAGAAATTGTTTCATAGATTGTTTTTGCAACGGATGCCAGGTAGTCAGGCTCCCAGCTTGGTGGCACCAATTCATTAAATGGATCCGCAGCAAAGTAATGACATTCACCAAAAAGATTTTCCTGTTCCTCAAGAAACATGGATTGAATCTTGCCGAAATAATTAGAATCTGGGCTTAAAAAACCAAGTACAACACTCTGACTCAAAACCATTCCATGAAGCCAACTGCTTCATTTCAACTTCAGGCTGATATGTTTTTAGTTCTTCAGGAATATGACCGGTAAAAGCAGGTAACACCGGACGCATTGAAAAAGACCTTTGTCTTTCAAGAATTTGTTGCTGCAAGGCCAATTGATCATCAATGTAAACCTGTGATAATGGACCGCCCCAGCGATCAATAATGCCCATACGTTGAAAAGGCAAGTAGGCTGGACCAGTAAAAAAAGTCAGAATCTCTTCATCCTTTAATCCCAGTTGACGCCATACACGCTGCCAAACTGCCTCCTGTCCGGTAATTGCCAGTGGCATATTAATACCATTTAAGGCCATCCAATCTATCAAGCGCTCCCATTCTCTCCATGTCCAATAGGGCATGGTATATGAAAATGTGCAGTAATTCAGGAAGAAACGATCTCCTAGCTCACAAGTATGATTCACCTCTGTAGCTGGAGGGAGGGTTTCCGGGAGTTCCACCGGATTATCAATATACCAACTTATCATTGTCAAACAATCATTCTTCAGATAATGATTGATCCCATAGCACATTGCAATGGTCGTATTTGCCTCAACAATAATCTTATCACCATTATTGGCTAGGCAAAAATACTCATTCTCACCCTCACCCACTTGTAGAACCAACTTCTCTTCTAATATTGGCACCACACGGCGTATTAGTCCTTTCACAACATCTATGTCTACAAGGTTTAATCCCTGCTCTGCATGGTTAACGTTTTTTGGTAACTCCATATCTTGCACCTCTCTCTTGACAAAAAATCCCTTGTCGCCTTCGCCAGATACTCGTGAAGGCGAGGACATAGGTTAATATTCAACTTATGACTTAGTACCGGATAAGGATATTATACTTACCAACCACTTCTGATTGAATGCTTTATTCTAGGTCGAATGGTAAAATTCTTGGAGTTATTGAATCAAGCATCCATCTAACTATTTCAAATGCTGGAAAATAATAATAAGAGACCATAAAAACAGCACTTTTAAGAATCTATACCCATTAATAACACTATAGAAGATAGAGGTATATTTTAATGTATAGATTATGGGGAATAGACGCAATATAAAAGGCAAGAGCCCTTGTAATGAGGATTCTTGCCTTTGGTTTTTGTGGTTTAAGCCATCTGTACGCCAACGATCTTTTCAAATTTATTTCTACTTAAAAAGACCTACGTCAATTATTTCTTCAAGTACTTCAACAGCCGTATCATAAGTTACTTTTTCAAATAGTAATACTTGGGTTGTGTTCTCATAATCCTCCTTATAGACACCATCAATTATAATATTTCTTAATAAGTCATTAACATCTATACCTTCTGCTGCTGATGGACATACTGATAATTCTTGACGGACACTTCTTACATCCACTATTAGAGTTGGAGGTACCTGTTCCTTAACATATGGCAAATACTTTATCGATAAACGTTCTTGCCTGTGTTTGTACATTCAACGTAACTGGAGTAAGTTCGTATGCTACCATTAAATCATTCAACTTATTTTGTTCTAGATATGTACTAATAAAACTATTTAAAGGCCTTTTTTCGACTGGAAAAGGGATTGTCTGTAATGCGATCTCAACAATGATCTGCTCTCTAATCATCGTTACCTCACTAATGTATCCTGTATCAATAATATACTGATTAAACATTCTTCTTGATCTAATTGAATCATCATTCAGAACCTTAAAACCTAAGTCATCACAGACCTTTAATACATTATGGTTAACACGCCTTTTCTGCCCCTGTGTAAGCTTAGTTCCATTTCCAATAAAAGTAATATCAATATCTTCTGAGAACCGATCAATACAATCATAGCATTTCGATAACGATGTCCCGCCTTTAAAAACCAACTCCGGTTCATATTCCAAATAAGATTTTAGGAAAAGTGAAACAAAATAGTCCTTTCGGATAATTTCTTTCTCAATCCCTGTTTCTTCCAATGTATTGTTTATTATTCCTTCAAAAAGCTTTACATCATGATGCAATTGCATAGAGAACCTCCGATGCCAGAATAGACTGACTTACCTTAGGTGGTAAAACACCTGCAAGTTTCCTAATCTTTAAAATGGATTCCTTATCGATACCCATTTCTTCAAGCACACTTTTCTTTACATCTATAGGTTGCAATCTAAATTGAGGGTATTTTATAAGTTCTATCAATTTGAGGATACTAATATTATCTTCGGTGATTGGCGTAACAGAAGGGATAAGTATTATTTCTCTCTTACCAATTCTCTTTTTTGTTTTTCTGCTGGTTATACTGTTAGTCATGATTTCAACAGTATTGGGAACCTGCGTGGTTAACCCAAGTGTGTTCAACATTTTTAATCCCGTGTAAAAGCCAAAAATAGATTCACCATCTGAAATATACTTATTGCGTATCAACACATCACTGTCTAATTTCAGCTCACCAATAATTGATTCTTCAGGTATATAGTAAATGCCTTCTGAATAACGTCTAAGTTTGCCCTGATCAGTTAGTCGTTTCATACGCATTCTTAATGCATCATTTGACAAATCGTAATTCAGTTCTTTTTTGAATAATAGGATTGTTTATGCCATAGTCTTTTTTTTAGCATTTCAATCAGATTCATGACACACCTCCTTATGACTTTCTTAATTATATGTTACACCTATTCCTATTGTTAGTCAAGCGTGTGACGTGCTGAAACTAGTTCACGAATCTATACTGTAAGAAAATTGTAGTTTATTGGTGTCTCACAACCAGTATGGTAAACATTAATTTATAACACCTTACATCAAATCTTTACTTTTCCTTTGAATTCAGATATACTTGAAAAGCCTTAATCTACAAGGCTTCACGAATATATAACAGGTTATAACACTTTATCAAAATAGGAGAAATTTGCATGTATAGATTATGGGGCAAAATAATGAAAAAACAACAAGTTCAGAGCAGACCATGTCTTTGAACTAGACAATAAATCTCTCTCAAGAGAAGACAAACTAAAGCAAGGACTCGAAGCTCTTGCTTATCATTTTGATATTCAGATGCCTATATGGCTTCCAGACAATGAAAAGGACTTTGCCGCATATGGCAAAGCCCGTTTTTATGATGATCACTTTATCGAGACCCTTGATTTCGATTATTTTGAAATCGAAGTCATTGAGGATGACAAAGCAAAAGGAAAGTAATTAGTAACCTTCAACCTTAAATACTGGTGAAACAGGTCCACCACTTCTAGAATCTCCATAGGGATTAGTATAAGTCCGAACTATATCACCTGATCCAGTCACTTCTCTTATATCACCTGATTCCCCAGTACATATGAGAGTGTTGCCATTATCCAGTCGGTCAACACCTGATATACTAGCTGAAAACATATCCGTTGCTTCCTCTGCTGTGTACTGCCAAACAAGATTTGCCTCTTCGAACATACCTCCATCAATTTCATATGTCTCCATTGATATTAATGGAAGCCTATATTCATCGACTGTGGAATATGATGAATCTATAGGTCCTCTCCCAATACCATTATTATACAAAAGAATATTCCAACCTGAGTCCGTTATAAGCCAATCGGCATCATGTTGACCAAATAGAATCTGATCACTTCTTGTTCCTTTGTCATAAGCCATTGGATTACCAAAACGGTAAAGCAAATCGCCCTTTTCTCCTGCCGCTTCTTTAGTCGTAGTGTTATGGTCTATGACCCAAACTTCGTTAAAGGTATGAACAGACACCACAATTTGGTCTAAGACTTCGTTGTAATCAATAGAATTAATGTGGGACCAATCAGCTCCTTTAGCTCCTGGTCCTTTTGAAGGTGTATAATTGATATCAATTCTACCTGGGTTACTGGAGATAGAACCATAGTTATCTATACCTGTGTCATAGTCTTGAACCAAGTGTTCCCAAGAACACCATTGCCAGACAATGTTATTTTCACTCTTTGTTGGATCAACTTCAATAATACGGTCCATCCATAATTCATTATCAGCAAGCAAGTCTGGATTTCTCCCCAGAGCAATAGCTTGACTCTCTGTCATCTTCTCCCAAGAAATCATTAATATATTACCATTAGGTAATGGCTCAATATCATGATGCAACAAACCAGTATCGGTAGCATATTCATATGACCATAACACTTCATCGTCTGAACCAATCCATTCAACTATGCCACCTTTACCGCCAGCATCAAAGTTATTTTGATTAACTGTACCAGTTCTAAGCAAGCTACCATCAGGCAACATGTAGGCAGCTAGTCCTGGTCTATAATCACTCTCCCAAGTTTTTACGATGTTTTCATCCTGATCAATGAGATAAGTGGTCGTTGATTGCATGGGTGCAAATAGCATTCCTCCATAATCGTAGTCAAACTCATCACTGACACCCATAGCGGGGATTTCACTACTACTAGTAATTACTTCTATATCTGCATCTCTTACAGACAATACATAATTATTAAGGTATTGAACATCACCTTGTGGTCCATGGTACTTTGGATAGTCAGAAATATCACCTGACTTTGGATCACTTCGCACAGCACCAGCACCATGTACATCCATTACCTGACCATTCATTTGACCAAGTGCTTCTCCAAATGCCACATAAGACGCATTGGATGCATAGTTTTTACCGTCTTTATGAGAAGTGCTTGTCCAGTAGAAACCATAATTATCGTGCCCAGTTGGGTCTGTAATCTCTGTTAAATCAAATAAAGGATCAATGGCTGGTGAGTCTGTTGTCTGAGGACCTCTTGTATAATCAACAATACTTTGAAGTTCTTTGGCATTCGGTAGGCGCCAATCGTCATAGCCAGCAAGGTTTAGGTTTTCACTATAAGCTAGGGCATCCTCCCAGTCTCTTGATGTGCCATCATCAGCCATTTGCCACATAAGGCCTGTAGCCAAATCTGTTATTGTACCATCACCATTATCAACAAAGTTATTCTCGCCGTAACCCTCTTCGCCACGAACAAGTCTAAAGTACCGGCTATCATCTTCTCTTGTTCTAGGGTTATAATTGGGATAACCTTTGATTCGACCATCAATAAAGTTAACACCAAAAAGGGTTTCCATATTGTTCATGGTTGTCCCTGTATAGAATGTTGAAGACCATACCTGGCATCAATCGCTCTCTCGCCGCTACTTGTATCACCAAGAGGCTGATCAAAATAGTCTGTATCAATATAGAGGGTATCTGCTGTTATACCACTTGAAGAACCAGAAAAAAGTATGAGAGAAAATAGTTCCTTAATGTTTGGTATACGCCAGTCACTGTAGCCACCAAGTGTAGAATTGGCTGCATAAGTAAGGGCCTCTTCATAAGTCATTTTCTCATCCATTGTTTGCTGCCACATAAGTCCAGTAACATTGTCTGTCACAGTACCGTCTTGATGGTCTGTATAGGAAGGTTGGTTGCCATCATAGCTTGCATCCTGTCCATAAAAAGCTTCCCCTTCATTAAGACTACTAATTTCCCTAGTATCTGAAAAGTAAGTGACCTGTCCTGTATCCACTACTGGGTATGTCAAGGTCAAAACTTTATCACCTGACTCTATTGTTTCTACTCCATCTATTACTTCAACTATTTCTGTACTTTCTACATAGTCCCCTTCTTCAATGAACACTGTTCTTGTATTCCCATCCCACGATACTTTTGCACCAGTACTTTCTGTAATAAATCTAAGTGGTACCAGTGTCCTACCATTCTTGATGTAGGGAGCTGAATCTATATCTACCGTCTGACCATTGACCATTGGATTAGTGGAATCAATTCTCAATATGATTACTAGGTCCTTTTTTACTGCCGTAATCTGTTTAGTTGAATCATCCCAAATCACTTCCATGCCTAAGGCTTCAAAAATCGAGCGCAGGGGCACCATAGTTCTGCCATCTTTTATTTCTGTAAGCTGATCAAATTCTATAACTGAACCATTATACATGACTGTAACTGTTTCTGAACTACTATATGAACCAACTGTTGTTCCAAACAAAACCAAAATCATCATCACAACCACTGCTATGCTCTTTCTCTTCATAGGGCACCTCTTTCCTAACAATCTTATTGATTAAGCTTTCTTTAATCATAAGGCGCTTCTGTGAAGTTATGGTGAAGTATTAGACAATAACAAAGAGCCTTGCCACGTTTAGCAAAGCTCCTCATAATGAAATAAATACTAGAATAACAGTTCTTAGATAAAATAGTTAGTGAATATAATCACCAGTAAGTATGCTACAAATGCTACACTGCCATACCTCTTCCCTCTGTGATAAATGATGCTTTCATAGACAAGATCTCTTGTTGGAATCAAGGTATTTTCTGCTTTAAATCGTTTGGATAACCCACGTCCAAGGGTAATTTCGCACATCAGGTACACGATGGTTGGAAATGCATAACCTATCATAGTTAATAGACCAGTATTCATTAACTCAAAGCCAATAAGCTTAGGTATCCCAAAACTCATAAGGCTTGTTGCAATGGTTACAAGTAAAAGTTTCCACCATATCTTATAAACCTGTCCCAGCTATAGTCGCTATAAGTTGCGGTCCTGAGAAAACTTCTATAAGCTTTGTCTTTCATCTTAATATCCAACTCACGTTCTTCAATAATCTCAGCTAGTCCAATGACGAATTCTTGAATACTTTTAATGACAACAGTCAGTCTTATTACCTTCTTGCCTGACTTAATCTTAATCCAGCCACCTGTATATTTAATGGATGGGAATTCAATTGAATCTATTTCATCGTAAGGTATATTTGTTGTGCCTTTTTTGTTGATATAAGTAATACCTTCTTCTGTCAACATACACTGAACTTTGGTGAAGCGACCAAATACACACCTCATTACCAAGGCTTCTCCAATTAACACAGCGCCTAAAACACCGCTAATCATTGTAACCTCTAGTTTAAAACCTGCAAGTGACACTGCAAGTATGAACTGTAGAACACCTACGATAATTAATCCCATAGGAATCACTTTTCTCATTTTGCTGATGTGGGGTCTATACTCAAATACTCTTTCCATTCTTATGTCTCCCTTTATTGGTCAATTACAATTGTGTCCATCGTATAGGTCTCTTCACCTTTGCTATCTTCCATGGTCTGATCTGATAGTTTCTTTTCAAGCAACAAATACATAACAACATAAGCCGTCGTAAATAGTGGCGTCAATATTAGTGAAGACAAATAGATGGATCCCATGTAAACCCAGTTATTAATTGTGCCATTCATCATCAAGTACATAATGATTCCAATAATTGGTATTTGAATTAAGGCTGGTGTCATGTATAGGGCAAAAACTTTCCATGAATGTCCTTTGACCAGTTCCTTGCTGTACTCAAAGTAGTTGCTAATGTGAGGCTTAAACACTCTGACAAGTAAAGACATATTAAGCTTCACCATTATATAGAATACAAGACCAACAACACACGTACCCATAATTGATAGTAGAACAATAAGCAACATCCTAGACCCATCAAGTACTGCAGTTGCACCTCCAATTATAGCTGCTACAAGGGCAAATCCTATATAGATTCCAAGACATATCAAGCCAATCAAAAGACTTGCACCAATATACTTCCAAATCACTTGACCTACAGATTTATATTTCACACCAACACTTCTTGCTTCTCCATGAATAATGTCAAACACGGTAACTATCAGGACCAATGTTATTCGGATTGAAAAATACATAATAAACAGCCCAGCAACCATTAAGCCAAGGTAAGCCAACAACACACCAATTGGATTTTTTACCAGTACGGGAATTAAATAATTCATGACACTGGTAGACCCACTGAGCAATAGGCTCATCAGTGTTATCAAAAACAGATTCCCATAATTTTCTTTACACAGCTCTAATGTACTTCCAATAACTTCTTTATAACCAAATTCCCTTTTAGATAATCTATTCTCCATAATTTAGCTCCTTAACCTTACTATATTTATACTCCTATACCATTTTATTAGAGAATCTATCTATTCAGAAGTAACCTTGGTCACCTATTACAGTTACTTAGGTTATCAAGTTATTAGATGATATTTTTGTCTATAGGATGGTTCTTGTCCTTCTTGTAGAAAATTAAGTCCCTCTTGTGTCATAGTGGTTTATATTATAATCCAAACGTGTATAATATGGTTATAAGCTTATAAAGTGGTGAAGAGATGAATGTAAGATTAATTTGCAATGACAATTCCAAAGACTTAGTCATGATGTTATTAGCCAAATACCATGTTGGCTTATCAGAGACCAGTTCAATTTGGTTGATTGATGATCGTTATGACAAGGATACTGTCCTTATAGAAACACAATCTATGCCTTTGGATGTCATTAAGCTCTACTATAATCTTAATGCTTTAGATACATTAGAAGTGATTCTTGGTGGCATTGGTCATCTTACCATCAGTGATAAAGTCATCGCTCAAAGTGATGACAAAATGATTATTATAAAATTGAGTGACGTCCTCTTTTTTTGAAGCTAATTCAGGACATGTTTATTGCCACACCAAAGACGATGCATTTTTAATGAAGGAACGGCTCTATGAGATTGAAGCCAATCTGACTGGAACCCACTTCATTCGAATCAATAAATCAACGGTTGTCAGCGTCGACAAAATTAGTGAGATTATACCCTGGTTTAACCGGAGGCTACTCATTAAGTTTGAAAGGTCTGACAAACAATGTGAAGTATCCAAAAACTATATTCAATCATTTAAACAATTCTTAGGTATAGGGAGGTGAGCCAATGAAAAAAATACTATCTTGAAAGCGTACTCTATTCCAGTCTTGGCAGTATACTCATTTATGGCCTCATCCAAATCATATTGGGCAGATTTAGCCAAACGCCTATAAGTGAATACCTTGTTGTTCTTATCTATGGTGTTATAGTCGGGTATCTTGCAACTGTTATTTACTTGCAATGGATGATCAAGTTCCTTAATCGAAAGCAGTTGATTATTCTTGTCATCTTCATATTTGCCGTTGCTGCTGTCATAATATATCTATTAATCAGTGGACAGCTTGCTATGCTTAGACAACCAACAACATGGCTCACAGCTGCACTGGTTGAAATGATTGCTGTATTGATTGCACATCGTCTATTCAAGAACATGTCCGTAATGAATGATCAACTTCGTTTATTCAAAGATTCCAAATAATTTTGGAATAGGAAAGGACTGTCTTATATGAACAAAACAAAATTGAAACGATACCTACTAATTAACGCTGGTTTCTCCATATTATCTGGACTGGGTATGCTCTTATTTAATGAAGCCCTTAGGAATTTTATTGGCTTTTCAAGCCCTAGTGTCTTAGTTTACCTTGCATTGCCTTATTGATTTTTGCTGACTTAGTCATTCTAAGTGCCATGAAGTTAATGGATAAGAAGTGGGTCATGTTAGCAATCATTGGTCTTGATGAACTCTGGGTATTTGCCAGTTTAGTAGTGGTTATCTTTAACCCATTTAATTTACAGATTCAAGGTCGTGGTTTGATTTTAGAGGTAGCTGCAGTCATAGCTTTCTTTGCCTTTATGCAATACAAACACTCCAAAGGTAAGTCAAGTGATAGTGTTGCCCACGCCTAGCCCCTACAGTGTAAATACATACTGTATAAACACAACACAAAAGAACCTGCTCATGTCTAACATGTCAGGTTCTTCTTATCGTTCATAAGTCTTATTAAGTTCTCTCTCATTCATCCTGTATCTCTCTAATTTAACCTTCATAAGGTGCTTCTGGCATAATAATACCAGCGATAATATAGGCAATAAAGCCGCCACCTGTCATCCAAATAAGTACAGTCAGCAATCTGATTAAGGTTGGGTCTACATCAAAATATTCAGCCACACCACCACATACACCAAACAACATCTTGTCTTTTCTAGATCTGTACAATCTCTTTTCCATTTATTTCACCTCTATTTCAAATAGTATTGATTCAATAACCATAGTATACAAGGAGAAACTTCAAAAACAACAAAAATCCCAATTAGAGAATGATTAAAATCATTGACCAATGGGAGACTTATTATTTATGTGATTGTATTTAATTACTTATTCATTTAAGTCTTCACTTAAATGCTCGTCCACAAGGCCTTTTTTCGTAAGAACCTTAGGGACAAAACTAAGTGCAACAATCAAGACTGCACCAATTCCAAGGTATAAGAACATAGAACCAATATCATCGCCACCTTCTACGATAGCCCCTGCAAGAGATACATATGCGATGGTTGCTGGCAACATACATAACCATGAAACCAACATATAGGTTCCAAGCCGTATGTCTGTTAAACCATAGAGATAATTCTGTGCATTAAATGGGAACAATGGTATCAGTCTTGTAATCATTAGCATACGCCAACCATTGTCTTTAACGCCCTGATCAATTTTCACAAAAACTTTGCTGTCTCCAAATTTTTTCGTCACCCAGTCTCTACCAATTGTACGACCTGTAAGGAAGGCCAATGTAGCACCAGTTGTTGAAGCAATGGAAACTACAATAGATCCGTATATGGGTCCGAAGAGCAAACCACCAACCAGTGTAATAGGGAGTCCTGGTAAAAAGAACAAGCAAACTGCCCAGTATATAAGAATGTAAATAATTGGAACAAGTATGCCAAGCCCTCTGATGTCTGTTAAGAAATCAA
>JDSF01000265.1_pt1 | contig 28325 bp, 41 predicted proteins | sample 199441 | NCBI WGS metagenome assembly JDSF01 (sample SAMN02592751, study PRJNA231836) | bioreactor metagenome | isolation source: continuous culture bioreactor denitrification-DNRA | place: Germany: Bremen
TTTTTTATCCTATTCTTGACGCATGCACATAGCATTTTTTTTATATGTCGATGCAGGGAAAGGCCACATTACCCCTGCAAAAGCTTTGAGTGATGCCGCACTCCGGCTAGGCCATACCACCGTTGTTGCAGATTTGTTTGAAACGCTCAACGCACCCATCATCAATTGGATGAGCAAATCCAACTGGCGCTTGATGTTGCATTTTCCACGTCTTGAGGCGTTCATTGATCCTAAGCAGGACTCCTGGTTCAATGCAAGATTATTCCGTTTTCTGGGAACCCACAGCCATGCTGTAAAGGACTTTAAAGCGTGGTACGATGCAAATACTCCTGACTGTATTGTCGTTGCCCACTTCCTCGCCGGATGTCTCATTCAACCAATCGTTGCTCAGCTAGGATTACCGATACCAGTTTTTGAATATGTTACGGATGTTGTCTTCACCCTAGGCTGGGAATAAATTCTGAATTGGACCGGTTCTACATTTGCACCCATCTGGGGAAAGAACTTGCCATGCAGTTTGGGCAACAGGAAGAAACGATTTCGATTTGCCCGTTCCCCTTGAAAACCCAGATGATGCACACCGAAATTCCAGAAAAACAACAAGCAAGAAAGAACCTTGGATTACAGGACCGTTTTACTGTCTTACTCAACCTTGGGGGGGGAGAAGGCATTGGTACGACCGATTTCCTTGAGGAAGTGCAAAAAAAAGAAACCTTGATTGGCAAATTATCACAGTCGGAACACTCAGTAGCAGCACGAAACTACATTACGAGCGTTTTCGTGAGAAATTCCCATCTTTTCCTCTTTTTACTCCCGGTTTTGTTGACAATATCCAGGACTATATCTGTGCGTGCGATGTCCAAGCTGGAAAGGCAGGGGCAAATGCCTTGATGGAATCCCTATATCTCAAACGTCCCTTCCTGATCTCCAACTTACTTTATGCGGCAAAACCCACTACCCAGTTCTTCGAACGGCATAAGGTTGGCTGGGTAGAGAACAGCATCCAAAAAAAACAGGTTGATATCTTGCAAGCCTACAGTGAGGATAGCCATGCACAAGAGGCTATGAAGAAAGCATTTGAAAAGCTTCCTACCACCTTTGATAGTGATGCTTTTGCACAGATGATTGTCCAAGACGCAGAGAAATTTCTCAGGGATACTAGTGTCAGCAACCTGTAAAAGGAAAAGATATCTCCCACCACGTGTCATAATTGCACACTCTTTACAATGATTTCCCTCATACGATATAGTCCTTCTTAACGGAGGCCTCGTGTAAAACCAAGGTTTGTACACGTGCTAAGTCATCCACCAAATCCAATCATATAGGAGCTCTCTATGGCTGAAGGAACATTTTCTTCAGAGGGGAGGCAGGTGGGTGGTTATATCACCCGTGTTTTGAGCGGTATGGCTCAAGGTCTCTTTGCCTCACTCATCATCGGTCTCATCATCAAACAAATTGGGCACTACAGCTCAATTCTTCTGCTCGAACACATCGGCATGGTAGCCAATACCTTACTGGACCTGCAATCGGGATGGGGGTTGCAATAGCAGTAGGGGCATCCCCTCTAGGGGTACTGGGAAGCGCTGTAGCGGGTGCTATTGGAGCTGGGACATTCTCCTTTGCAAATGGCATTGGCCTAGCCTGGGCGAGCCTGTCGGGGCAATGGTGGCAGGTCTCGCAGCAGCAGAAAGCTCTAAACTTGTTGCAGGTAAAACAGGTGTGGATATCCTCATCGTTCCGCTCACTACTATATTGGTAGGATCACTGGTGGGATATTTCATTGCACCTCCCATTGCCGCCATGATGCGTTACATCGGAGCATTCATCAACTCATTAACCACACTCTATCCACTGCCTATGGGAATTTTGGTCTCTACTGTGGTAGGAATGGTGCTTACCCTTCCGATCAGTAGCGCAGCCATCAGCATAAGCCTTGGCCTCGATGGGCTCGCTGCAGGTGCGGCAGTTGTTGGGTGCAGTTGTCAGATGATTGGTTTTGCAGTGAGTTCCTACAAGGAGAACAAACTAGGAGGTTTGCTGAGCCAAGGGCTCGGAACCAGTATGATCCAGATTCCAAACATCTGGAGGAACCCCCTCATCTGGATACCCCCTACCCTCACCTCTGCAATCCTTGGTCCGATCAGCACCATAGTATTCAAGATGGAAAACAACAGTGCAGGGGCAGGTATGGGCACCAGTGGTTTGGTCGGTCAGTTCAACGCAATAGCAGTAATGGGATTAGAGGCATGGCCAGTGGTACTCTTGATGCACTTTCTACTCCCCGCTCTCATTACCCTCTTATTCAGTACCATCATGAGAAGGAAGGGCTGGATCAAGGAAGGTGATATGCTGCTTACATTGCGATAATATCTCTCAAGATATAAGAAAGCCCAACAATTCCGTCACGGAGTGTTGGGCTTTTTTTGTCTTCAGATTAGATCAGAAGTAGAGTTCGAAGCTCACCGATAATTCCCATTCCACATCAAGGGGGTCGAGGGTCCCTTTCATTGCATCCATGACATCAAAGAGATTGAAGCCGAGGGAGACACGCATTGGATGACTTGGGAAGCGGTCGAGGACACCCCACCCTTCCATTCCTGCAGTGGCAAGCAGGGAATAGCCTTCCTCTGCGTCAGGATTTCCAAATATGCCGATATCAAGGAAGGGGTTTGCATAAGATTTTGCAAATCCGAAATCGATGAACTCCATCATAAGGTTCAGGTTGAGCACCCCCGCATAGGGGACTCCCCCATCTTCAAAGGTGATGGCATCGGAGCGAGTGAGGTAGCCCCTGAAATATTCAGACACACTTTTTCCATCGGATGGGAGGAAAGTGTACTTTGTCGGATTCAGTCCAGAATAGAATCCATTGAACCGGAGGTGTGGATTGAATCGCCATACAACAAAGGGGAACCAAGTGATATTACTCTCGACATACCAATAACTCTTGTACTCAAATTCTTCACTCTGGTAATCACGATAGACGTGCTTGAAGTTGAAGATAAGCCCTTCACGGTATTTATCCTTGCTGGAGAGGAAGTTGACCCTGCCTCCATTGCTGAGCGTATTGGTGTATTCCATATACTGTGCCAAAGACTCTCTTCCATACAGGTACTCAACTCCAGGGGAGAAAGAGGTAGCCCACCTCCATCCGATGAATGGAAGTTTGAAGTTCGTCCCGAGCGTTGTTGAGAGGGTTGCATCATTCAAGTAATCAAGCTCAACCTTCTTGTTCGTGAGGAAGGTAATTTTAAAAGAAAGAGGTCGGCTGAATAGTTTCAAGTCATGCTGAATAAGATTGGTTTCTGTCTTGAGGTTAGTGAGTTTAGCATTCCACTCGAGAAGGTTGCTCAGGGTGTAGCGCCCCTCGTTCTGCTTGAAGGGACCATAGGTCCAACTGAATCCGTGGATATCAGGGTTCATCTGCTCAAAACCGGTGGAAGGATCGTATTCCGCCCAGGTCTTCAGGTTCAGCTTTGTACCAAACAGGTCCAGCCCAGTCCAGTTGATATCATAGTTGAACTGCTGAGTAGGGGCAGTGGGATCGAAAACACCATCAAACGAGAATGCAAGTCTCGTTTCCATGACGCGAAGCCCAGTCCAATTGATATCATACTCAATTTTACCGTCAGGGTTGCTGGTTTTTTTTGGCGTTCATATAGGAAATTAAGACTCAGGCTCGTCTCACCGATGGCAACCCCTGTTACGTCAAATTCTAAATGGTCCTCGCGATCATCCCAATTTTCCAGTGTTCCATCATTCTGTGAAGTGTAGGCAGTTAGATTGAGTAAGCCGAAAGTTCCAAGCAGGTTCGTATCTTTCGCTTTAACCCCAAAAAGGAATCCCGTCTCATCATTGTCAAACTTTGGATAGGGTAACGCTAAAAAGGTATTTGAATCTTCAATAAAAAAAAGTGACGGTGTAGTAGGCAATGCCATCAGAAAAAGAGGTGAAGGAGTATTCGTATTCAACACTTAGAAAGAGTTGCTTGTTTATGAGTGTTTGTCGCTTCGTGTTAAGGGCTTTCAGGAATGCATCTTCACTCTTCCAGACAGGGTCCCCATCAGTAGGAATAATGGCACTACGCAAGGCAAACTGTGTGGTCTTGCCAGAAACCTCAAACTCATACGATTCTATTGCAAATCCAGTAATATCTTCAGAAGTCAGCAATGTATTGGAATCAGCGGCAAGGCCTCCGATAAAAAGCAATAAAAAAAAGGCATACCAGAAGTGCCTGTTTCCTCAATATATTCATACCACCTCAATTTTCCCAAGAAACTTATGCTTATTGACAAGATTAGTTGCTTTACTGGTCAGTGTCAACACATAGTAAACAGAACTCAGGCAAGGAAGTAACAGGGAAAATAAAGGTATAGTAATAATCTTAGTAGATTGGTATCAAACCCGGGAATATATTAAGACAAATCCCCGGGTTGCAAAATAGTTAGAAAAAGATTCTTACTCCTACCTGTACAATGTGGTCTAACTCAGCTTCAGACCAGGGGCCGAATTCAGTAAAGCGCCCATCAAAGAACGTCTCATCAGGTTCACTTATTGGACGATTCCACTCTGAGAGGAACTGGTAGGAAGCGGTTATACTGATCGGGGTACCTTCAAACTTCTTGGTTCCGGTAGCTTTCACTGAAAGCTTGTGATTGAAGACATTCCCCCAGAAATCCTTTTCTGGATATAGGTGGTCCTCTGGGTAGTACATATATTGATACATTTCATACCCATACTGACCACTTCGAGCCTGGTATTTGCCCTGTAACTGGGCGGTCCAACCTTTGGGGAAGCCCAAGTCAAACTGCAGGAGTATTTCTTGGGAGTTTGGATTCAGTGGATACCCAAGGTTCTCACCCTTGTTCACGTAGAAGGTTTCTGCATAGGTTTCATAGATAAGGTACTGCCCACCACTCTCCTCTATCATGGTTCTTCCATCCTCGGAGTACCATGTAGATCCACTTGATACATCAATTTCTTCCTCACTACTCCCTTTTTGTGTGAAGGTAACAGTTTGCTCAGTAGCGTCGTAAGTGAACTCCCTACCCTGATCAGAAATGATAGTTATTTCTGTTTCAGGAGTATCAAGAAGCGCTGGATCTATCGCACCGGTAAACTCCCTCATTGGGTAGTGGGTGTAGACAAAGGGTCCTATATAGGTCCACTGGAGGGTCATGGAGGAGAAACTGCCAATGGGGAGTGGGACTACAAGCCCTGCTTGGAAGGCAAACATATTCCGAGGAGCCTTGAGCATGGTTATGGGATTACCAACTACATTCATCTCATTCATTGCCATGGCACCATAGAGTCGTGCCTTGGAAGGAAGGGTATAGGAGAAGTCGAGTCCTGCAAACACATCATCAATATCCCCTAGGCTGTTCTGCTGGAACATGTAGATGGCAAATGGGTTGAGATAGCTCATCTCAAATCGTTTCTGCCAGATGGTCGATTCATAAATGGAGAGTGTCAGGTTCTTGGTGGCGTCCAACTCTACCCGGTGGGCACTGAAGTTGTTGTTGTAGGTATAGTTTGCCTTGTCTTCCTTTGAACCACCGTAGTAGTCAGAAAGGAATGGCTGTCCATCAATATCGCGGAGGGAGAATTTGCCTAAGGACCCGTTGATTACTGAATATCGTAGCCAGTGGGTCAGATTCACACTGATATCAATACCATCAAAACTTCTTGCACTTCCACTAAGCATCAGGTTGTTCAGGCCTGGCCCCCCCAGTCCCTCTTGATCGAACCCCAACGCAACAACACATCTCCATCATAGAGGGAGACTGCCAACTCAGGAGAGAGGGTCAGACTGGAGTAAAACTGTGAAAAGGGAATCGAACTGGGTGTAGAACCTCCATCAGTCATACTCATATAGAACCCTTCCCCTGGGATGGTAAACTCAGAAGGGAGGAAGACTCGGTTGTTCAACTTATCGAGCACAAGGCCAAAGTCCATGTTGAATGAGACGTTTTTGCCAATATCACCCTTCATGAAGGCTACCACAGAATTCCTGGAATCATACTCCTTGGTTGCAAGGCTTACTGTTTGCTGAGAAGCAAGGGTAATACCGAATGCAGCTCCCAATCCTTTTTCTTCATCAAATGTACGAAGGTATCCTGTGGAGAACAGTTGGTCAGCATAGGAGTCAGACGTTCCATAGGATGCTTGTAGTTCAGCAATGAGGGAATCCAATTCATCAATCTCTGCATTGCTCAACGAATCAGGTTGTTCAGCTACCCTGGTAAGCAAAGAGATGACTTTGCTCGCACTGAATGGCTTAACCGCAGTCTGGTTCTCGATCAGACCACGGACTTGGGCAACTTCCAGAATCTGGTAAGCACGGTGGCTGGCCGGCACGGCGGTATGCTGAGCTGCAAAGACAGAGCCAATGGTAAGCATTACCATCAAGCTCATCAAAACAAACACACGTTTCATATATAACAATCCTACTTATTGGTTCTCTAGCGTATCAAGTTGGTCCCTGAACCAGTCCTGTAATGCGACGATACGCCTTCTAAATGCAGAAGAAGATCGACTTCCAATCCAAAAATGGAAACAACGGGTCCCTCCCATCAATACTGGTCAAGGCAACAAGCAATAATCCATCATCAAGTTGGTAGGTGCCCATGTTGATCGTCAGTTGTTCTTTCTTTACTGCAGTAAAAATTCCTAAAACTCGAACAGTATTGATGTTCTTGATTTCGACAAAGATTTCCTCGTCGCTATTGGTATAGGTATGGAGGTAGCGATTTCCTCCGAAGGAAGTATCACGCTGATAGACATAGCTCTGCACCGAATAGGGAAATACAGTTGCTACAGGGTCTGGAATCAGATTATTGAGATTCCTGCTGTCTTCCATATATGAGGATTTCTCAATCAACAACTTTGGCTTATTCCCTGCCCGCCATGAGATGTAGGTCAATCCCTCTTGCGTTGATATTGCTCTCAGACTATTAAAAAAATAGCCAATTGACGTTCGTCTTTTTCCATCGCCTGCAACTTTTCCCCATAGGGAATGTAACTTACAGCAGCAACCGAAAAAACCATCTTCAATTGATTGTACCTGGAGAGCTCGCTTGTAGCTTCACTCCCCTTCACAAAGTATTGGGTAAGGGATTCTCCATCGAGGGCATATTCATTGATCATTTCTCCTGATTCCAGTGCCTGGTATTGCTCCTGTGACAACTGGGGCAATGCTGAGCGAATCTCTGATGCATCCGCCCAAAGAGCTCCTATGCTGAGACAGCAAACCAAACAAATCGCCAATACCCTCTTTTCCATGAAAAACTCCCTTGTATTTCTAGTACGCATTCTCGTTGACAAACCCCCTGAAGAAGGTGAACAGAATAATCTTGAAGTCAAAAAACCATATTCCAGTTCCTGATATAGTACAGGTCGAACTCTATCCTTCTCTCCAGAGAGGTGTTTCCACGCCACCCATTGACCTGAGCCCAACCAGATATACCTGATTTAACACGGTGACGCATTCTGTATCCTGGAATTTCCTTATTGAACCGTTCTACCAATGCTGGCCGCTCTGGACGGGGTCCAATTAGACTCATCGAACCACCTATTACATTAAACAACTGCGGCAACTCATCCAAACTGGTTTTCCTGAGGAACCTACCAATTTTGGTCACTCTCGGGTCATTCTCTTCAGTCCAGTGCGAATTATCCTCAGGAATATCGTTGCGCATACTTCTAAACTTGTACATCGTAAAGATTTTTTCATCTCTCGTCACCCGCTGTTGCTTGAAGATGACCGGTCCCGGTGAGGAGAGCTTTATCAATAGTGCAATAAGAGCCAGAATCGGACTGATCAGTATAACCCAAGTGTGCAAGAAACCACATCAAATACACGTTTGGAAATTCTCCCGAATACATTGATTTCAGCGGCATTGAGCGTAAGGATAGGAATCCACCGGAAGTCAGAAATATTTGTCCCGATATGGGATTCTGGAAGATGAGGAAGCATGATCACTTTCTCATTCAGCAAATCCAACCCCTCTGCAACCACCATTTTCTCATGGTCATGCTCCTCAGGAGGATAGCTGATGACAACCAGATCGGGGAACGTCTCTTGTACTGCCTCACGCAGGGTATCATTCTTCAGTTGCTTGATACCCCCGATAGCTCCCTTGTCCATCATACTGCCCAACCAACTTGATGCCTTGAACACGAGTGCTATGCAGTGCCTTCTCATACTGTTGCAAGCTCTCACCGAATCCAACCAATAGAATACGGCGGGAGTATTTTCCTTTGCGATAACAGGATTTGATGTAACTGGAGACTATGGTGCGTTCAGTTACAAGGAATGCAACCAATAAGAAAAAATGCAGGGCTATCGAGAGCTGCTTACTTTTTTGAGGAAATAGGAAATAGAGAGTAATAACAAGGAGAAGGAACCCTTCAAAACTACTGAACACCAGCTTGCTTGTCTGTTTTCGCCAAGAGTGTTCCAAATCTTCTTCATAGAGTCCATTTTTTACTGAGAAAAAACAGGGTGTAAGCCAATACAAGTATGGATATTCTCAGGAAGATGAAAAAGTCATTCGACATACCGCCTGGAATGACATAGAACCTGAGGTAACCAGCCAGCAACCAAGATAACAAAATCATGAGGCTGTCTGAAAACACCTTCAAAGCTAACAACGTTCGATTGCTACTCTTCATGTCCGCTTTTAACCCATCCTCTTCTTTTCGGTAGTACGCTCAAGAGAAGGAAATGCAATGCATTACACTTGCCGAACACACTTCACACATTATGTTGATGATACCACACCATGAGGACTTGAGGAACTCCCTTTACAGTTTTAGATATGTAGATGGTCATCGTATCTATCGCTGAGAATTTTTTTTACAATAGGAGTCTTTTTTTGTTTCAGTATTTTCGATCCCCTGGTAATCTTGCACAGAGAAATTCCGTAGGAGGATGCAATCTCACGCTGAGGTAGCCCCTGATAAAGATCCTTCATCAAGTTCCAACGTAGTAGAATCGCCTTACGTTCACTTGGGGTGAGCATTTCCTCAAATAATTTTGCCATATCCTTTGGGTTATTAGTTGCACTAAAGACCTCAATCAAATCCTTATATTCAGTATCCATGGATCCTCCGTTTCATCTCATACTACAAAGAGAAACAGAAGCGGTCAAGCAACGCTATTTGCAAAAACATTCAGTGCTAGCTATACTATCGCCCAAGGAGCAATAGTGTGAGTGAGAATACTTATAGCAAAAAAGACAATGCGTGTCCTCCTGTTTTTACAACAGGGAGAGTTGACTGAGCATCGAATCTACAGCTTTCTCGCATCCCGGGTGAAGGATGAACATAACAGCAATGTATTACGCCGTATTGCCGATGAAGAACTGAGGCATGCCAAAATTTGGCAGAAACTGACTGGCAAGGAAGTCAAAATCAATAGAATCAAGCTCTGGTTCTACAGTTTCATGGCAATCATCCTTGGATATACTTTTGTCCTGAAGAAAATGGAGAAAGGAGAGGACAAAGCCACCAAGGCCTACCGCACCCTTATCGATGAAGTACCCCAAGCAAAACAGATCAGTGAGGATGAGGACAGACACGAACAACAACTGCTGGCAATGCTCGATGAGGAACGCTTGCAATATATCGGTTCAATGGTTCTTGGCTTAAGCGATGCACTTGTTGAGCTCTCTGGAACTCTGGCCGGTTTGACATTCGCGTTACAGAATACCCGTCTTATTGCCCTATCCGGCTTGATTACCGGTATCTCCGCAACCCTTTCCATGGCATCCAGCGAGTACCTCTCTGCGAAGAACAGTGGAGAAAAGAATGCAGCTAAGAGCAGCATGTACACAGGCATCGCCTATCTCTTCACCGTAGCCTTCATGGTTCTCCCCTACCTGCTTCTTGATAGCTATATGGCCGCCTTGCTTATCATGCTCGTGGTTGTCATTGTCATCATTATGCTTTTTTTACCTACTATACGGCAGTAGCAAAAGACCTTCCCTTTGGGAAACGATTCTTGGAAATGGCACTCATCAGTCTCGGTGTTGCTGCCATATCTTTTGTGATTGGAATCCTCGTCAAGCGATTCCTGGGAATTGATATCTAAATGAAATACCTTCATTTTTTACAACCTTAAGCTTTCACTAATAGCCCTCGGGTGCGACCATTATGGTGAGTCCATCAGCGAAGAAATTGCACTGAAGCAGTTGGATATTTTTGCAGATGCAGGAGGGAATCTCCTCGACACTGCCCATATCTATGGCCAAGAAAAGGCAGGCACACTCTCCAGCAGTGAATTGGTTCTTGGCAAATGGATGCAGGAAACTGGTTCACGAGAGAAGATGGTTGTTGCATCAAAGGGCTGTCATCCATACAAGGAAGATATGCACAGAAGCAGAATCAACAGAGCTGACATGATGCTGGATATCAACCAAAGCCTTGACTCCTTGAGGACAGACCATCTGGATATCTGGTTCTTCCATCGGGATAACCCTGAAATGCCAGCCGATGAAATCATCGACATGGCTGGTGAGCTCGTAGAGAAAAACCTGGTTCGTCACCTAGGTGCATCTAACTGGACCACCGAGAGGATTGCCCAGGCCAACACATGGGCAAAAAAACATGCAAAGCCAGCATTTTCAATCAGTGAGATACAGTGGAGTCTTGCCCATTGCACACCTGAGACCTGGGGTGATGATACCTTGGTATGCATGACAGAAGAACAGAGACGTTGGTATGAGACCGAAGCCATGCCGGTGATGTGTTTCTCACCACAGGCAAAAGGCCTCTTCTCCAAAGTTATAGCAGGAAAGACAGAATCGCTCAGCGAAAGGGCAAAACGCCGGTTCCTCACTGACATTAACCTGGCCCTGGTACCTAAGGTGGAGAAGCTCTCCTCCAGTTGCATGTCTCTCCCTCTGCCGTAGTCATGGCATTCCTGACAAGCCAAAAAAAACCCGACCATTGCAATAGCTGGGTCCAGCAAGATATCCCAGATTACCGAGACGCTGGCAGGAAGTGATGTAACCTTGAGTGAGGAACAAATCTACTTCCTGAGCGAAGATCTTCGTTAATTTGCTTGTGTCAAAGACGGTGAGACAGTAGGATACACTCCATGACGCAATCCCTTACGCAGGTTGCTCTCTTTCTCTTCCTCATTATATTGGCCCACATTCTGAAGCGAGTAGGCCTGTTTACGGAGAAGGAAGGGAGCACGCTGTCCAGCATCAGTTTGAATATCACACTTCCAGCAGCTATCGTGGCAAGCTTCAATACATTCACGATGGATTACTCGCTGTTGGTGTTGGTTGGCTATGGAATTGGGGCAAATATTCTGCTTGCCGCCCTCTCCTACCTTTTTTTTATGTGCAAGCAAAGCAATTCACTCAAAGCATATGCACTCCTGAGTGGATCGACGTATAACGTAGGCAACTTCTCATTCCCTTTCATTCAATCCCTCTTCGGTGCCCAGGCGTTGGTTGCAGCCTCATTGTTCGACCTTGGCAATGCGCTGATGACCACAGGTTTGACCTACTCTCTAGCCAGTTCTGTCTCCCAGGGGAAACGTCCAGAAACTATCGACATCCTAAGGAAACTCTTCACTAGTGTTCCGTTCATCACCTATCTGGTTATGATAACGCTCTCCTTTGCCCACATTCGGTTACCTCTTTTTCTCCAAGACTGGATGGTGGCCATAGGAAAAGCAAACCCGATCATCGCTATGTTGATGATCGGGATAATGCTTGATATTCATTTTGAGAAAAGTTGGATCAAGTATTCGCTGGGGCTTCTCACCATACGATACGCTCTGGCTATCCTGTTGGCCTGGTATTTCATCGTTCATACCGATTTCAACCAGATCATCAAGACAACCCTTGTATTTGTGGTATTCAGCCCAAGTGCAACCAGCTCAGTGGCTTTCCTTGAGAAGCTGACTGATCAGAAAAAGCTTGCTTCCTTCACCTCGTCCCTCTCAGTCTTGGCAAGCATTGCCAGCTTTACCATCCTCTCTCTTATAATCACTTAACCAAAAAGGTAGGAGTTCACCAGATTGTTCAGGTACTCCTGCTTTCCGCTACGCTTCTCGATCTGTACATTGCGACCAATTGCGGCAAGAGAAGCAAGATCCATGGAACCATCCTCAAACCTTTTCCCATCCCCACCATCAAACGAGGCATAACGATTCTTCACGAAGGTATCGAACAATCCTTCGTCGATGATCTTGTGGGCAACTTCGAGGCCAAGTGCAAAACTGTCCATACCACCGATGTGGGCTATGAAGAGATCTTCTAGGTCGGTGGAGTTACGCCTTCTCTTTGCATCAAAGTTCAGGCCACCACTCCCCAATCCACCATGCCGCAAGATGACCAACATCGCCATCGTGGTAGCATATACATCGGTTGGGAACTCATCAGTATCCCATCCATTGATCGAGTCACCCTGGTTTGCATCGACACTACCGAGCATCCCGTGACTTGCAGAGACCAACAAATCGTGGTCGAAGGTATGGCCGGCCAAGGTAGCATGGTTGGCTTCAATATTGCACTTGAAATCCTTATCCAGTCCATACTCCTTGAGGAACCCGATTGTAGTGGCAGCATCATAATCATACTGGTGCTTGGTCGGCTCCATCGGCTTTGGCTCGATCAAGAAGGTTCCCTTGAACCCAATATTCCGTCCATAGTCACGTGCCATTGTAAGGAAACGTGCCAAGTGGTCCTGCTCACGCTTCATATCGGTATTCAAGAGACTCATGTACCCTTCTCTACCACCCCAGAAGACATAATTCTGTCCACCGAGTTTCACATTCACATCCAGACTGTTCTTCACCTGTACAGCTGCACGGGCAACAACGTTGAAATCAGGGTTGGTTGCAGCTCCGTTCATATAGATGGGATGAGTGAATACATTTGCGGTATTCCAGAGCAATTTCACACCACTTGCTTTCTGTCTCGCAAGCAATTCATCAGCAATCTTGTGAAAGGTCTTCTCATAGGTCACTGCATCCTCACTATCAGGAGAAGCATCCACATCATGGAAACAATAGTAGGGAGTCCCCAGCTTGGTGAAGAACTCGAATGCTGCATCAGCCTTGGCTACTGCATTTGCAAATGGATCAGACTTTCTGAAAGGAAAATCCATGGTGGAACTACCAAAGGGGTCCGTCCCATCAGCGCAGAAGCTATGCCAGTAGGCAGTTGCAAAGCAAGGTGCTCGGCCATCGTCTTACCGCCAATGAGCTTATTCGCATCATAATACTTGAAAGCGAGGGGATTCTTGCTACCTTTTCCCTCAAACGCAATCTTTCCAATACCCTTGAAATATTCCTGATCTCCGACAAAATACTGCATATGTCCTCCTACTGAAATAATGGCGTCATCGCCTCAACATACGATTGATAACGCTGGTATGCCTTTGCATACTGCGTTCCTGCTTCCTTGTCCGGTTCACAACCCTTGGCATCATCAAAGCGTACATGCTCTGATGCAAGGTCTACGATCGACCTCCTTGAGGGTCCATAAAGCCTGGAGAGCTGCACCAAAGGCAGCACTCTCCCCAACCTCGGGAACAGAAACCGGCAACTGCATTACATCACACGCAATCTGTCTCCAGATGGCACTCTTCGCTCCACCGCCGGTGAGAATAATCCGCTTGGGAATAAAGCCAAGCTCCCCGAATGCGTCCAATCCACCCTTCATGGCATAGATGGAACTTTCCAAGGCAGCACGGGCAATATTTTCAACCTTCATATTCCCCATATCCAGTCCTGCAATCACACCCTTTCCGTGCGGCAAATTGGGTACGCGCTCCCCATTGAAGAAGGGAAGCATTGTCACCCCCTCACATCCAATGGGAGCCTTCGCGGCCAGAGTGTCAAGTTCCTTGACATCATAACCGAAGAGCTGTCTAACCGATTCGGTGGTTATGGTGCAGTTCATGGTACACAGAAGAGGCAGATATCCGCCGGTGGAAGAACAGAAGGCGGCAAGTCTTCCTTTGCGGTCGGTAATACAAGCATCACTGTACCCGAACAGCGTACCACTGGTACCCATGCTCATGGTAAGGTCGCCCTTACCCACACAACCTGTTCCAATGGCTCCTGCCATATTGTCGCCAGCCCCACAGGAGACTGGAATGCCTTCTGGGATGCCAAGCTCCTTCGCAGTCGATGCTTGAACTGTACCAGCTGCATCTCCTGCCTTTGTTATCGGTGGCAACATACTAAAGAGATCACGATCCTCATCTACCGCCTGTAGTACTTCCCTGCTCCATTCTTTGTTCTTGACGTCAAAGAAAGCAGTACCTGAGGCATCTCCTGCTTCAGCACTGTAGACTCCAGTCAGATAGAAATTAATGTAATCATGGGGAAGAAGGATATGAGCCAGCTTGGCATATGCATCGGCCCTATGTTGTTTCAAGTGGAGAATCTTGGATAAGGTATAGCCGGGGAGAATCTGGTTCCCCAACAGCTCAAACACCCTATCTTCCCCACCGAGTTTCTGAGTAAGCTCGTCGCACTGTGCTTTGGTGGAGGTATCACACCATAGCTTGACCGGTGCAAGCACCTCTCCGTCCTTTCCCACGGGTACAAAACCATGTTGCTGGGCAGAGACGCCGATTGCTACCACCTGTTCCTTGATCTTTGGTTCTATCTGGGCAAAGCAGGATCTGATTGCATCCAGATACCATACAGCTTCTTGCTCACGTGTCCCATCATCCTTGCTCTCCATCTCATGGGAGGCACTGACGGTTAACAGGACTTGCTTCGTCTCGGCATCATAACAGAGTACTTTGGTGCTCTGCGTGCCAGTATCAATTCCTACAACAACTTGCATACAAATCCTCTCCTTTGCTATAGCATCACCCATCGAGAGCAGGAATACCATAGACAAGATTGTGAAAACATATGTATTATTGACTTATGGAACTATTAGATGCGGTCTTTGTATTCCAGATGCATGAAGAACAAGAATTGCTATGGCATCAGCGGGTGCATAATCACGAGCCTGGGCAGTTCGAAGTACACTACTTTGTCAGTGGCAGCGGTACGTTCAGCAATGCCCAGAGCCGCTACACGATTTCACCAGGATCATTGTTCATTACCACCGGTGGTACCGTGCATGCTATTGAGGCCGACCGTCAGGCAGGTCTCACCTACTATGCCACTCTGATCAGCTGTCCCGAAGAACTAGGCTTGGTGAACAAACTGGAAACGATGAACCCTATCCGTCTGGGAACCAATTGGCGATTCTTCTTCGAAGAAGTGAGAGACAAGGGTCTCAGCCAACAGAAGGAATTACGCATCAGTGCCTGTTACCAGATGCTTGGCCTCTTGTACAACCTAGCAGCTGGTACAAAGCTCGAAGAGAACCAAGGGGAGAATGTACACCTCGAGAAAGCCATCCGCTATATGCAAAGGCATGTCTTTGACAATCTGAATCTGCAGATGATCGCGGACCATGTACAGCTCGATCCATCATATTTTGTTCGTCTGTTCAAGAAACGAATGAACACCACCCCAATGCGATACTACTCCAATCTGCAACTGGAAGTAGCACGCGCACTGCTAACCAGCACAACCCAATCCATCAAGGAAATTTCTGAGAAACTACAGTTTTGTTCAGAGTTTCATTTCTCCAAACGATTCAAACAATCTACAGGGAGCAGTCCCTCTTCTTACCGAAAGACACACTTACAACTTCTCGGCTTGTAAGTTTGGAAGAAGATAAGAAACTTCTCCCACGCACCTCTTGTCAGAAGTGACAGGTACCTTTGTACATGTCTTTTGTCATACCTTGGGGTGTGCCACAAGTTATATTTCTTCATTATTAGTCATTCCCTCTCAGATTCAACGTTTTCACCATGTCATAAGTGACTACTTCTTACACATTTCCAAAATAAACTTGTGTAATGTGAGATGTTATTGGTAGATGTTACAGGTCACTTCTTCTAACATATGACATTTTCTAATTTCTTTTATTATAACAAATTATTTTTATTTCTATATTGACTTCTTCTTACATCTTACATATTATATAGACGTAACAACTACTAAAAAAAAGGAGTAAGAAGATGAAGAAGTTCAAAGCCATCATACTGACAGCCATCTTGATGACCGTCTTCTCTTCTGCTCTTTTTGCTGCCGGCATGCAGGACACAGCAGTGCTTAAGCTGCACGCCTACATTCCCGAGAGAAACACCTTTACTGCAAATGAGCTTGGATACTTTGAAGTTGAATCAAATGCATACAACTTCTCCTACTCAATTGCAGAAGAGGGAACGAACAGAATGTTGTTCGTAGTTGCAAACTAAAACACTTCGAAGCGCGTCCGGACAGACAAGCTTGCAAATATTGAAGCCAGTGATGAGGGAAACATCACTGGCTTCTATCTTTAATAGATATTGTTAATGGCTACTTAGTCGAATACCTCGTGTGACAAGGGAATAGATGCCATTGCCCCTGGACGCGAGACAGCAAGTCCCGCAGCCTTACTGGCCGCACGCAAACACTCCTTGACAGAGAAACCTCGTGAGAGAGAAGCCAGATAATACCCAATGAAGGTGTCCCCTGCAGCTGTGGTATCCACAACCGGTGTGTCGTAGATCCCTTCGCTGATTCTCTCATCCTTGTAGCCGTAGAGACATCCTTCCTTTCCAATCGTCAAGAGGATTTCGCTGTCAGGATAGTCCTTTACAAGCTGTTCCAGGATATCAGTGAAATCACTACCCTCAGGAAGGTTCGCTAGGTTTGCCCCTTCGATCTCGTTGACTACCAGGAGATCAACAAGTGAAAGGGGAAGATCTCGTGCACTTTGGTCAAAGGGTGCGAGGTTCATACAAACCTTCATTCCCCTTTTCTTCGCTTCACGGATCAGGTGCCCACTGTGAACAATCTCATTCTGTAGGACCAGCATATCTCCCGTGGAGAATCGCTTGAGCGCTTCATCAATCTCATCGATGGCAATGGCAGTATTCCCTCCTCCGTAGAGGATGATTGCATTCTGTTTTTTGGCTATCAAGCTGTATCAATGCCTGACCTGTCGCACCATCATACCTATGAATGAGTGAAGTATCGACCCCATAGCTTGAAAGCAATTCCAACAGGAATGCACCATCATCACCAATTTTCCCTGCATGGAAAACCTCAGCACCAGCTTTTGCGAGGGCAGCGCTCTGGTTTGCGCCTTTACCCCCCCCTGCGCTTTTGGTAAGGGAGGTGCTTTGCAGTGTCTCCCCACCCTTCACAATGTGGTCTACCGTGAAAATCAGATCAATATTGACTGAACCATAATTCAGAAATCGCATCTTTCCTCCTATAACAACGGGGCAGCCAGTTTTAGGACCATCCCGGCAAGCTTCTTAATCCATGAGCGGTTCTTTACAAATTCCATTGTAATCATTCTACTTACATCCAAGGTATTTCGTATATCATCATGTACTTTTTGCACAACAGAAGAGCCATAGAATGCCACCCCGTTCTCAAAGTGTAGGTAGAATGAACGATAATCCATATTGATTGTACCTATGATGCAACGCGGTCATCACTGACAAACATCTTTGCATGCAGAAACCCAGGGATATACTCATAAATCTTTACCCCGGACTCCAATAAAAGCCGGTAATTCTCCCTAGTAACAGCGAAGACATACCACTTATCCGGCTTATGGGGGGTGATGATACGTACATCCACTCCACTTTGGGCGGCAATCTTCAGTGCAGTGAGCATCTCATTGTCAAGGATAAGATAGGGGTCGTGATCCAGACATACTTTTTCGCCATGCTGATGATCTGGATATAGGCATTTTCTGCTACATTCTCATTATCCAATGGATTATCGGCAAAGGGCTGTACGAATCCATCAGTCTTACAGGTTACTGTTGGACGGTATGCATAGTAATCCATGGGTTGCCCGATAGAGAAAGCCCAAAGCTGAAGGAACATCTGGGTGAGACTCCACACAGCATCCCCTCTAAGCTTAACCGCAGTATCCTTCCAATGTCCAAACCTGATTTTCCGGTTGGCGTACTCATCAGCAATATTCATACCACCGGTGTATCCTACATTACCATCTATGACCAACACCTTTCGGTGGTCCCGGCTGTTCGAACGACTGTTCAGGTGAGCTCTCAAGGGATTGAAAGCGACTACCTCTAGGCCCAAGGAACGAAGTTTACGATCGTAATGCGTAGGGATGTCAAAAATGGAACCTACATCGTCATACATGAGACAGACACGTACTCCCTGCATACGTTTCTCAAGGAGTACAGCGAGTACAGAGTCCCAGACCTCTCCTTCTCCAATGATAAAGAATTCAAGAAAGATGAAGCTCTTGGCCTTTCTCAATTCTACCAAAACATCCTTTATCCAGTCCTCTCCACTTGCAAAGTATTCAACTTCAGTATTACCCCATACAGGATAGGAACTGATGTTTGCAATGTATTGTGCTTGCCTTGCAAGCGTTCTTGAGTATGCCGAAAGTGCTTTCATCGGAAGGAGGTTACTGTAAGCACCACCTTCCATTCCACGTTGGTTGAGTTCTTCCAGTTTTTCAAGTCGTGCACGAAGGCGAGCATTAAGACCACGAGTACCAAAAAGGATATAGAACAAACCACCATAGACAGGAATAGTCATAAAGATGAGCATCCAACCAATTTTGTAGGCAGGGTTTAGGTCCCGTACCACTACAACCAGAGCCATCATGATAGACAAACCAGACAGAATCTGAATCCAGAGCGCATCGTTTTTTTGGCAAACCCAAAAATATTGACAAGGATGGCAACCTGGAGGGAGATAAGAATGAGGGAGATGAAGAGTCTTCCTGTGAAGAACTTCAGTAATTTTCGAAACATGTTAGCTCTCCCCCCCCTTGGCAGAAGAGTATAGCATTTAGGCTCTAGGTAGGCAAAGCTACTCCTTACGCATTGAGAACTCACATCCGCAATAATGCTGACGATATATCCCCAACTCCTTGCTTAAGCGTACGCTCTTTTCAAATCCACCTTTCTTCTTGAAATCAATCTGCTCAAAACCAGGGAATTGTTCACCAACACTGAATATGCGTTTGCTGTTCTTGAAACGACTGACCGTCAAGGTGGTAGTGAAATGTTTGAAACCCAGCTCCTCAGCCTTGAGGGAGGCTTCATTCAAGTTGTAAGCAAAACACAGACTACATCTGGTTTCCCCTTCCCTTTCACTTTCATGACCTTTGACACTTTCCAACCAACGTTCGTGGTCATAGTGTTCATGGATCACGCTCAACGAGTAGGTATTTGCTACCTCCAACAATGCTTCATAGCGTCTCTGGGCCTCTTCCATGGGGTAGATATTACTATTTGAAAAGTACAGGACAGGGTTCCAACCATCCTCGAGTAGTCTCTCGATGCTGGCGGTGCTACAGGGGCCGCAACAGGCATGTACCAGTATATCATTCTCTTCCATATACTCAGCATACGGTAAACCGTTATGAACTTGCAACCACCCGTCTTTCTGTGTAGAGTACAACCGTTGAAGGGAGGTCCCAACACTATGAATCTAAAGAAGAACCTTGGCTTGTGGCTTACGTTGTTGATTGTGGTACTCATATCCGTCATAGATATTCCGACGTATAGCAAATTCATCTTGATCGCCCTCTTCCTGGGCTCCCTGCTGTACTACAGACGAAGTATCATCTACTACATCAGGGCAAACAGTAAGATCACCAGCAAGAACGAGGCAGACTGGCAGTATGCCTGGCCTCTTTATCGCAAGGCTTTCAAGGCTGGATTGCAAAAAAAACCCTTTGTCATTACTGCAGCCAGCATGTTCCTTCAACGTGGAGACTCAGAGGAAGGAAAGCAGATCATTGAAGATTACTTTACCGCTGAGAAGGGAAGAAATGAAAATCTCGACAATGTTGCAAAGACCATGGTCAGTATGGCCTATTGGATGGATGGAGATCTTGAAAAAAGCAATTGAATGTGTAAAAGAAGTCCACGAGAGTGGGTATCAAGATAAAAAAACTTGTTCATCAACTACACCACATATGCACTGGCTGCCGGTGATCTGGAAAAAGCTGAAGAGTTGCTCGATGAGGCAGGACAGCTGGAACACTCCAGCCCGGGGATCAGAGACAGCCGTGGATGGTTGTACCTGCTACGTGGAAACTGGGAAGAAGCAGATATACTCTTCAAGGACCTCATCGAAAAAAGGTCCTCGTTTTCCTGAACCCTATGTGCATCATGCACAGGTAAAAATCCACTTTGGCCAAGTAGGAGATGCGATAGAACTTCTGAAGAAGGCTCTGGATGCCCGTTACGCAAACACTTCAGGGTTTAGCAAGGAGATTATCCAGGGAATGATAGATGGCTTGGAAAATCCAGAGACCCGTAGAAAGAGTGCCATGGAGATAGACCGTGACACCATTTCAGTAGCAGTAGGAAAAAAAACCTGCATCAATCGACCAAGCATTCCCCCCCCAGAGGATGAATATATACTAGATGGTTTTGCGAAGCCTAAGAAACAAAAGAAGGCTGCTGCCAAACAACAGAAGAAGATGCTGGATGAGACGGATGAAAGAACTCCTAATACAGACCTCACGGAAGAGGACTTGGAGTATATCCGAAAGCACAACCTTGAGTAGCGCTAGTGATCTGTAACTGCATAAACTTGTAACTGGGATTGGAGCGGATCGTACAGAGGACAAGGCCAAGGAAGCGAAGATATCGAGATATCTGAGCTGACATGAACAAAGTCCATCAGTTCGATAGGCCCGAGAAAAGTAAAGATTTAAATATTACAGATCACTAGAAGACCATGTTGAAATAGAAGCCCCAGACCAAGGTGTTTACCTTCTGGTCCCAACCTCCATAGATGGTTAACGGCAGTGAACGGATTCCCAACAGGGAGATGTCACTGTGCAATTCCAAACCAAGGGAGAGATAGGGAGCAAAAGTATTTCTGTTCCAGAGTAAGTCTGTGTAGATGGCAACAGAGCTGTTATTGAAGATGAACATCTCTGCCATCGTGGGGTCGAATGCACTCGGTCGATACCCTATCGAAACCCCTAATCCTACCAGATGATTCGCTGGATTGCTGGAGAGTGTCAGGTCATGTCCCTGACTCTTGATCTGGGAGTCAGTAGTTCTGAACCCATCTGAGAAGAAGAAGGGAACATCCCCGTCCCCATCCAATGCAAATCGGCCAAAGGCATTGATACTAGCAAACAGATCGAGGTTCTGGTTAAGGATCTCTGTGGTACCTCGAGTTGCAACAAACGAGCGTACATTGGAGAAATCTCCCAGCATCTGGAATGAGAGGGAGAGGGAGGTATCACTGAAGGCCCATAGGCCATCATTCGCGGGATAAAGAGTTCCCTTTGCAATAATAGAATAAAGGAAGGTGTGGCCGTTGAAGTAATCAACATGGTCACTGTCTTCAAAGTTGTTTATCTGTTCATAAGATTGCAACAAACTGATTCTCAGTTTTTTTCATCAAATGCAAAAAATTCTTCCTTCTAGGTCAACTCCACTGGAAACGATGGGAGATAGACTCGCAATATCAAACATAAAGGAACTGTAGAGGGAGAGACGCAAATGCTTGAGGAAGGTGTAGTCCACCTGAGCGCGAATCGCCGGAGCAGTAGAGAACCGGTCATTGCTACGGAAGTCAAAGGAGTAACCAGGATTGACGCTTACCGAGATGTCATCCTTTCTGTAAATGAACTTCAAACCGATGGTGGAATCATCTTTGAGCGCAGAAGGATCTGGTTTACGATAATCACTATCCAACCCCAATCCAAACAATTTGGATGGAATGTTCAAGGGAACATGCTGGTAGAGACTATAAATATTTGAACTCTCTTCAATCTTCAATCCCAAGTCACTTCGTTTTTTTTGGGAGAGTTCTGGAAACACCGAATTCTTATGTAGGGTCGACAACTGTTCCTGACGTTCGCTTGCTGAACGATAGCCTTGCTGGACAAGGTATTCCACACGATCGAACTCCATGAACGAGACATCCTCTACGGCACAACGTATCCAGACAACCTCAGGAAGTGCATTCTTGATCTCTTCAACCCCTTTTCTTCTTTTTCCAATATCGATGGAAACATTAAGCACGGTCAGAGGATTCTTTAGATTCAAGGTATCAATGTCATAGAAGGTTGTGGAAACAATGACTGAATCGGCATAGGAGTAGGCCAAATCAACAGGGGCGAGGTTGGTAATGCCACCATCGATCAATAAGTGCCCACGATATTCAACGGGAGGGAAATATACAGGAAGGGCGTAACTAGCCTGCAATACAGTGAAGAAATCTCCTTCACTGATGGCAACCTGACGCTTGGTCACAAGATCTTCTGTTACCACAATAATGGGGATGGGAAGTGTCTCTAGCTGAAGATCCGAACCTACTATCGAGGCAACCTTCGCCAGGAACCGAGAGGAATCAAGCATCCCCCCCCTCAACTGGAAGGGTAAGATCAAACATACTTTGGAGATTGATAGAAGTTACGCTTTCAAGAATCTGGTCAGGAGATAACCCAGCTGCATAGAGTAGTCCTACGATACTACCCATTGAGTTGCTTATGATGAAATCAGGGACAATATCCTGCTCTTCCAGATACTTTAAAACCCCGATATGTGCAAAAGCTCGTGCTGAACCTCCACTGAGTACGAGCCCGACAGGAGAGCGTTCTCCTTGGGTGCGTGCAAGTATCCGCTCCCTGAACATTGCATCCCCGTAAGAGATGGGTACATCAGAGAGAAGAATGTCGTCAGCATCATCAGCGGCAGCAAGGCTTGAAAGCGCCATACAGATCAGCAAAGCCATCACCAACAACTTCTTGAAAGTCTTCACGATTTCCTCCATGTATGCTTTACTGTAAAGCAAAGAGGCTGAAAAGACAATCTAATGCTACTTTTTTTTGAAAACGCTGTTGCTTTTTTTTCAAAGGGATTTGGTAGCATGAATCTCGCTAACGCCGGCGTGGTGAAATTGGTAGACACGATAGACTCAAAATCTATTGAGCGCGAGCTTGTATCGGTTCAAGTCCGATCGCCGGTAAATAAAATGTTATATTGTAACAATTTAAGGTGCACAGATGTGCACCTTTGTTGTTTTGGATGATATAAGCCTTAGTAATCAGGATTCCCCGAGATACGTCCTAACAACCAGATCATCAGAAACACAGGACCAAGTATATCCAGCCTCACTCAAGGCAAGTTCCAATATATCTTGTGTTTTGGTCTCAAATCCAATGAGGACATTTCCTGTGTCGCTTGCTGCATTTCTGTAGTGAAAGAGACAGATGTTCCATCGGTTGTCCAAAGCACTGAGGAAGTCGGCGAGTGCATTGGTCCTCTCCGGAAATTCAATCTGGTAGAAAACTTGGTGTTCGGCCTCCGTTGCCTCTCCTCCAATCATGTGGCGTAGATGTTCCTTGGCTATGTCATTATCCGAGAAATCAGTGCACGCAAAGCCTGCCTCATTGATACGTTCAATCAGGTACTGCTTGTCCTCGCTTCCTGCTACAGTCAGCCCGACCAGCACATGTGCCATCGCCCTTCGCTGAAGCCGATACGAAAACTCCGTAATACCTCTATCCTTGACCACTTCCCTGCAGAATGCATACAGGTTCCCGGCCTCTCAGGCATATGCACAGAGAGTAACGCTTCCCTTCCTGAACCGGTAAGGGTTCTCTCTGCTACCTGCTGTAGCTTTTCGAAGGTAATATTCGCCCCTGAGCATATAGCTACCGCATGAGCCTCACCAGGAAGTTCATACTGCTGGAGCCCTGCAAGGGCCAAGGCACCGGCGGGTTCCAGGATACTTCTTGTATCCTCAAAAACACCCTTCATGGCATAACAGATCTGGTCGGTGCTGACCGTTATGAAATCATCAACAAGCCGGGAGGCATAGCTAAAGGGAAGCGCCCCTACCTGTTTGACTGCAACTCCATCTGCGAAGATGCCAACATGGGGAAGAACAACCCGTTGGCCACTAGCTATACTTGCGGCAAGGCAGTTGCTGTCCTGGGGTTCCACACTGATGATCTGCACATGGGGTCTGAGTGCTTTCACATAGCTCGCAATCCCACTGATAAGGCCACCTCCCCCTACGCCTACAAATATATGGGTGACCTCACTGAGCTGTTCCATGATCTCCTTACCGATCGTACCCTGCCCAGCAATAACCAAAGGATCATCAAAGGGATGGATGAATGTCCTTCCCGTTTCCACTACCCGCTTTCTACAGTACTCATAGGTCTCTGAATAACTATCACCGTAGAGTTCAATCTTTGCCCCAAAGTTCTGAACTGCATCAACCTTGATGGTTGGTGTGGTCTTGGGCATGATTATCAGGGCATCAATGCCAAGCTTCTGCGCTGAGAGGGCAACTCCCTGTGCATGGTTGCCCGCGCTTGCGGCAATGACTCCCCTATTTTTTCTCCTCATTGCTGAGATGGGCAATCTTGTTGTAGGCTCCCCTGAGTTTAAAGCTGTGAATACTCTGCAGATCTTCCCGTTTCAGATACACTGAGCAGCCTTTCTCCTTGCTTAAGCGTGGGGCATAGCTAAGAGGGGTTTCTTCGGCAACATCATAGACCTTGCTGGTAAGGATATGCTTGACCACATCATCAACGATTATTGGGCTCATCTCTCGTTCCTTTGTGTTTGATTATTCATAGGGCACTCGCGAAAATATGATACAACGAGAACGCTCCGTTGTTTTGAAACTACACCATTACCTTCCAAAAATACAAGAAGTGCTGGAAAAATACGGCCGATGAGAGAAAAACCTCCCCTTCAGTTACATATGGAGTGATACGCTTGACCAAGAAGAGGGTGCCGGATATTATCTATTTAGAATTATTTCGAAATAGGAGATGCCATGGGGTTTTCAGAAACAATGAAAGCGATAGCTGATCCCCAGCGGAGGGAGATGCTCTCTCTCGTCAAGAAACAACGCCTCAGTGCAGGAGAGATCGCCACTCAGTTTCCCAACCTCTCTGCAGCTACCGTCTCCTACCATCTCTCATTGCTGAAAAAAGCTTCCCTGATTACAGAAACCAAATACAAGAATTTCATCTACTATGAACTCAATGCCTCAGTATTTGAGGAAATCATGCTTTGGTGTGCCCAGTTTACCGGAGGTATCGATGAAAAGCCCTAACCATCTCATAGACAAGACCCTTGTTATTACGACCATCTTATGCTTGGTACCTATCTTCTTCTCTCTTGCTGTCTATGACCAGTTGCCTGACCAGGTTCCCATCCACTTCAATGCAGAAGGCCAGCCTGATGATTATGCAAGCAAGGCGTTCGGGGCGTTTGGTATGCCGTTATTGTTGGCATTGCTCAATATCGTTGTACAGCTGGCAGTGAAGACTGATCCAAAAAGAGATACTTCCAGCAAGCTCTATCATATATCCAGATGGACCATCGCAATCTTGACGCTGTTCATCGTCCCCTTCTCTCTCCTTATCGCTCTTGGACAACCATTTCGGGTAGAAAGAATCATCCCATTGTTTGTAAGTGTATTGCTTCTGGTAGTAGGAAACTACCTACCCAAAATCAAACAGAACTATACCATTGGCATCAAGTTGCCATGGACATTGGCAGACGAAGAAAACTGGAAGAAAACCCACCGTCTGGCCGGGTGGGTCTGGACATTCTTCAGTCTGCTTTTCATCCTGGTCATCATCCTAGACTTCTTTGTTGTGTGGATTTTCTTTTTTGGGTATCACGGTTATGGTGCTTTCCCCATTGGTCTACTCATTTCTCCTGGCCCAAAAACAGCAAACTAGCGATACCGTGTAATATTTTCCTTATGTTCTTCGTAGGTCTCTGCATAGTGGATCGCCTTATCGTACCCATGCAAATAGTAGAAAAAAAAGGACGTATCATCCGGGAAGAATGCTGAATGAAGTGCATTTACCCCTGGGCTACAGATTCCCGATGGTGGCAGTCCTTCTTTTCTCCGCGTATTGTATGGGCTCTTGGTCTCCAAGGCTTCGGTTGGGATTGGGTTTTCCCAATCTCCTATTTCGTAGCGGGTGGTTGCATCAATTCCCAATGGCTCCCCATTTGCCAGGCGGTTATGGATAACCGAGGAAATCCCTTTCATCTGTGTGACCTCCTGTGTCTCGGCTTGGATCATGGAGGCTACTATCAACAGGTCCTCAACGCTGTAGTGTTCCAGTAGAGGAGAGTCCAGGAGACCTTGTAGTTCATGCAACATGTTCTGGTACATTGCCAGGGCCAACTCCTCTGCAGCGCGAGTTCGATGTATTGTGTAGGTTCCGCTCAGCAGCCACCCCTCACTGTAGCTGAGCTGGTATGCAGAAGCCAAATCATTGACAGCCTCTAGAAAAAGCCCCTCTTCCATCTCAAGCCTATTTGCCAGATAGGCGTCTATATCAGATAGTGTGAAACCAGGAGGAATGGTCACGTCCATGGTTTTCTCGGTGTTGGTAACCATGGAAGCAACCTCGCTGAACTCCAAATTGCGTCCCATTACATAGGTACCGGTCTGAATAACTGTAGCCAGTTCTTCTTCCACCAAATAAGCAAGCAAGGACTGAGCATCCTCGACCACCTCCAACTGTTCAAGCAAGAGGCTGACGGTACGAGCGGTCATTCCACCCTCGATGGTCAGTGCTACGACGTCACGTTCCTCCACCACAGCGACTTGAGGAGCAAGGATTGCTGGCTTCTCATAATATGCATAGAGGATGAGAAGTACGGCAACCACTAGCAAAGCAATCAGCAGTGGCAGCAAAAGCCGTCTGGAGAGCGAAGGTCGGTAGGAGGTACGCTTTCCAATCTTGGGAGGTACCACTTGCTGTTTCTTAGGCTTTGCTGTCTTGGTTGCAGGGCGTTTTCGAGTCCTTGTCTGCACCACATGAGGATTTGGTTGATCAGCAGTACGGGGCGTTGGCCGCTTTTTTTTGCAGGAGACGCTTTTGTCTCTGTCTTTGGAGCCGGTTGCTTGTCTGATGGAATCTTGACCGTCATAGTGCGCGTGGTGACTGTCGGTCTCTTTCTTGTCGTACTTGGCTTCTTTAAAGGAGTAGGAGAATCTGAGAGGACTACCTTATAGGAGGATGTACTCTTTTTTTTGGCTTTGCCTTCTCTCCCTTCCCCTCTAGGTCCAGGGTCAACTGTTTTGGAGGTTTGGGTTTCTCAGCCATCGCTCTCAGGTTCCTTCATTGGCAACAACTCACTAATCTTGTTCTGCTTGAGCTGAATGGATGCGTGTACCTGGGCTATCTGACGATTGTAAGTTTCAATTTGCGCTTGCAAGTGATCAATTTTCTGATTCTCCAACTCAATCTGAGCTTCAAATTCCTGTACTTTAATCAAGTTCTGCAAATTCTTGATTTCCCCTTCCAATTTTCTTATACGGGAACGATGAAGCGTAATCTGATCCATCAGAGAGATAGCCTTCTGCCCTATCTGTCCGGCATGCACTGAATCAGGGAGAGCCTCATAGAGTGCTTTCCCATAGGAATATGCTGCTTTTTGGTAGTTTTTTTCTTCCTTTTTCATAGCTTGGGAACGCTCTTCCAACCGAGACTTGGGGCTGGGAACCTCTTCACTGCGGAGTCGAGCAATTGCGCTCTGGTGCAATTCCATTTCTTGCTGGAGTGCAGCTTCCTCTTTCCGCAGTCGTTCGAGCTGCTCGGCAACTTCAGGATGACGGTCAAGCGGAAGATCGGGTTCACAACCAATAGCTACCAGAGCCTGTCCAGCCTTGGAAAGCAATCCAACCATTTGCCTTCTTGCTGCATCGAGACGAAAATGCAAGATATGTCTACCCAATTTCCCGCTGTAGCTATCAAGACGCTCCTCAAGCTTCCGGGTCTTATTCTGGTGTTCCTCAAAAAAAATGGCTGGCAGACCTCCTCAATATATTCAGGGAGGGACTCTGACCCATATGCCTCATAGGCAATTGCACCGATTTGTGCATGAACATTTCGTTTTGGTTGTGCAAGGGCCTTGATGTCCGAGGCAATCTCTTTCACTTTTCTCGAACGATCTTCCATTTGTTGGATATATACACGTACTTGTTCGAAGGATTCTTTCGCTTCTTCCCATTTCTGCTCGGTTTCTCGATACTGCTCATATTCGCTTCGGGCATACCCAAGACTGACGTTCTCCTCAATTAGGGAGACGCTTTTTGCTAAATCCATGTATAAAGCGAGAAGATCATCATGGTGTTGTACTATCGCTTTCTGTTTTTCCTGGATATCTGCCTGCAATGAGCCCATAGTTGATAGTATCATAGAGGGGGGCAACTAGGCAAAGAGAGATGAGACATCTTCCATCCTTGGTTTCTTGTAAAGAGAAATGTCCCTT
>JDSF01000266.1_pt1 | contig 28149 bp, 23 predicted proteins | sample 199441 | NCBI WGS metagenome assembly JDSF01 (sample SAMN02592751, study PRJNA231836) | bioreactor metagenome | isolation source: continuous culture bioreactor denitrification-DNRA | place: Germany: Bremen
TTGCGCAAGCTGATCAAAACAGGCAAGGTGATTAGCGATTCACGACAACTCGACATCAACCATGAGGTCACCCTCACTGAAACAATTCAACTCCCCGAAAGCAATCGCCTTTTATCTCTTTTGGACGAGGCCGAAAAGATCCCGGAAATCCTCTATGAATCGCGCGAAATCCTGATTATCAATAAACCTTCAGGGCTCGCTGTCCACCGTAGCAAGGGGCACGAAAAGGACAACCTCACCGACCGTGTCAATCACGTCTCAGCAGGTAAATTCACGACATCTCCTGTCCACCGCCTCGATCTGGAGACATCGGGTCCGATACTTTTTGGCAAGGGAAAGAAAAGCTGTTCTGAATTAGGCAAGCTGATGATGGCGGGCGGGATAACAAAAAGCTACCTCGCTCTAGTACAAGGGAAAGTGATCAGGCAGGGACGGCTGACCACGGAAATACCAGCGAAAGGAAAAGTGAAAACAGCGGTGAGCGACTATCGAGTCATAACAGCAAATGACTCCGTAACTTTGTTGGAAATTAAAATCCACACTGGCCGTCAACATCAGATCCGCCGGCAACTGACATCTATCGGCCACCCCCTATTGGGAGATCAACGCTATCAGGGACCTTGCCCCAAGGAGCTCCCGCGCTTGTTTTTGCACTGCAACAGCCTAAGCTTTAAAGACCCTTTTCAGCACGCAACTGTTAGCATCAATTCTCCACTGCCTGAAGATTTGAAAAGATATCTTCAACATATCGAGCTGGCCTATCAATCTAACTGACACATGAAGGGACAAGGAGGTCAGAATAAAAATCAGAGCAAACTTTCAACCAGCGGCAAAATACCTTCAACAATCACCTTAACACCTTTCGGACTGGGATGAATGCCGTCAGATTGGTTCAGTTCCGGCACCCCCGCAACGCCATCGAGAAAAAAAGGATAGAAAGCAACATCAAATTGTTGTGCCAGAGCCGGATAGAGACCGTCAAAACTGTTATAATAAGTGGCACCGAGATTACGCGGTGCCTTCATACCGGTCAACAGAGCGATCATATTTTCCTGTTCTACCTGTTCAATTATCGCAGCGAGGTTCGCTTCTGTCTGCTGTGGACTCAATCCACGCAAAGCGTCGTTGGCACCCAACTCGATAATAACAATATCGGGCCGATCACTCAGACTCCACGCTAAACGAGCGGCACCGCCGGCACTGGTATCCCCCGAGATGCCTGCATTGACAACTTGAACGGAGTGGCCGCGCTGACAAAGAGCTGTTTCAAGCTGTGCCGGGAAAGCCTGCTCCAGAGGCAATCCATAACCAGCCGTCAGGCTATCTCCAAGAACCAGGATCTTGATATCAGCCTCCACAGGAGATGCAACCAGCAAGAGCAGTCCAAACAACCACAGCCACGGAGTTTTCATGTCTAATCCTCTGATAGAAATTAACAATCTTCATCTCAGTCTAATCGGCGGCGGCGGACCGGTCAACATTCTGCGCGGCATCAACCTGAAAATTGAGCGCGGCGAGACAGTCAGTATTGTCGGCCCCTCTGGCGCAGGCAAGACAACCCTGCTGATGGCATTGGCCGGGCTGGAAAAATGCACCTCTGGCCAGGTTTCAGTTGCAGGGACACAACTGAAACATCTCAATGAAGATAGCCTGGCTGAATTCAGACGTCGCCATATTGGTATTGTTTTTCAATCGTTCCATCTGATTCCAACGATGACCGCACTGGAAAATGTCGCTCTGCCGTTAGAGTTCTCGTCAGTCCCAGACGCTCTTGAACAAGCACAACAAGCACTGGCCTCGACCGGACTGAGGGAACGCATAGACCACTTTCCCGGTCAACTCTCCGGCGGGGAACAGCAACGGGTCGCCCTGGCCCGTGCCTTTGTTTCGCAACCAGACCTGATACTGGCCGACGAGCCAACCGGCAACCTTGACCAAGAGACAGGGCAAATGGTCATGGAACAACTTTTTGAGCTCCAAAAACAACACGCGACCACGCTACTCTTGATTACCCATGATCCGGTCCTGGCTGAGCGCTGCAACAGGAGACTTTCCATGGCCGACGGAAGACTGTTGGCAAATGAGGACACAGGAACATGAATCTATTTGTTCGTCAGTGTCTACGCCTGCTGCGCCGTGAAATGCGCCATGGGTTCCGCGGTTTTGGTGTCTTTCTCAGCTGCCTCTTCCTTGGTGTTTTTGCCATAGCAGCCATCGGTAACTTCACTCAAGCAGCGCGTTCTGGCCTCCTCCGAGATGCTGCCGCTCTTCTTGGTGGCGATCTGGAGCTTCGTCAGGTTCATCGCCCTCTCACTGTTGAGCAAACGCAATTTATCGCGAGCAGAGCTACGATATCAGCAACCAGCGAGCTCCGCACAATGGCCAACGCCCTGGAAAGCGGCAAGCGCACCCTGGTTGAACTTAAGGCGGTTGAGGCAAACTATCCGCTCTACGGTCAGATTGAACTTGAGTCGGGACAATCTTTGGGCGCTGCGCTAGACTCAGATAAACAACTCCCCGGAATTGTTGTCGAACGTGGATTTCTTCAGCGCCTTTCCTGCTCGGTCGGAAGCCAGGTCATTATCGGCGAAACAACCTTCCGCATCACAGATATCATCCGGCATGAACCAGATCGAAGCTTACGTGCTTTCAATCTTGGCCCAAGAGTCATGCTGAGCGATAAGGCGCTAAAAACGACCGGACTCATACAACCCGGCAGTCTGATTAACTATGCCTACCGGCTGACACTCCCGCAACAGTCAGATTCCGATACATTCAAACAGCTGCTCCAACAACGCTTTCCAGACGCGGGCTGGAGAATCCGCAGTTGGCGGGAGGCGGCCCCCAGGGTCCGCTTCTTTCTCGACCGCATGGAAACGAACCTGACCCTGCTCGGGCTCTGCTCCCTGCTGGTAGGAGGCCTGGGGATCAGTGGAGCTGTGCGTGGATACCTCACCGCCAAACGCAATCATATCGCAACGATGAAATGTATCGGTGCAACCAGAACGTTGATCTTTGCCACCTATCTACTACAAATCCTGCTGCTCGGCTTTTGCGCTTCCAGTATCGGCCTGCTCGCTGGAGCGGCCCTGCCCTGGGCCCTGCTTCAGTTTTTCGGATCGACCTTCCCTCTTCCGCTGGAGCCTGGATTTTTCCCAACAGTCTGGGTAACTTCCAGCCTTTTTGGCTTACTCACGGCGCTCCTCTTTTCTCTGCGTGAACTGGGCATAGCCTGCCAGGTGACTCCGGCGTCCCTGTTCCGCAGCTACAGTGCAACGGACAACGCAGGGCCGGGAGTTAGGATATGGATCATCCTCTCCCTGACCGCCATGGCGTTACTCATAATTGCCCTGGTCAGCAGCGCAGACAAACGCCTGGCACTCTGGTTTATGCTCGGCGCTGGTGGATGCATCCTGCTCTTTCGCTTCCTTGCCTGGATAACGCTCTTGCTGATTCGCAAACTGCCCCAAACAAAAAAACCGGCGATTAAGCTCGCACTGGCCAACATGCAACGCCCTGGAGCACCTGCGGCAGGAATGATTTTCTCACTGGGGATTGGCCTAACGGCTTTGGTTATGATTGTCCAGGTTCAGGGCAGCTTAAATGAAATGGTTGCCGCCAACCTTCCCTCTCAAGCACCGGCCTATTTCTTCTTTGACATCCAGCCAAATCAACTGGAGCAAATCAGACAACTGGCAGACAACAACACAGATGTGACCAACTTCTCGTCATCCCCGACCCTGCGCGGCAGAATCACAGCAATCAACGGTGTTGCCGTTGAACAAGCTAAGATTGAACCATCTGTCCGCTGGGCCGTACGTGGCGATCGCTTTCTCAGCTACGCCAAAGAAAAACCGCATGGAACCACAATCACATCAGGTCAGTGGTGGCCCACAGACTATCAGGGGTCTCCGCAGATATCCCTCACTGCAGATCTGGCGAAAGGCTTCGGACTCGACCTGGGGGACAGCCTCAGTGTCAATATCCTCGGCAAAACGGTCACGGCTCTGGTTGCCAATACCCGCACCGTCGACTGGTCGACTCTAGAACTGAATTTTGCCATCATTTTCGCGCCTGGAATTCTTGAGCAAGCCCCCCAGACCCACATCGCTGCAGTTCATTTACCACCCGCAGCAGAAGAGAAATTTTACGCAACCGTCACTAAAACCTTTAGTAACATTTCAGCATTATCAGTTCGAGAAATCCTCTCAAATGTATCACGCACCCTGACAAGGATCGGGTGGGCCTTCAAGGGGATGGCCTCTATTGCCCTGCTAACCGGCTTACTTGTCTTGATTGGAGCGGTTTCTGCCGACCAGCATCGACGTATTCGTGATGCCGTCATCTACAAAGTCTGCGGTGCCACACGGGTCAAAATCCTATCGATCTTTGGTTGCGAGTTTATCTTGATTGGATTGACCACAGCCCTTATGAGTCTGCTGGTTGGATCACTGGCGGCCTACACCATTTTGCGGGGACCACTTGATACAGACTATCATTTTTCAGCGCCCCTGGTTTTCACAACACTGATCGTTGGTGTGCTTGTAACATTCCTTCTCGGGTTGCTCGGAACCTGGAAAGCTCTGGGACACAAACCTGCAGCCTATTTACGCAGAGAATAATGTTGCTATCAGAAAATATAATGCCATTCTACAACAGGCGCACAACAATAAAACACAGAGCCCTGAAATGAACCTCTGCAATCGGACATTCCCTACAACTTACAATCTTATCAGGTATTTTTTATCAATTAATCTTAGCACAACGTTTGATTTAGAGATATTTGTTATGCTAGTGTTGCCGCCACCAAAGAAAACCAACCGGCACAACTTGACCACAGACAACGAGACGATATTATGTTTTTCAGGGCAAAGGGCACTGAATTACCGTTATATTTCAACCAAGAACGACAGACACCAAAAGGACGATCCCATGCAATTTAAATCCTTCATTCCACCGGTTCGCACTTTAATGGGCCCAGGCCCCTCCGATGTTCCACCCCGGATACTTGAAGCTCTTTCTCGCCCCACAATAGGCCACCTCGACCCTCAGTTCATCCAACTGATGGACGAAGTCAAAGAGCTGCTCCAGTACACATTCCAGACCCGGAACGCCATGACCATGCCGGTCTCAGCACCAGGTTCTGCCGGAATGGAGACCTGCTTTGCCAACTTGGTCGAGCCAGGCGACAAAGTCATCGTCTGCCGCAATGGTGTTTTTGGTGGCCGCATGGTTGAAAATGTTGAACGCTGCGGCGGCACAGCCATCATTGTCGATGATGAGTGGGGCTGCGCCATCGACCCAAGCAAACTCCAACTCGCCCTGGAAAACAATCCAGATACATGCATCGTCGCCATGGTCCACGCCGAAACATCAACAGGAGCACAGTCTGACATAGCGGCACTGGTCAAACTGGCCCATAAATACGACTGCCTGACTATCGTTGACGCAGTCACCTCCCTCGGAGGAACTCCAGTCAAAGTCGATGAGTGGAAAATCGATGCCATCTACTCTGGCACCCAGAAGTGCCTTTCCTGTACACCCGGCATTGCACCGGTCAGCTTTAACGAACAGGCCCTGAACAAAATTCGCAATCGCAAGACCAAGGTTCAAAGCTGGTTCATGGACCTCAACCTCGTTATGGGCTATTGGGGCGAAGGAACTAAACGCGCCTACCACCACACCGCACCGGTCAATGCACTCTACGCCCTACACGAAGCATTGGTCATTCTTAAGAATGAGGGACTTGAGAACGCCTGGGAACGCCACCACAAAAACCACATGGCCCTACGCGCCGGACTTGAGGCTATGGGGCTTAAATTTGTGGTCAATGAAGCCGACCGACTCCCACAACTCAATGCCGTCACCATTCCGGAAGGAGTTGATGATGCGGCAGTACGAAACCGCCTGCTCAACGAATACAACCTGGAAATCGGTGCCGGCCTGGGAACCCTGGCGGGAAAAGTCTGGAGAATCGGCCTGATGGGCCACTCAAGTCGCAAGGAGAACATTTTGCTCTGCGTTGGCGCCCTCGAATCTATCCTTGGCGACATGGGTGCAAAAATCAACACAGGCGTCGCCCTGCCAGCAATGCAGAAAGCGTTCTAACCAGTAAACTATCGTTCGTTTGACAGTCCTGACATGAGGGGCCAAACAGGTCCCTCAATGCAATTTCTTTTCTTTTAATAAAAAAATTTAGCCACCCTAAAACATAATTCTAAAAAATTATTATATTTGTTAAATAGCTATTGACGCGCGCTCCCGTATAGATTAAATATTACCCGACTGGTTATATTTGTATTTAAGAAACGCTGTTTCCAAACATTCATTTTCATAACTCTAAAGGGGAGAAACAAGATGGAGATAGAAGCATCGACCAACCAAGACCTGAAACTGAGTATCCGTGACAGTCTGGCCGAAGACTATGCGGACATCTATACTCCAGAAGCCTTGGAAGCGCTGACCTACATGGCTCAATTCAATGCCGAGCAAAAATCACTGATGAATGAGCGCACCCAGCGCCGTGCAAAACGAATGGCGAACAAAACCCCGATCACCTTCCTTGATCCAGAGTCCGAAATCAAAGGAACCGGTATCAAAGTTCAGGATGCTCGCGATGGCAACTTTATCGGCGCTGTCATTCCCCATGATCTGCAGCGACAGTGGCTTCAGGGCACCGGCCCTGCGGCAAAGCCGAATGCGTCAGTCAAATCGAGCTTGCGCAACGTCGCCTACGCCCTCCTCTCTGGGCTGATGGCTGGATGTTCGATGGCGAAGATGCCCTCGGCCAAATCACAACTATGTCACTCGATAATCAACGCAGCCTCAAGTTGGCCATCGCCAAAGACCCTCTGTTTCTTGAAGTTGCAGAAGCGGTCTCTCTGGAAATGAACAAATGGGCCCAAGGATTTTTAGGCCGCGACATTATTCATAATTGGCGTGAACAACTGAACTTCACAACAAAACTTTTTCGTGCTCGTGGCCTTCACCTTGATGATCGCCATCTTCGCGTCAACGATGAATCTCTTTCGGCCACAATCGTTGATATGACTCTCTATGTCATCAACAACTACAAAGCCCTTCAGGCAGCCGGGTCGTCAATCGTACTCTATCTACCCAAAATTCAAACAGCCGAGGATGCCGGATTCTGGAATAAACTACTCACCAAACTCGAAGGGTTCATTGGCCTGGACGAGGGAACGATTAAAGGCTACGTCCTCGTTGAACAGCTTGAAGCCACCTTCCAACTGATGGAAATACGCGCAGCCCTGGGCAAACACTTTGTCGGCTTCAACACCGGCCGCTGGGACTACATCAATAGTGTCTCAGATGCCAATGCCTGGGACAGCAACTTTGTTAATCCGAATATCGAATCGATCGTCATGACCTACGGCTACATGCGCCACTACGAAGATCGCGTTCGACGCGCCGTCAACACCCCCGACAAAAATGGAAACTTCGCCCTCTGGCAAGGTGGCATGGAGCCCAATATTCCGGTTGGCTCGGAAGAGGGTGTTGCCAGCAGCATGAAAAAGCCCGTGCTGGTGCCGTTCGGGAAGAACAGGAAGGTGCCAGTGGCAAATGGATCGCTCATTGGAAGATGGCTCATATCATCCGCCCCGTATGGGAAGAAGTCGGCAAAGCCAATCAGCTCGGCCGCCGGTTCCCACGCTTGTCCTACACCGCTGAAGATGCTGCCGGATTAACGTTGCTTGAACCTGCCCCGCGGACGGTTCGTGGAGCCCGCAACCTGCTCAGCGTAGCGTTGCAATATGGCAATGCATTTGGACAGGGCCTACAGGCAGCAGCGCTTAAGCCGGCCGATTTTTTCGGTAACGACGATATCCTCTATCTGATGGAAGATATGGCGACGGGTGAAATCCGTCTCAGCATCCTCTGGGAATGGATGCATAAGGGCGCCGCACTGACCGAAGACGATGCCGAAACCGGCCTTAAGAAAGGTGATGTTTTCACCAAAGATATTTTCAATCGATTGCTCGAAGAAGAATACGCAAAACTTCTGGCAGCCGAAAATCGTGACGTCTATGACGCCTCAAAAAACACCACTCTTCCGATTGCCAGAGCGATTGTCGAAGCTTATGTAGACGATCAGGTCAAAGCCCCCTGGTACATCGACCTGCTCAATATCAACTTAAATAATATGGATCTGGATGTTGCCAAGCAGCGCATCTCACAATATTTGGAAGCTTTTAAAAATGATGGTGTTCGGATAACTGAAAATCTTGATACCGCACCGGCAGCTGGCTGCTAGAGGAGGAAAACAACATGAAAACTTACCAGGACAAAGTTAAAGCGACAGAAGAATGGTTCGCACAACCCCGCTTCAAAGACACCTTGCGACTTTACACTGCAGATCAAGTGGTTGAGCAACAGGGAACGATTGATGTCGACTACACAATTGCCCGGAAGGCAGCAGAAGCGTTCTATGATCGCCTGCTCGAAATGTTCAATGAAGGGAAATCAATTACCACCTTTGGTCCCTACTCTCCAGGCCAGGCTGTCACCATCAAAAGAATCGGCATTGAGGGTATCTATCTTGGTGGTTGGGCAACCTCAGCAAAAGGTTCACGCAACGAAGATCCAGGGCCAGATCTAGCCAGCTATCCGCTCAGTCAGGTTCCAGACGAGGCCGCTCCAATTATCCGTGCCCTTCTGGCCGCTGATCGCAATCAGTATTTTCAACGCCTGCACATGAGCGAAGAAGAGCGGCAACGGATTCCAGAAATTGACTACCGCCCGTTTATTGTCGCCGATGCAGATACTGGTCATGGCGGAGACGCCCATGTTCGTAACCTGATCCGCCGCTTTGCCGAAGTTGGCGTTCCCGGCTATCACATTGAAGACCAGAAACCAGGGGTCAAGAAATGTGGCCACCAGGCAGGTAAAGTTCTGGTCCCGGTTGATGAGCAGATCAAACGCCTCAATGCCGCCCGCTTCCAGCTTGATGTCATGAATGTCCCAGGCATTATTGTCGCCCGAACCGATGCCGAAGCCGCAACCTTCCTTGATGGCCGCGGTGATGAGCGTGATCATAACTTTATCCTCGGAGCAACCAACACCAATATCCCGAGTTACAAAATTGCATTCCTGGCAGTCATGCGTCAGTTCAACACCAAAGGCGCGCAGGAGTCAACGGTCACATGATGTACCGTATTTCTGATGAAGTTTATGCCGAAACCGACACATGGCTCGACAAGAATGGCCTGTCCGGTGAAATTGATGCAGCCATCAAGGCCTTACCATCACAGAGTGCAACCGACACCAATGCTGCTCTTGATAATATTTCAACCCGCTTGCTCGAATTGTGGCAAATGGAAGCGGCCATGAAAACCTATGGCGAAGCCGTTGCCGATGTGATGAAATTCCAGCAGGATGAAGGCAGTGAGCTTCCAATGACCATCGAAGAATGGGAAGCCTATGCAGAAAAAGCATCCATTTCAGAAGCCCAGGACAAAGCCCGCTCTATGGGGTGTAACGCTATCTGGAACTGCGATATTGCTCGAACCCCGGAAGGCTACTATCAGGTGCGCGGTGGTATCCCCTACGCCGTTGCCAAATCTCTCGGAGTCGCTCCATTTGCAGATATCATCTGGATGGAAACCAAAACGGCAGACCTGCATGATGCCAAAATCTTTGCCGAAGCGATCCACGCCGTCTATCCGGACAAGATGCTGGCCTATAATCTGTCACCATCATTCAACTGGGATACCACAGGAATGAGTGAAGAGGAGATGCGTCAGTTCCCTGCTGAAATTGGGAAACTGGGCTTCGTCTTCAACTTCATCACCTATGGTGGCCATCAGGTTGATGGCCTGGCCGGTGAAGAATTTGCCCAAGCACTCAAAGAGGATGGCATGCTGGCTCTGGCTCGCCTGCAACGGAAGCTGCGCCTCATCGACTCTCCTTACCGGACACCTCAAACCTATGTCGGTGGGCCACGATCCGATGCTGGCCTCATGGCAACAACCGGTGGCACAGCGACAACCAAAGCAATGGGCAAAGGCTCAACCCAATTCCAGCACCTGGTTGAAACGGAAGTTCCACCATGGCGTCTGGAAGAGTGCTCAAGCAATGGACCGGCCATTACAACCTTGATTCAGATCTGCGCGTCAAGCTCAGACCACACACAGCCGGTTCGGAACTACTCGAGCTGACCCTGACCAACGCTAGTGGCGAAAAAATGGCCAATGTGATCTTCGCCGTACTGCAGGATCGCCGCAAACTCAACATGCTATCGATCCGCGATCAGAACACCTTTAACGCTGATTTCCGTCAAAAACGCTTAATGACTCTCTGTACCCTGTTCCTGATCCATCGCTACAAAGTGGTATCAGTTCACTACGTAACCCCAACCGAGGACAACCAGCATCAGGCGGAAGGTATCCGTGCTCTTGGTTTGTATAGTGAAATCAGAACCGAGATCGGTGAAATTATTGTTGCTCTGGTCAACGATGACAATGTCCGCGAACTGGTTAAATCAGGGAGTGAGGATCTCACAAAACTGATTACCAAAAGCTGATAATTCCATTCATTAAACACTGCTATGGGTGCCTGAAAACAGGCACCCTTTTTTGTTCCTTTTTTAGACCTTGTATACATTTTAAAAATAGTGTAGATATTTCAATAGGTTAAAAAGGTGAGATTAAATGATCTATTTTGATTATCATCATAGCATCACTGTTTTGACATGTTTTTTGCCTGCTAAAAGGAGACTCAGATGCCCCCCGCCATTAAAAGTCTGTCCGTACTTCTCTGCCCTTTAATCCTATTTGTCTTTATTCTACTACCACCACAAGCCAATGCCGCCAAGTCAAAAAAAAGCTACATGTATGGTGATGTTGTGCTGATGAATTCAACAGCTGAAAGTGGAGGAGGCGCTGTCACCTTCCGTCACTGGACCCACCGCGATAAATACACATGCCGCCTCTGTCATGTTGACCTCGAATTTTCTCAACTGGCTGGGGAGACCGACATTCTGGAAGAAGATAATCAATCAGGCCGATACTGCGGAGCCTGCCATAACGGTAAGGAAGCCTTTTCAATCAAAAGCTGTACCCGTTGTCATGCAAAAGATGCCAATCACTTCGCCTTGATGAACAAACAGGCGAAAAAAGACTTTTATATCTTCCAACGCAACATGCCACGCTCGATGTACGGCAATAAAATTGATTGGATGAAGGCTGAGAATGAAGGGATCATCACACTCAAAGACAGGCTTCCTAATTATTCCATGGCGAAGAAAACCTTCGTCACAAATCAACGGGATGAACCTCTAGCAGCCAGCCTTCCTGGGCTTCCAGACATTATTTTTTCACATCAGAAACATGTCACCTGGAACGGCTGTGGCATGTGTCATCCACAACCCTTTGAACTTAAAAATGGAACGACCAATATCAGCATGCAGTTGATCATAGATGGTAAGCTATGTGGTGATTGCCATGGGACTGTCGCTTTCCAGATTAATGACTGCGCGCTATGCCACTCAACTCCGGTCAGTCTCTAATTTCATAGGATATTTATGCAAAAGCGGCTTGTCTTCAGCATGATCGGATTGACTCTACTAACTTTTCGGGTGTACAATCTATATGGATTATGATGATGTTGAAGACGCCTCAGATCAGAGTAGAAATATCATCAGGAAAAAATATTCCACGCAACCACTCCCCCGCAAAGAACTTGGCCGACTGATTGAAATGACCGTCTACACGGGCCCAGCCGAAGAGTATGGAGACCTCATCCTCGACCGGCGCGCGATGCAATTAAACAGTAAACCGGTCAGATTTTCCCATGGTAAACACAGGAAAAAATTCACCTGTGGAGTCTGCCATACCGAGCTTGAATTCAGCCTCGAACTTGATGGTACAGAGATCACCAGGGCCGACTACCTTGATGGTCGCTATTGTGGTGCTTGTCACAACGGAAAAATTGCTTTTTCAACGGAATTCGCTTGTAATGCCTGCCACATCACAGCAGATCGTGACGACGGGACAACCCTTCCGGTACCAGCAACGAACTCCACACCTCCGCTACCCAAAACAAAACATGGAGATCACATTAATTGGGTCGCAGCGATGGAAACGGAAGTGATCCAACCCCTGAGTTTCATTCCCGGACGGGTACAGATGACATCCAGTATGCCGCTTCCAAAGCATCTGGAAAAACCACTCTATTGGACAACCAATGCTGCCAATGTCATCGTCCGCTTCCCTCATAGATCGCATACAGAATGGCTTGACTGCTCTAATTGTCACCCTGATCTGTTTACCATTAAACAGACAGGAACCATTGAGTTTAACAAAGAATCAAACCTCTATGGACAATTTTGTGGTGCTTGCCACATGAATGTCGCTTTTCCGATGAACGGCTGTGGTCGGTGTCACCCAGGTGTCAAGAACTACAATAGCAGAAAGTTTTATTGACAGTTCATCGGCAAGCTAACCCATCAAAGCTATTTTCCAACTCAAGCTTTAGGTCATATAGCGCCTCACATCCAATATCCTCCTATCAGCATGGTCATATGACCAACTGAATTAATTAAGTAAGATACTCAGGTATTCCCTAGTATTTAAATTTATAAATACTGAAATATCTATTTTTATTAATCTATTTTTCCACTCAAGAATTATTTTCAAAAATAAGAGATACTCGGCAATGATTTTGCTATCCCATGATGAGATGCGACTGCCACTTTCGCAGACCACACATAGGATAGAAACTGCTTAACTTCGGGAGGTAAAAAATGAAAAAGTGCTTATCAATTGTCAGCCTGCTTTCTCTTCTGCTGGCTCTCACCCTTTCTCCTGCCTTTGCAGGAAAACCTGTCGACAATGACGGAGATGGTTTCAGAAGTAATGTCGACTGTAACGACAACGATCCTTTGGTCAATCCTGATGCGATTGAAATTTGCTTCGACGGAATCGACAACAATTGCGACGATATCATCGACGAGGGTTGCAGTGGCCCGGTTGATGCCGATGCTGACGGCTATGACAACACTCAGGATTGTAATGATAACGACCCAGCCATTAATCCAGGTGTCAGCGAAATCTGTGGTAATAGCATAGACGATAATTGTGATGGCAACATTGATGAAGGCTGCCAATCGATCGATAACGATTCTGACGGCTATAACAGCACTCAGGATTGCAATGATAACGATCCAGCCATTAATCCAGGTGCCAATGAAATTTGCGGTAACAGTGTTGATGATAACTGCGACGGTAATATTGATGAAGGCTGCGGCGGTGGAACTGATCCAAATCATGGATCATTGGTCTGGAGTGACTATCCATCATCATGTATCAGCTGTCACGGTTCAGAATACAGTGAAATGGCAGACTCGACCCATTACAAGTGGGTTGGTGAAACAACAGAAATGACCAATCAGAACGGCACCCTGCAAGGCAAGCTGACAAACGCAGTCAATAGCTATTGCATCAATATCCTTGGCGACTGGAAAGTCTGCGGAAAATGTCACGTCGGCCGTGGACTAAGACCTGACGACCAGGCCGCCAGCAACAGTAATATCGATTGCCTCATGTGCCACAATGAAGCCTATGCAAAAACCCGTACTCGCCTTCCTGATGGATCCATGGCTCCACCAGTTGATACTGCAACCTTTGATCTTAATGGTTTTGTCCAGAATATTGCCAAACCAACCAGAACCAACTGCCTCGTATGTCATGCTTTTGCCGGTGGCGGCAACGCAGTCAAACGTGGTGATTTATCAATGTCTGGAAGCGATCTTCATGGTGCTGATTTAGCTGAAGGGACAAACAATAATAGTGATGCCAACTTTGACGTTCACATGAACACCTCGGCTTCAGACCTACAGTGCCAGGCATGTCATGTTTTCCAGAATCATAAAACCATCGGTCGTGGTTCTGATCTGAGGCCAACCGATGATCTGGCTCGTGGCTCTGAAGTTAAGTGTACAACTTGCCACACCGGATTTGATCAGCCTGGTGCTCACCAGGCTGCTGGAGCCAACCGCGTAGACGCTGACCGTCATGTTCTGCATGTCGCCTGTCAAGCCTGTCACATTGACGAGTACGCCAAAGTCACAACAGAAACCCATCGAGACTGGCAGTTCCATCACGGTGGTGTCCCAGCGGATGGCGCGTCTGGCCCTGGGCATCCAGAACTGAGCATAGGCGATAATCTGACTCCTGCTTTCAGATTCTGGAACCGTACGAATGACAATTATCTACTCGGTGATCCCGCAGTGATGGATCAAGAAACCGGGACATACCCAACATCTCGCCCAATTGGAGATCTCAACGACGGCAAATTGTATCCATTCAAGTATAAGACCGCAACTCAGCCAATGGTCATTGCAGACAATGTCCTCGTTGCCCTCGACACACTTGAGTATCTGGCCCTGAGCGGTGATGTTAATGCTGCTCTGGAGTCAGGCCTGACAAACATGGGTTACCCTGCAAATGAACCTGTTGAGTGGGTCGACACCGATACTTATCAATTGCTGAATCACGGCGTCGCTCCAGCTTCAGCAGTTGATTGTGCCAAGTGCCACGCTGGCACAGACGTCAACAATGACAGTGAACTGGATCTGCTTGGGTACAAACTCAAAGGGCCAAAAGAGCAAATCTGCGCACAATGCCACCGTGACAAGCGTCCAAAGAGTGACCACGACGGTATGCATAGCCACGTCGACAAGGGAGCCGGGATGGATTGCCTATTCTGTCACAGCTTCACCCGCCAGACTGAGCTTGGAGGCATAGGACCTTGCGACACAAATGCCAGTGACTTTGTTGATAACATTCCATTTGCCCACCCTGAATGCAATTGATCAGACAGCGGGCATAATCTAAAAAAGAAAAGGCGGCTGATTTCTCAGACGCCTTTTCTTTTATTTCTAAATGGAATAAAAAAAGCCCCGCAGCCAGGAGGGTAACTGCGGGGTTAGTCTTTTTAGGAGGATTGAAATGTTTATCGCCAGATCGCCTGCCACAACAACCTTTTGATGGTTGTGAGACTAATCGATCGGACCAAGAAAATAAACGTGGACTCACGCAAAAGATTCGAACAAAAGGGATGAAATGCAACTGCACATATGCACACTTTTCACAAAGCGACTGATGCACTGGCTAGATCAACAAATTGATTTGCTTATCAGAATAAAGGGCGAATGACTGGTCCCGCCTCTGGTAAAGAATGGCTTTCCGACCCGCCTCATCAAATTCACTGACACCGGTCAGTACCGATAAATCCAACAACACACCAAGATCTGATGTCATTGGATCATCACGAAATTCCAGCCCAAACCGTCCTTGCTTCATGACAAAACGTCCATCATCTCTGATTGCCGTCATGATATCTTTATTTCTTTGATTAACCTGAAGGTGAACAGCGGTGAAACAAAGCCCGTACGCCATCAACCCAGAAACAAAGACCGGAAGAAAGTTATCATCCCTGGCCAGATCTCCATTTGACTTCAACTCAGGCGCAATCGCCTTTTGACGTAATTGCTGAAAACTTCCTTCGATACTCTCTTGCGTTAAGCCCATTCGATGCAAAAGGCCTGGTAAACGCTCTTCAACATATGCCAATCCCAGATCAACCATTTCCTGCTCTGCGGTCATATAATCAACCCGAGCAATAAGATCGGTCGATCGTAAGTCATCAATCAATCGCCGCATTGCCGTGAAGCGACGCCTGATATGCTTGTCAGAACCGCTCCGATCCTTGCTCTGCTGCTGTGGATACTCATCACGAGGCTGCTGTGGATCCACTCTTGGATAGGGAGATACCGGCTCGACCTCACGATAAGGCTGATATGCATGCATTCTTCCGACTCGAAGATTTGAAGCCATCCGACTATCCTTCCATCGATTTTTATCTGACACCGTTTGAGCCAAAAATATTTTCACCCTGCTTATCGGCTATAACTCTATTCTACTTTAGTTTCTGCCAGTATAACTATTTGAGTTAGCGAAATAAATTAATTTATTGAGACATAAGGTTATTTGACATCTCCACCTTCTGGACATAACCTATTAAAATCATGTCCACGATCTGTTGTCACTCAGGGAAAGGCCCACATGCCGACTAAAAGAAGACAGCCATTATTGCCCGATCGCAACCAGATGGAGAAAACCTACCTCCAACTGCTACCGAATTTCGAAAAGAAACTGCAGGAAATCTACCGACAAATCCGTAGCTTGGTCGACAACAGAGAGATGTCTGTCACCATCAAATACCGAGTTAAACGGCTTGACAATTATTGTGAAAAGCTTAGACGTATCAGCAAGTTACAAGGAAGCGACTTGCTCCAGATCACGGACCTTCTAGGAGTCAGAATAATTTGCCCCTTTCTCGAAGATCTGGAAACGATTGAACAACTGATAATGACAAACTTTGACATCATTGAAATGGAGCACAAAGCTGAGCAACATTCATTTCGTGAATTTGGCTACGACTCCGTACATCTGCTGATTCGAACAGAGGAAACCTCTTCTGAGTCACAACTTCCGCACAGTTGCAATGTCTGTGAAATCCAGTTACGCACAATCCTTCAAGAAGCATGGGCAGAGGTGGAACATGAGTTGGTCTACAAATCAGACATCGATATTCCTAACCACTCTATCCGCCGCAAACTGGCGTCACTTAATGCATCCTTAACTCTATCCGACTTGATTTTTCAAGAAATTCGCGACAATCAAAAACAAATCCGTCAACGTGGTTTGAAACGACGCCAATCTGTTGAAACTTTGGCCTGTGACTGCAGTGGTATACAGATTGCTCAGATGCCGGACTTAACAATTCAAGAGTCACTATCTGAGACTGATCTCAATGATGGGATGCCGCAGAAAAAGCTTGAGCAATTGATGCTCAGTGCCCTTGAAGCTCATAGTAATAATCAGTTCAAACAAGCAGTTAAACTATACAGTATTATTTTAAAAATGAAGCTTGAACCAAAGATCCGCTCTCTGGTCTACAACCATCGTGGCATGGCCCTGTTTACCTTATCGGAATATCAAAAAGGTGTTGAGGATTTCAATAAGGCCGTTGAATATAACGAGGATAATGGTCGGGCATGGAACAATCGAGGCCTTGCTCTGCGCATCCTGGGGAAGTTCGATCAATCGCTCAACGACTATGACCGAGCAATCGAAATGAATCCCAGACAATTCGAAGGCTATTGGGGACGGGCACAAACATGCTTTGAGATAAAACTTTACAGCCAGGCCTTGAAAGACTGTGAAAAAGTTATCGAGCTGAATAATAGCTTTGCCCCAGCCCAAGAGCTAAAAAAAGCGATCAGCCAGCAACTCTTTTAAACTGAAGGATGCCAGAACGTCACTGCCATCCTTCAATCAGTATCAGTATTTATTTTCTATTAACGGCCAATGGTCCCCATGACTGATCGACCGGCATCACCTCAATGGCATTTATATTGACATGTGCCGGTCGGTTGGCAATCCAGTAAACTATCTCTGCAATGTCCTCTGGAACAAGAGGCTCCGCTCCATCGTAGACCTTATCGGCAGCGGCATCATCCCCCTTGAAACGAACATTGGAAAACTCACTCTCGGCCATTCCGGGGGCCAGATTTGTCACCCGGACTTTACTTCCGAGAAGATCCGCACGTAAATTTCGGCTGAACTGCTGAACAAAGGCTTTCGTCCCTCCATAGGCATTACCACCAGGATAGGGCCAACTACCGGCGGTTGATCCGATATTGATAATTTGCCCGCTGTCACGTTCGACCATCCCAGGCAAAACGGCACGGGTACAATACATCAGCCCCTTGATATTGGTATCGACCATCGTCTCCCAATCGTCAATATCTACGGCCCAGGACGGTTCCAACCCTAGTGCGAGGCCAGCATTATTCAGCAACACATCAACAGGGTCCAGTTCACCGAGTTGAGTAAAAACCTGATCCCGATCACAAACATCCAGAGCGATGATCTGCTTGACCGAACTGCCCAACTGTACTTGCAACTGTTCCAAACGTTCCACCCTGCGACCGGTCAGAATTAACTGCCAACCTTGCGCAGCAAAATACTCCGCACAAGCCTTACCAAAACCGGACGTCGCACCAGTGATCAAAATAGTTTTTGCCACAACCAAACCTCCCTAAGGATAAATAAGACACAGGTTATTTTTCACCACGAGACAAAAATGATCCCGCGAAAAGCCTTTAATTTTGGATTTGCCTGAGATTCAAACCACACACACTAACTGTAGCATTTTTTACCAGTCATCTTGCCATATATCACCCATAGCGTGATATATTTATCAGCAACCCTGCAATCACTATTGGAGTTCACATGAAATACCTTAGCTTATTTATTTTTGTGCTCAATCTCAGCCTAGCTCCATTACTTACAGCCAATGCCGCTATAGATAAGAAAGATCAATTATTAATTGTCGCTTCAACGACACAGATCGCCGACTTCACGCGCCAGATTGCCGGTGACCGTATGCGTGTCCACAGTATTCTTGCTCCGGGAGCTGACCCTCATACCTACCAGCCGACTCCAGATGATGTTCAGATTGTCATTGATGCTGATCTCTGTCTCGAAAATGGCCTCCACCTGGAAGGTAAAAACTGGATGGGGACTCTGGCCAGGGATGCTGGAAAGCCCTTGATCACAACAACAAAGGGAATAAAACCACTAAAAATCGATGGCGATGGAACCATGGTGGCAGATCCACATGCCTGGTTTTCTCCTCGTAATGCTGCAGTCTATGTCAACAACATCCTCAAAGCACTGGAACAGTTGGAGCCGGAGTATCGTAATGAATTTCGCGCACGGGCCAAACTTTTCCTGCAACAACTGAGAATCCTCGATGCCTGGTCGCGGGAACAGGTCAGTCAAATTCCACCTGAACGCAGAATTTTGGTCACCACTCACGATGCGTTTAACTATTTCTGCAATGAGTATCGCTTTAATGCGGCCAACAACTATTTAAGCATCGCCCCTGTTGGCTGGTCGACCGGCAGCGAAGTCGGCGGCGGTATGACTCCAGAAAGACGGCGCATGGTGGTCAATTCAATTCAAAGTTCAGGAGCTCCTGCGATTTTTGTTGAAACCAGCATCAACCCAAAGCTGATCCGTGAAATTGCCAGAGACACCGGAACAAAAATTGGCGGCGCACTCTACTCCGATTCCATGGGTGAAGAAGATACCGCCGGAGAAACCTATATCGGCATGATGCGCGAGAACATTCTTCTGATTGTTGAAGCTCTGAAATAAAGGATATATTCAATGCGTTTTATTGCCATTGTAGCCATTTGGATCGTCATTGTCGGCGGACTGGCCTCCTACATCCACAAGCGCGACAGTAAAATTATTACTGCTGCCCAGGCGAAAGTCTCTCAGGTCCTTCCTCAGGAATCTTTTGAACTGGAAATAACTCCGACCTTTGGGATCGAGCATGATCCTTTCGCTTTAACAGATGATACGGAAGCGAATCCGGCTCTTGTCATCCGCCTTAACGGTACCGATCTACAATACGATAATAACCCCTTGCAACGTGGTGAATCGATCAGAATCAACGACATTCATGGTTTTATCGATGGCAACAATGAGCTCTTTTTGATGCCAGTCCTCCATTGGCGGAATCTCACTTAAGCCATGCGTTGCGTATCAGGCTCTACCGATCTGGTCTTCTAACACTGGATAAAACAATTTGGAGTGAAGCAGGGAGTAAAGTCTCTGGAACCGTTCCCTATGAACCGGATCATGACAACGAAGAGGATCACAATGAGCACTGATATCGCTGTAGAAGTCCAGAACCTAACGGTCAGTTACCAGGCAAAACCGGCTTTACTTGATGTTTCTGTTAAGGTTGAAACGGATCAACTGGTTGGCGTTATTGGGCCAAACGGAGCGGGAAAATCCACATTCATCAAGGCCGTTCTCGGTTTTGTTAAACCTGATGTCGGTAAAGTTTTAATCAATGGCCAAGATGCGCGTAATGCCAGAGGAAAGGTGGCCTATGTCCCCCAGCGAGGAGCCGTCGACTGGGACTTTCCGATTACGGTCAAAGAAGTTGCCATGATGGGACGTTATCAGGAGATCCCCTGGTACAGAAATCCGACCAAAAAGGACCAGGACATTGCCATGGATGCGCTAGCTATGGTGCGCATGACTGACTTTGCCGAACGCCAGATCGGCCAGCTCTCCGGCGGCCAGCAGCAACGTGTCTTTCTGGCTCGGGCCTTGGCTCAGGGATCAGATATTCTTTTACTGGATGAACCTTTGCCGGGGTTGATGCGGCCACAGAGCGAGCAATCCTCGATGTTTTGGAACGGGCGAAAAATGCCGGAAAGACTCTGATTGTAGTCCATCATGATCTGGTCACAGCAGCTGAGTATTTTGACAAATTGATACTGATCAAACAGCGCCTCTACGCCTATGGTCCGCCGACATCTGTGCTGCGTGAAGATCTGTTGAGCGAAGTTTATGAAGCAAGTTACGCATCTTTGCCGATGTCTTGAAGAAGGAGCGTGCCTGATGGATTTTCTACTCAATGCCTTCCTTGCCCCCTTACAGGAAACATACTTTCAAAAAGCCCTGATCGGTGGCAGCATTGTGGCAATTGTCTCAGCGGTTGTCGGCTGCCTGGTTGTCCTCAGACGGATGGCTTTTTTAGGTGATGCTTTATCTCACGCCATGATAGCCGGTGTCGCCGGAGGCTATCTGGTCATGAAACTACTCTTCGGTTATGAAGCTCACGCACCAGGAATGCTACTCGGCTCATTGCTCGCTGCCATTTGCACCGTAGCTATGATCGGTTTTGTGTCACGTGTTTCCAGGGTCAAAGAGGATACCGCCATCGGAATCATGTACACCGGAATTTTCGCTCTGGGTGTCATGGCTGTGTCGATCTTCCGCCATTACATCCACATTGATCTGATGCACTTCATCATGGGTGATGTTCTGGGTGTCGCTGATACTGATCTCTGGACCAGCGCCTTTGTTGCCGCCACGGTTTTAAGCATCATCATTCTCTTTTTCCGCCACTTCCAGATGACCACCTTCGACCCGATTATGGCAGCATCGATCGGCCTTCCGGTTCTGCTGATCGATTACCTTCTCACAACCTGCGTTTCCCTGGTGGTCGTCAGCGCCGTCAGCATGGTTGGCGTCATTCTGGTTGTCGGCCTGCTGATCACCCCAGCAGCAACAGCCTATCTACTCTCAGACCGGCTTGACCGCATGATGATGCTTTCAGCCCTGTTCGGCTTTACCAGCGTCGTTGGCGGACTGTATCTCTGTGTCTGGCTCGACTCCGCTGGCGGTGGTGCCATCATGCTTTTCTGTACTCTGCAGTTTCTATTCGTTCTGGCTGTCGCTCCGCGTTATGGCATGCTGGCACGCTGGCTGCGTCTCCGCCGCATGGTTCCCCAACCTGTACTTGAAGACATCCTGACAACAACCTATCGGCATGGGAAAACAGCGACCATGGCAACCTTCAAAGAGTTTGTCGACGGCAAGAAGCATCTCAACCGCGCTCTTTCTCAGCTGGTTGCAAACGATCTGCTCCAGACGGAAAAGGAAGAATACAGTCTGACTGCGGCAGGAGAAAAAGAGGCTGAGCAGGTGTTACGGGCCCACAGACTCTGGGAAACCTACCTCCACTCCATTGGTTCACCGGAGCAGGAATGGCACGAGACAGCTCACCATCTTGAGCATGTTCGTGAAGAAGGGACGATCGAATATCTAGATGATGTTCTCGGTCACCCCCAACAAGATCCTCACGGTAAAGAGATTCCTGCCAAGCAACCTTAATTGATCCTGGGATTGTGAATCTTGTTTTCTGATGAATGGCAACAAACCACCAAATCAGAAGGCCAACAAAACCAACAGCGAATTGGGAATAACCGGTTCGCTGTTATCCTCTTTAGAAAAACAAGGACAACATGATCGATTCATTTTTATCACTACCCCCTGTCATGCAAGCTCTGGTCGGCACCCTCTTCACCTGGGGCATGACTGCCCTTGGCGCGGCTGTCGTCTATTTCAAGCGCCAGCCGAGTGCCAAAACCCTTGACTGTACTCTCGGCTTTGCCGCCGGAGTTATGATTGCAGCCAGTTTCTGGTCTCTTTTGGCTCCAGGGATTGAAATGGCAGAATCGATGGGCCAGATTCCATGGCTAACTGCTGTCATCGGTTTTATGGGTGGCGGTATCTTCATGCGAGTCGTTGATAAATTTCTTCCACACCTGCACCCTGGCCTGTCAGCTGAAAACACGGAAGGGATCAAAACTTCGTGGCAGCGCAGTACTCTTCTTGTCTTGGCGATCACATTACATAATATCCCTGAGGGGTTGGCTGTTGGTGTCGCCTTTGGTGCGATTGCGGCAGACCTGCCTTCAGCAACAATCGGCGGTGCCATAGCCTTGGCCATCGGTATCGGTATTCAGAATTTTCCAGAGGGAACAGCGGTCTCCATGCCGTTGCGCAGAGAAGGGATGAGCCGCCATAAAGCATTTATGGCTGGTCAGTTTTCAGGGATGGTCGAACCGGTGGCGGGTGTTATCGGTGCCGTTTTTGTTATTATGATGCAACCGATTCTGCCCTACGCACTCTGTTTTGCCGCAGGGGCAATGATCTTTGTCGTCGTGGAAGAGTTGATTCCCGAGTCTCAACGGCTTCAGGAGAATATCGACATTGTCACAATGTCAACCATGGTCGGATTTTCAGTCATGATGCTGCTTGACGTGGCGCTGGGCTGAGAAAGAGTCCCAGCCAGCCCCGTTTATTACTTTTCCAGCTCGTTTGACGTTTCCAAAACGACTGTTTTTTCCAGATCATTCATAACAGGGGCCGGCTCTTCAGGAGTCGGTTTCTGTGCTTCTTCTGCTTGTTTCTGTTTTTCCAGTTCAGCCTTTTTCAATTTCTTGGCCTTTTTGCGCCTACGGGCAAAGCTGAATATCATTCCGAGCAGAATACCGACCAATAAGGTTCCCATCAACAATAGAGACAAGGGGACACTACGCTCCCATTCAAGAAAACGCACCGGAACAACGGCGATATTTTCCTGAACAAACATCAAGACCGGAATCAGCAGAATAATTCCGCCCAACAACTTGTATTTCATCAATTAACTCCTATTGAGCTCTGTTCATTACTAAACGGCATCACTTCCCCCATAGAGATAGAGACAGAGACAGTATCAGCTAAAATCAATTGCAAATTCCAGACATAAATTAAAATACCTGCCATTTGCAGTAAAAAAAGCCCCCGAAGGAGCTTTTTAGACAAAAAAAGGGGAACCCTGCTGATTCCCCAAAATGAACGTAGGAGGTAACGTTCAGAATCTATGTGAGCGGCGGTCCGAAGCTGAGCATGGCTTCGAACCACCTGTTTTTTATAAATGGGGAACCCTGCTGATTCCCCAAGCTGAATGTAAGGAGGTAACATTCAATCTATGTAAACGGGTCTCGGCACTGAGCAATGCACCGAGCCCCCTGTTGACCTATTTCTTCAGTTTCAAAGCCAGATAACGACTCGCATCACCCTGTCGAACCAGCATCAGGACAGTTTTCTTTTTGCTATCCTTGATCAATTTCTTGACCTGAGCGGAATCGGTCACCTCCGTGCGATTGACCTCTTCGATCAGATCACCACGCTTAATCCCGGCGCGAGCGGCAATAGAGTCCGCTTCAACAGATGTCACCAGAACACCTTTCACACCTTCATAACCAAATTGTTCGGCTAATTCAGCTGTAAGTTTTTGCAGTTTCATCCCCAGTTCAGGGAGAGCATCACTGCTGACAGCGTGACCTTTTTCATCGGTTTCCATCGCACCGATTTTGACCTTCAATTTCTTCTTCTTGCCATCACGCAATACCTGCAGAGAAACTTCGGTTCCAGGAGAAGTCATCGCTATCTCATTTCTGAAGTTAGCGACCTTATCAACCTTATTGCCATTGAGTTTAAGGATGACATCGCCTTGCTTTAAGCCACCTTTGTCCGCAGGAGAGTCTTCTTGAATCTGAGCAATCAGAATGCCTTCGCGCTGATCAATACCAAATGACTCTGCCAGATCTCTATTCATATCCTGAATAATGACACCCAAGCGACCGCGCTTTACTGAACCATGCGAGACCAGTTGCTGACGGATTCTCTGAGCCATATTGACAGGGATCGCAAAACCGATTCCCATATATCCACCGCTGCGACTGAAAATAGCGGTATTCATACCGATGACTTCACCATCCAGATTGACCAATGGACCACCGGAGTTACCTGGGTTAATGGCAGCATCAGTCTGAATAAAGTTTTCATAATCGTTCAGGCCAATACCACTACGACCTTTAGCACTGACAATACCAGCGGTCAAAGTGTGGGACAGACCAAAGGGATTTCCAAATGCCAGAACCCAATCACCGACTTCAAGCTGATCAGAGTTCCCTAAAGTCAAGAATGGCAGCTTTTCATCTGCATCAATCTTAATCAGAGCGACATCAGTCGGAGGATCAGTTCCAACGATTTCAGCATTGAACTCACGTCCATCGAGCAGTTGGACGGTGACCTTATCAGCATCCCCAACAACATGATTATTGGTCATGATATAGCCATCTGATGAGATAATAAATCCTGACCCCTGTCCACTGGCACGACGCTTGGGAGTTTTATGAGGATTCTCTTGCTGTGGAGGCTGGCCAAAGAAACGCTTGAAAAATTCATCACCAAAAGGACTGTTCCCAAAAGGGTTATTTCTAAGAGACTGTTGTTGCTCCACCTCTTTTTCAACCTGAATAAAAACAACAGATGGAGAAACTTGCTTGGCAACACTGCGAAAAGCTTGGCCCGTTTTTCTCAGACTTTCGATACCAGCTTCCTGGGCTGATGCTGTTGTCAGCAAAGCGAAGCCGCTCAGCATAACCGTCAACAGGATCATGACTGGAAGAAAGTATGGACGTTTAATTTTCATCATGACAGACTCCTCAAGGATTGTTCTTTGTGTGGTTTACGGAGGCTGGTAGCATGAACCAGCTTGACCATCTCATCCAGGTCAAATGGCTTGTCGATTGTTGTTGCTCCGAACTCTCGAGCCTGATCATGGGTCTGACGATCACCAAACGCAGTCATGAAAATAAATGGGGCTCGTTTCTGCTTTTGAACCTGGCTTTCCAACACTTCCATACCGGTTAAAGCAGGCATTCTCAAGTCGCTGATGACCAGATCAAAGGGGTCGCCTTCTTCAAGGCGTTCAAACAGATCAAGACCATTCGTGCAACAGGTCACGAGATAACCGGCACGGGTCAGAGCAAAATCTAACAACTCGCGGAGTGCATCATCATCGTCAGCGAGTAAAATATGTGGATGAGTGTCAAGACAGACAGCTTCCATCAAAATCTCCAAAGTAATTCGTTATGAAGATTTAGATTAGCAATCTATGTGCCAACTATGGCCTACGAAAAAACAGGGGGTTAGCTGTTTTAGTGGTGGGGCATTACACCCCAGCGGGGCAAAATGCCCCAACTGAGGGGTGTAATGATCAAGAAGAAAAGTAGTGAATCAGAAAAATCAGCTTTCTTTCAACTTGCGGTAAAGTGTTTTTCGATCAACACCTAATAAACGGGCCGCCAAGGTTCGGTTCCCATCCAGTTGCTCAAGAACCTGATGAATGTAACGCTGCTCCATCTCTTCGAGAGAAAGGATTCGACCGTTATCTGCCAATCCGGCAGGAATAGGCGCCTCTCCACTTCGATGTTTGATCTGTTCAGGAAAATCTTCCATGGTCAGTTGATCATGAAGGCTAAGAGCCAGGGCTCGTTCAATCACATTACGCAGTTCCCGGACATTCCCGGGCCAGTGATAAGCCAGCAAACAAGCGGCGGCTGGTTGAGCAATAGCCGTCACCGATTTATTGAAGCGCGGGGCTAACTGACTGATGAAACTCTGGGCCAGCAGCAAAATATCATTTCCCCGCTCCCTCAATGGCGGCAATTCCAACTGAATAACATTCAAACGATAATAGAGGTCACTACGAAACGTCCCTGCGGCAACGGCCTCTTCCAGATTACAGTGGCTAGCAGCCAAAACCCTGACATCACAGTTAATCTCATGACTCCCACCCAAAGCCCTGACTTTGTGGTCTTCGAGAACTCGCAACAATTTCGGTTGCAAGGCAAGTGGCAACTCAGCAATTTCATCAAGTAATAATGTTCCGCCACAAGCTTCTACAAACAATCCCTTTCGCGCTTCTCGAGCATCGGTGAACGCACCTTTGACATGTCCGAACAGTTCACTTTCCAGCAAATTCTCCGGCAAAGCAGCACAGTTAATCGCCACAAAAGGCCCATCTGCGCGTTGACTTTGACGGTGCAGGGCACGCGCCACAAGCTCTTTCCCGGTCCCACTCTCCCCACTGATCAATACCGAAATATCAAGATCGGCAACACGTAAAATCTGTTGTTTAACTTCACCTAAGGATGCACTGTCCCCCAACAGTTCGTCATCCGGTTGATGCCGTCGAACCTGATCTTTCAACAGACGAACCTTTTCCTGGAGATGCCGATGCTGCAAAGCACGCATTAGGGAAATAGAGAGCAAGTCCAGGTCAACTGGCTTAGTGACAAAATCGTAAGCACCAGCTCGAAGCGCGGCGATAGCTGTTTCCAGACTCCCAAAGGCAGTCATGATCACCACTGGAAGATCGGGACGATTTTCGTTAACTTCGGCACAAAAATCGATACCGCTTGTCCCCGGCATATTCAAATCGGTCAGAATAATATCGATGTCCTGCTCATGTAATATTTCTCGTGCAGCAGCCACAGATTGCGTTGCCCAGACCTTGTGGCCACGCCGACTGAGGTCTTCGTCAAGCAGTTCCCCCAATGCCAGATCATCATCAATAACCAATATCCGCCCAGACAGGCTGGTCTCTGTCATACCATCTCCTCATTTACAACTGCGGGAAGATAGACACTGAAACAACTTCCTTTTCCAGGACAGCTATCGGCTTCTATCCAACCACCATGCTCTTCGATAATCCCATAAGCTATCGACAAACCAAGACCGGTTCCCTTGCCAACTTCTTTGGTTGTAAAAAAGGGATCAAAGATCTTTTCCAAGGTCTCATCTTCGATACCAACACCCTCATCCTGAACCTTGAGGCAGAACCAGTGATCAACCTGAGAATCTATTTTTTCAGGGACATCCACTCTTTTTTCCTGCTGACTCAACAATGTGACCTGGCCACCATCAGGCATCGCCTGAATGGCATTTAAGGACAGATTGAGTAACACCTGTTGCAACTGACCAGGATCAGCATGCACCATAAGCGGTCGCGGAGCTTCATCAACAACCATCTCGATCCCTTGTTTATGGGCCGTTGGCTCCAACAACGGCTGGATTCCACGTAAAACATTGTTGAGATCGACCTTTTGCTTACGGGCCTCTCCACGGCGGGCAAAACTCAGCAGCTGACGCATAATCGTTGTCATCCGTTCCGCCTGTTCACCAATAATTTTGGCCGACCGATGAGTATCATCCTTGTCCAGAGTGGCACTTCCTATCAGCTTGGCCCGACCAGCAATAACATTCAGCGGCGTCCCGAATTCATGGGCCATACCGGCTGACAGCTGCCCTAATGTTGCAAGCCGTTCAGTGTGTCTTAACTTTTCCAATGCTTCAATTTTTTCCGCGGTTGCCTTTTTTTCAGCATCATGCGCTCGCGCCAACTGGCCACGCATCCGTTCGATTGTAGCCGATAGTTCGGCCAGTTCTCCGCCACCAGAAAAGTTGACACTGGTGCTGAAATCACCCTTTCCAATCCGGTTTGCCTGTGCGTGAAGTTTACGCATCGGCCGATCAACCCAGAGACTTCCCAATATCCCCATAAACAAAACCCCGGAAACAATTGAAGCTCCTATCACCAGCGCGGATCGGCGGAGACTCTCCTGGACATAACTGTGCATTTCGTCCATCGATTCAGATAGTTCAATAGCGCCAATGCGGTGACCATCAACCAGCAAGGGGATATAGGTTAAAAGGAAATCATGTCCATCATCGGAACTGGCCAAAAGAGCCACAGTCTCTTCATCCTGCAATGCATCTAATTTATCGAAAGGAATGCGCGGTTGATATTGAAGGTCAGTGTCCTCTTCAACCCAAACCCACCGGACCAGAGTCTGAG
>JDSF01000267.1_pt1 | contig 28133 bp, 25 predicted proteins | sample 199441 | NCBI WGS metagenome assembly JDSF01 (sample SAMN02592751, study PRJNA231836) | bioreactor metagenome | isolation source: continuous culture bioreactor denitrification-DNRA | place: Germany: Bremen
TCAGCACTATTATTATTTTCATCGCTGATCTATAAAACTCAGTGTCCCTACGGACAAACAATCGTAAAAATCTTTTCCAATATATATTTCAGGAGTTCCCATGGGTTTTTTATCGCCTTCATCCAGTGTTTGCTATTTTCAAGTTAGCGGCACAATAGATAACAGTAGTAAACTAACAGAATTACCCGAGAAACTAGCCGAGGAGGGCTTTCGCTCCATTGAGAATTCGGCCGATGAGCTCGCAACCGGTTGGGTTGAAATGACCGACTATGACAGCAGTGAATTTGCAGATTCTAGCATCTGCTGGCGTGATCACATGCTCTGTTTCACCCTGCGCCAAGATCGTCGCCGCGTTCCATCGGCCCTTCTTAAAAGGCAGATAACGATTCTCAGCAATCAGTTTCTGGCTGAAAAGCAAGAACTGAATTTTATCCCTAAAGCCGAGAAGGAACAGATTCGTGACCGTGCTCGCAGCATATTGATGGTCAAAACCCTCCCGACCCCATCATTTATTGACATCAACTGGGACACTGATAAACAGTTGATACGATTCTGCTCCCTGGGGCAAAACGCTATCGACAGTTTTCAAGGTCTATTCCACCAGACCTTTCCAGACCTGCGCTTGCAAATGCTCCACCCCATGGCCCGCTCTCTTCAAGTTTTGCCAGAGCACCTTCACGAGCAGATGCAACAGGCAGATCAAGCTCAGACAGATAGCCTGTTAGAGCAGATTGAAGCCAATCGCTGGCTCGGCTTTGATTTCCTTCAATGGCTTCTCTACCGAACTATGAATTCCGATTCGCGCTATCAGGTATCAACAGAAGGACCTCTCCTTGACAAACAGCCGTTTACAGCGTTTCTCGACAATCGTCTGGTTTTAATTGGTGGTGGCAACGAAGGTGTACAGAAGATTGTTGTAGCGGGACCACAGGATCATTACCTTGAGGTCAAGACAGCCCTACGTCAGGGAAAAGAGATCGAAGAAGCCACCCTTCACATTCGACAGGAAGAGGATGAAGGTTGGAAATTGACTCTTAAAGGAGACCGTTTTCAATTCGGAAGCTTCCGAACTCCAATGATCCGTCCGGAAAGTGACCCCAATGACGACCCTCTCGCTGAAGCGGAAGCGGCCTTTTATACAAAGCTGGCCTCAGTTGAAGAAGGCGAACAAATGTTCAATAGTCTTCTGAAATCTTTTCTGGAATTACGCCTGAGTGAAAACTGGAAAGACACCAAGGCTGCTATTATTCAATGGCTAGAAGAATAAGTTAATAAACTGGTTCCTTTAATTTCAGGGTGAAACTGTTATTCTTTAAAAAGAATTCTAAAACAACCTGAAGTTAAAACCATCAATGAGGCCTGAATGAAATTTCGTACGCGTCTATTGATATTACTCTTGGCAGCGGCGCTCGTGCCGCTGTCATTGAGTTTTCTGTCTCAACGCACTTCGATTCTTTATTTCGGCAACAAACTGGCAAGTAACAGCAAAGCCGTTCTGAGTGACAGTGCTTCGACCCTGCTGCTCACGTTGGTCAATGACTACAGTCGCATCCTCAAACGCGACAAAGAAATGGCACTATTGGCCCTACAGCTTCAAGCAGATGCAGTAGAAAAACAATTTTCGGTACCACTGCCAGAGAACCCACAAAAGATATTTTTTTCCATCGATTACTTGATCCCCGAGAAGGAACCAAATGACCTGGCTTCCAGTCCGAGACGTCAGCGGGTAGACCCAAACGGCAATTTGACTCCAATCCCCGTTTCATACTCACAGCAGGTCATTTTTCTGGCCGCCGGGACAACCGCAGAAAACGTTGCTGAGGAATTGGCTCGAATGAGCTTTATGGTCAAGACCTATCGGATACTACACAACATTCAACCAGAACTTTTTCTCTGGCAGTATACAGCACTGGAATCTGGCTTACATTCCAGCTACCCCGGAAAAGGTGGCTATCCATCGCACTACGACCCGCGTAAACGCCCTTGGTATCAAGAAACTATCCGCGCCAAAGCAACAACACAAGTGATATTGAACGACCTGTCTACCGGGCAACTTATTCTGACGCTGGCAAAACCACTCTACACTACTGACGACAGGTTACTGGGTGTCACAGCGATAGATATCGATTACAAACAATTTTTCATAGATTGGGACATTCCGGACGAATGGGCCGAAACCACTGAAAGTATGGTCCTGACTTTCGACGCACAACAATCTGACCCGGATAAGGCGATCGAGATTCTACTGCGCAACGACCCCAGTACCAGAAACGTCAACTGGCAGCTTCCTGTGTCCCATGAATTTCTCGATATCAGTGATCCAGCCCTGACCCAGGTCAAGCAAGACATGATAGAGGGTCGCGCTGCCGTGCGCAAAATCAGCTATCAGGGAAAAACAGCCCTATGGCTTATGGGCCAAGAACAACCGACACCCCATTCCCCTTGATTATACTCCCTTACGATCAAGTTCTGGCAAAGGCGGTTGATGCTGAAAACTACATCAATCAGCAAATTGATCTCGGTCTGAAAATCAGTGCAGTTCTGACTATTTTTGTTGTTCTGGCAACAATAATTTTGGCGATTGTCAGAGCCAGAAAAGTCACAGACCCAGTCAGACAGCTTGCCCGAGCAGCAACCCTGTTGGCAGATGGAGATTTCAGCGCCAAGGTTAATATCCGCAATACTGAAGAGTTTATTCACCTGGGAAGAGTATTTAACAGCCTCGGTGACAGCCTCCTTGAGCGAGAGCAGATGAAACAGTCCCTGGCCCTCGCAAAGGAGATACAACAAGAACTCCTGCCCGCAGAAGCACCAATTTGTCCAGGTTTTGACATCATAGGTGTGAGTCGTTATTGCGACGAGACTGGGGGCGATTATTTCGACTTCATCACCCTGAGAGAAGAGGGAACCGACTGTACTGGCATAGCAATCGGCGACGTCTCCGGGCATGGTATCGGTTCCGCCTTAGTTATGGCCGCAGCACGAGGAATCCTGCGATCTCTTGCAGACCATCATCCTCTAGAACTTCCGCCATTATTTGCGGGACTAAACCGCCACCTCAGTCACGATACGGCTGATGACTGCTTCATGACGCTATTCTATGGTGTGCTGAATCCAACAACAAAACGTTTATGTTGGATATCAGCGGGACAAGCGCCGATATTCCTCTACCAGAATAAACAGATCACAGAATTAGGCAGTTCAGCAATTCCACTCGGTATCGTCGACAATATCGATTACGGACAAACATCACAAATTGAATTTTCTCATGGAGACATCTTACTTCTCGGTACGGATGGTATTTGGGAAACACGGAATGCTGCAGACGAGATGTTTGGCACAGAGAGACTCAAAGAGATAATGATCCATCAAGCGGATCAAAACGCCGCGTCAATAACCCAGCACATCATTGATGCATTGAGTGACTTTCGTGGCCACCGGCCTCAGGATGATGACATCACTCTCGTGGTCATCAAAGCTACTGCCCCCCATCTTAACCTTCTAAAGATAGAGATCAGCGTTATTACAAATTACAAAACTAATTTTTTTACACTGTACATTTCGTGGGAATAATGCCTAAATTTATATCCGCTAGAACAATAACAATGAACTTTCTTTTCCCGAAAATCTGATTATTTTTAGTGCGTTAGTCAGACTTCGATGTTACATTAAAATTATTTATATATATTTTTTCTTGATTAAAACTTTGGTAGAATCACTCGCTAAAGCAGGACGGATCAATATGCTGATTATCTTTTTGGATTAAATCCCCCAGTCACATTGTTTTTTGAGGCTGTTCATGGAGTAAAGAATGTCTGAACCACTGAAACAAAATATTACCTCGCTTGGTTCGGTTCGGCGAAAGCAAATATATAATTGCATCAATGCTCTGCATTATCAGGGCACCTCACTCCTCATTTGCGTTCAGCACAAAAATCATGACTACTGCCTCTATCTTAAAGCTAAGCCAGAGCCCGTTCTCAATGAAAATGGCACAGCGAATTGGATCAAAGATACTGCCTTCCCTTCAAATCTTGAGGCATTTGAACTCGTAAAAGTGATTCTCAATGCCAATAGTGGTTCATATGAATTTACTCCTGAAAGTTACCATTTTGACACTCGATCTATCAGCTTTAAAATCCCTAAAAGCGCAATTGAAGTCACCTTTCGTAAACAAATGCGCTTCTGCTGCACAGAAAAAGAAATTCCTATTACTCTCACGCAAAATGCAATTGTTTTTACTGGAAAACTGTTAGATTACTCGGCAAATGGAATACTTGTCGATCTCCACCAACAAGAGGGATTGTCATTTACGTGGCTAAACAAAAGCCGAAACGCCATGCTATGTATCCAGAGCGAACATGGACCTGTCTACACAGGACAGGTCAATTTGTCACAACGCGACAAAAGTCAATATCTATTAATCCCAAGCTTAGAAGCAGTTCCTCGCTATGTGCCCAGAGAATATCGCTCTCGTCGACAGCAACTGATACCATCTCCTGATCTGACGTTTGAACATCCAATCATTGGTAAAAAAATAACTCTTAAAATTCATGATCTAAGCAGTCTTGGATTTTCGGTAGAAGAAGACTTTTCAAGGGCATCTCTCATTCCAGGTTTACTCATAAAGAATGCAACAATTTCCCTTGCTAACAGTCTTTTGATTCCCTGCATGGTTCAAGTTGTCTATCTAAATTCAGATGAGGATACAAGCGCTGGGGAGTCTAAACCCAAAACAGTCCGCGTAGGCTTTACAATTTTGAATATCAATATTCAGGATCACCTGAAATTGATCAGCCTAGTTCAACAAGCACAAGATTCTCGCGCCTATATCAGTAACCAGATAAACCCTTCAGACCTATTCGACTTCTTTTTTGAAACTGGTTTTATCTACCCCAACAAGTATGCAGAGATCGCAGAGAACAAAGATAAAATAATCAATTCATACATGTCTCTTTATCAAAAAGGGGTCGATATAAGTAGGCATTTTGTCTACCAAAAACAGGTCAGATCCTCGGTCATTTTTCAAGTTTACGAGTTTATCGAAATACTTGGATGAACCAACATCACGCCGCTTTGAACAGCCAAAGGGCGGGGTTACAAGTTGTTCGAGCTATTTCAGAGTATTTGAATGACAGTTACACTTTAAACTCGGCAAACATCCGCTATATTATTGGTTATTACCGAGCCTCCAATAAGTTTCCGCAACACTATTTTGGTGAGTATGTACGAAAAACGAACAATGTGAAAATAACCTCACTCGATTGCCTGTCCTACATTAATGAAGCACGAAGATTTGCCATCGCACCAGCTCGACTAGAGGCCGGATGGACTCTCGAAGAAGCAGTAGCTCCCGATCTTGTAGATTTCCAAGGCTACTATCAGAAAACATCTGGTGGTCTCTTGCCAGAATCGCTTGATTTGGTCCCTGAAGAATTCAATGACCAAACACTATCTAAGGCATACAGAGAAAACAAACTATCCAGGCACAGACAGTTATACGCATTACGTTATCAGAACAGTCCCAAAGCATTGATCGACGTCCAGACATCAGACTTGGGGCTGAATTTGTCAGAAATCACTAACGCTATCACTGTCTATCTGATTGACCCCTCACCTGATTATTTCAATATGATCAGCTATGCAATCCGTCAATTATCTTTGCAGAAAGAGAAAATGTCCGACCCTGTCATGTTTTTTCCTAATAATTATTTAATTGACTGTGGCTTGCGAGCCGATAAAGAATACACACTCTGGTCACTAGATATTTCACTCGGAAGTCAATCTTATATGGCTTGGATGAATCGATACTGTAGATGAGTCAGAATTCTCAAATATATAATGCTCGTGTATTGAGCGTATATCTGAAATTACTCAGGGAAAAATATCCTGATGTCAGTATCAGTGAAATTCTTGCTTACGCGAGAATTGAACCCTATGAGATTACAGATGAAGGATGTTGGTTTACACAATTACAGATTGATCGTTTTTATGAAAAAACAGTTCATTTAACTGGCAATAAAAACATAGCTAGAGAAGCCGGACGCCTCGCGGCATCTCCTGGCGCTATTGGTATCATGAGGCAGTACACTCTCGGCCTCCTAGGACCATCAATAGCCTTTCAAACTCTCCATCGAGCAAGTAAAAAGTTCACTATTTCAAGTGAGTACTCCTCAAAATCCTTGAAGCACAATCAGGTTGAAATTGAGGTTAAACCTTACGAAGGAATCAGTGAAAAACATTTTCAATGTGAAAATAGAATGGGCTTTTTTGAAGCCATCATAGAGGGTTTCCAACTTGGGTTACCCAAAATAGAACATCCAGAGTGCTTATTTGATGGAGGAAATTGCTGCCGCTATATCGTGACCTGGAAAAGAACGTTGTCCAGTTTTTTTGGCAGCATTCGCAACGTTGTATTGGCTCTATTATTACTAACGGCTATTCCTGGATATTATATATTTCCATTCAAAACAGTCCTTCACTCTTTTGTCTCCACCTTATTTGTACTTTTAGGACTTTCACTCGTCACAGAAATTACTCGCCGCAAAGAGATGTCCCGATCAATTGATAATCTATGGGATAATTCTGAACGGCTGACAGAAGTCATTAATACAAGCTCACGAAATATTCAACTCGTCCATGAAATTGGACAAGCACTCTCTAACAAAAACTCAGTCGAGGATGTCTTATATACCGTTTCACAGGTGATGGAAAAAGGGTTAGACTTCGATTGTGGAGCTATCCTTCTTGCAAACCCAGAGAGGACACGACTCGAAATCCGCTGTTCTTTTGGCTATTCCTACAGAGAGATTGGCAACCTGCTATCAACCGTATTTAGCCTCGATAAACCGAGCAGTGAAGGCCCTTTCGTTCAAGCCTTTCACGAGCAAAAAAACTTTATCATCAATAATACGGAAGAGATTGAGCAAAAGTTATCCGCAAAGTCGCGTAAATTTGTTCAAGATCTGGGTGTTCACTCTTTTCTCTGCTGTCCAATTGTCATTGAAGATGAATCATTGGGTGTCATTGCAGTAACGAACCAAACATCTAAACGTCCATTGGTCAGAAATGATATAAATCTGCTTCAAGGAATCGCACCGTCAATAGGAGTTTCCATACAAAATGCCAGTTTAATTGAAGAATTACAGCTGTCATTTGAAAAAACCCTCAAAGTCCTTGCAGACTCCATAGATGCTCGAGATTACCTGACTGCTGGTCATAGTGAAGTTGTGACCGAATATTCGGCCGGTATCGCGGAACGCATGGATCAGCCGGATGAATATATCCACATGATCAGAATTGCTGGACTACTCCACGACTATGGTAAAATAGGTATCCCAGATTCCATCCTCAAAAAGAATGGTCGATTAACGGCTGAGGAAAGAGATATTATCAACACTCACCCCGTTAGGACCCAACAAATACTGAGTCAGGTTCCCTTCCGTGGAGAACACAAGCAAATCCCACAGATCACTGGTGCTCACCACGAACGCTGGGATGGGGATGGCTACCCGAATGGGCTCAAGGGCGAGGAAATCCCTCTGGGTGCTCGCATTTTGGCTGTTGCTGATTTTTTGAGGCAATTACCTCAAAACGCCACTACAGAGAGCCAATGCCACTGAAAAAAGCGATCAAGCTGCTACAGGAGTCTTCAGGCAGTCACTTTGATCCGATCATTGTGTCTGTTTTTCTTGAATACCTGGAATCCAGAGACTTTTCTTTGGTGAAGCCCACGACACTGAATTATGACCACGAAGCTGCTGTCGGATCACGCCGCACAAACCCACGAGTAGAGTACCGAACGCAAGCATCGATTCGTCAAGGACAGCACATTATCGCTGGTGACATTATCAATATCGGACTGAAAGGTGCTTATATCGCAAGTTCTGACTCTGTCAAAGATAACGAACCTCTCCTTCTGACCTTTGCATTACCAAACAGTGACGAGTATATTCAAATTTCAGGTGAAGTGAGTTGGGTTAACATGAGCAATGACCCCGTCAGTCCGAATCACCCTCACGGATTTGCTGTCCGTTTTTATCAACTCCCTGCCCAAGCCCAAAACCTAATGAACCAGTTTATCCGCCGCCACATAACACCAGTGACTGAGGTCACAGAACATAAGGAACGTGTGAATGCTTGTGAAAAATGATCAAAGCCAGCAGTACCTCATGGAAAATAGTGATGAAGATAAACGACTGAAAATAAAGACAGACAAAGAAGCAGTTAAACGTCAAGCATCCTGGGCCGGTATCGGTCCCGGTATGCGAGTTCTCGATGTTGGTTGTGGAACCGGCATTACGACTGACGCTCTGGCCGAACTGGTCGGAGAAAATGGTCATGTGACAGGTCTCGATTTTTCAGAAGAACGATTAACTATCGCTCGTGAGCAATATGAATCGAACAATGTAAACTTTATTCAACATGACATAAAGCAACCATTTCTCTGTGAGCAACCATACGACGCGATGTGGACCCGTTTTTTTCTTGAATACTTCAAAACGGAGCAGCAGCAGGTCATCAATCATAGCATCGCATCGCTTAAAAAAGGCGGAATCGCCTGTCTTGCCGATCTCGACAACAACAGCCTTGGTCATTACGGCATGAGTGATCGCTTGCAACAGACATTAATTGATGTTATGGCTCGTCTTGAAGAAGACTTTGACTTTGATCCATATGCGGGAAGGCGTCTTTATAGTCATCTTTATGAGCTAGGGTTTAATGAAATTGCCTGTACTGTTGAAATGCATCATCTGATTTACGGCGAAGCTGAAGAAAAAGACCGCTACAATTGGCTGCGAAAAGTAGAAGTTGGCGCGCAAAAATCGGGATGTGAGTTTGCCGCCTATGATGGAAACTTCGAATCCTTCAGAGATGAAGCACAAGAATTCATGCTCAGTCCAAAACGTTTTACCTACACTCCACTTATTATCGCACGGGGGATAAAAACAATCTAAAAGCATCATCCGAGGGGGAATAGAGAATCAGAGATATCACTAAGATGGAGGGGGCAACATCATCAGGAGTTCTGAATGAAAAAAGCTGTTTTTATTACCCTTCTCTTTACTTTAATGGGGAGTTCAGCCTTTGCCTCAGGCTTTGGTGTCTTTACCCAGGGAGCCTCCGGCTTAGGACAGGCAAATGCTGTCGTAGCTCACCCAGTAGGACCGTCCTCTCTCTATTTCAACCCAGCATTATTAAATGACATACCAGGCCGCCAAATTGAGCTGGGAACCACCGCAATCCAAGCTGATCGTTCAATAAAGCTGGATTCAGGTGGAACTGCAGATGGCGAGAAAAATTGGAATTTCCCTTCAAATGCCTATTACACACACCAGGCCAGTAACAAGTTAAGTGTTGGATTTGGACTCTTTTTTCCTTTCGGGATGTCTACAGAATGGGATGATGACTACGAGGGGCGCTACCTTGGAACATCCGGAGAGATTACAACTCTAAATATCAATCCAGTTATTTCCTATCGCTTTACTGAAAAGCTCACAGTCGCAGCAGGTTTCAGCCTGCTCTACCTCGACGCGACTCTGAACAACAACATCAATCAGACAGCCGCATACACGCTTACCGACCTTCAATTGAGTGGTGGTATGGGCGGAGCACTACCAGCCTTAACAGGACCACTTCCAGATATTGAACAAGAATTCGAAGGTGAAGGCTGGGGACATGGTTTTAACCTTGGCCTTATTTATAAGGTAACAGATCGCATCAGTATCGGAGCAACCTACCGCAGCCACATTGATGTCAGTGCAGAAGGAAGAGCCACTTTCAGCAATGTAAATTCAATCCTTGCCATCGGGATTAGCGATACCAATGGACAAACAGACATCAGATTGCCAGCGCAGGCAACTGCAGGGGTAGCATTTTACGTAACACCGAAACTGGTCATCGAAACTGGCGTCCGCTGGGAAGACTGGGCATCAACGGATGAATTAAAAATTGAACTGAACACTGCTGTCTTGGGCCAATCCGCCAGTACGACACCAAGAGACTGGAAATCAACATGGAGCTACAACATCGGTGGTCAATATCGGGTCAATGAATCCTTTGCTCTGAACGCAGGTTATCTTTATGGTGAAAATGCAGCCCCGGACTCAACCTTTGAACCACTGGTTCCAGATACGGATGCGCATCTTTTCACTTTTGGTGCTGAATTGAATCAAAACTCCTGGAAAGTCATCGCTGCATTCGGCTATGAGCACCATGACAGCCGCAATAAAAACAATAGCCTCGGAGACTCGCTAGGAAGTGCGCTTGCAGGGCAACCAGTAAGCACAGCCAATGGAACGTATGATACCGATATCTTCCTCTATGGATTGAGCGCTATCTACAGTTTCTGATGAAATGGATGATGGACAAGACAGAAGAAACATTAGATTCTGTGCATATTCCTTATATTCCTGTTACAATTGCTTAACTTTTCTTTCATATCAAGGTTGAGCAATGGCAAAAATAGACAAACTCTTCCAGTTGCTTAAGCAACATGGTGGATCAGATTTGCACCTCTCACCCGGAAACTCTCCTTTGATGAGGGCTTCCGGACAATTACGACCAGTTGTCGATCAGGTCTTAAGCCACGAACAATATCGTGGACTTCTTTATGAGATAATGACCGAAGACCACCGCAGCACGTTTGAAGAAACCCACGATCTCGATTTTGCCTATGAAGTCGAAGCTCTCAAATCTCGATTCAGAGCCAACATTTTTATGGGTCGTCTTGGAATCAGTGCTGTTTTCAGGATTATTCCTGCCGAAATATTGACGGTAGAACAGCTAGGACTTCCTCAATCTGTCCTGGATCTCACTGAATTCAAAAAAGGCCTTGTTCTAGTGACAGGCCCAACAGGAAGTGGAAAATCGACCACACTTGCTGCGATGATTGATCATATCAACCGCAAACGTAGTGAACATATCCTGACCGTCGAAGATCCGATTGAATTTGTACACAAGGGCCGGCAAAGCCTGATCAACCAACGGGAAGTTGGTGTTCACACGCAGAGCTTTTCATCGGCACTCAAAGCAGCCTTAAGAGAAGACCCTGATATCATTCTGGTTGGCGAGATGCGTGATCTTGAAACAATTGAACTGGCCATAACTGCCGCTGAAACCGGGCACCTGGTGTTTGGAACCCTGCACACCAGCAGTGCAGCTAAAACCGTTGACCGCTTAGTGAATGTCTTCCCGACGACTCAGCAGGAACAAATTCGAACCATGCTGGCAGAATCGTTACGCGGAGTTGTCGCCCAGCAACTGCTACGGACTGTTGATGGAAAACGTTGCGCAGCCTTGGAGATTTTGAAAGTTAATGCCGCTGCAGCCAATCTGATTCGGGAGGGAAAAACATTCCAGATACCTTCAATTATCCAGACAGGGCGAAAAGACGGGATGCAACTGATGGATCAAGCCCTACAAGAATTATTGAATGAAGGCCGGATCGATATGGAAGAAGCTCAGCGCTTTGCAGTCAATAAAAATCAAATTCATCTCTAAAAGTTAAATTCCAGGATCAAACATGAATGATCAAAAAATTACAGTTGAGACACGCAGTGTAAAAATAATTCTCAGTAATGGTGCAGAGATTAGAGGTGAAACATTTCTGCAACTTCATGGCGTTCATCAGGATGGATTGCAACGAATTGGTGAGGTGTTAAACAGTGACGAAAACTTTTTACCTGTTCGCGGTGCCAGCGGTGTTGAACTGATTAACTTAGAACAGGTTGTCTCAATTTCAACAGCCGCTGAAGAAGAATTTGATCCTCTGTTGGAACTGGGTGAAGAACATCACATTGAGGTGGAGCCATCACATGGGAAAACATTACAAGTTAAAATATTTGTAAATCTACCTGGAGGGAAAACAAGAGTTAAGGACTTCCTCAATCAGGAGTCACGCTTCCTCCATTTTTTATATCAGGATCAAATACTCTACATTGCCAGAAAACGGATTATGCGAGTTAGAGATTAAACCAACTGAAAAAAATTTCTAAATTGGTCGATAAAATTGCATAAAAAAAAGGCTCTCACCTGACAATAAGGATGAGAGCCTTTTTTTATGCTAAAGAGACAGCTTCTCAGCAACAAAGTCTGCGTCTTTATCACCTCTTCCTGAGAGGTTGACCAAAATGCTCTGATCCTCAGGTAAAGTTTTTGCCAGTTTCATTGCATAGGCAACAGCATGAGCACTTTCCAGTGCGGGGATAATCCCCTCAAGACGGGAAAGATCCATGAAGGCATCGAGGCATTCCTGATCATCAATAGATTCATATTGAACTCTTTCGATGTCTTTCAGGTAGCAGTGCTGAGGGCCCACACCGGGGTAATCCAACCCCGATGCAATTGAATAAACAGGCAAAGGGTTACCCTCTTTATCCTGCAAATTATAGCACTTAAAACCGTGAATGGCGCCCTTTGACCCCAGTGACATGGTCGCAGCATGATCGGGAGTATCCAACCCTTTCCCAGCAGGCTCAACCCCAACAATCTTGACATCAGCATCATTTAGAAATGCGGTAAACAATCCCATGGCATTAGATCCGCCACCGACACAGGCAGTGATATAATCGGGCAAGCAATCTTCTTTTGCTAAAAATTGCTCACGTGCTTCCTTGCCGATAATACTCTGAAAGTCACGTACCATTTTAGGAAAAGGGTGTGGTCCGACAACCGAGCCAATGGCATAGAAAAAATTGACTGGATCTTTCAAGTATTCATCAAAAGCACTGTCAACAGCATCCTTTAAGGTTTTGGTCCCGCGACTGACAGGGATCAGTTTGCACCCGAGAATCTTCATCTTGACGACGTTCGGATGCTCTTTGGCAATATCGATTTCGCCCATATGGATTTCACAATCAATGCCAACCAAGGCACAGGCTGTTGCCAGTGCGACACCATGTTGCCCAGCACCAGTCTCCGCCAAAACTTTGGTTTTACCCATATGTTTAGCAAGAAGAGCTTCTCCCAGACAATGGTTGATCTTATGTGCACCGGTGTGATTCAGGTCTTCGCGCTTGAGAAAAATCCTCGCTCCGCCCTGTTTTTCCGTTAATCGTTTGGCAAAATAAAGGGGACTCGGGCGACCAACATAATCAGCATACAATGACTTCAACTCTTGTTGAAATTCATCCGTATGACAGACTTTGTCGTAAGAATCATTGATCTCATCCATGATCGCTTTAAGTTCAGGTGGCACGATCTGGCCACCATATTCACCAAAAAAACCATCTTTATCAGGCATTTCAAGAAATTGCATTGATCTCTCCTTATTGTTTCACTTTTTATCAGCAGCCAAGTTAAGGGAAGATCACGCCGCTGTCAAGAAAGGACAAAAAAACAAAGCCCTCCAACTTGATTAAGTGGAGGGCCAGTATTCGTTTTTAGCTATCAACTCATATTAAATGTGCAGGTACTGCCGATGCTCCAGATCAGTAATCGTTGTACGATGGCGTTCCCATTCACTGATTTTTATCTTCATGTAGTTCTCGAACAGTTCCGTCCCCAAAGATTCTCTCATGAAGACACTCTCTTCAGCCTCCATCAATGCTGGGAAGAAATCACGTGGCAAGAAACGCCTATCCAGAACCTTCGGCTGCTGCTCATTCTTGTAAGTACTTCCAACATCTGGAGGACCGGCATCTTCTTTGCTGTCGATACCGCTTAGCCCCATAAAGATAAGAGTCGCAAATTGTAAGTAGACATTACCTGTAGCATCGGGACAACGTAATTCCATTCTAGTTGCTTCAGGGCTCATCGCATGAGGAATACGAACCATTGAACTGCGATTACGCATCCCCCATCCTCGGACAACTGGCGCTTCCTTATCCAGCACATAGGCCTTGTAAGAATTAAAGGTTGCAGCCAAGACAATAGAAGCCTCACGAGCATGTTTGGTGACACCACCGATAAAGTTCATCAACATAGGACTTAAATGATAATCAGCTTCAGCATCGTAGCAGAGGCTCTTGCCGTTCATATCACTGAAAGAGAGGTGGATATGAAACGCATTACGATTATAACCGGTAAACGGCTTGGACATGAAGGTTGCATGGAAATCGTAGTGTGCGGCAACCTCCTTGGTGACAAACTCAAACAGAATCGTTCGATCCGCAATCGTCAGCGGATCGCCTGGTTCCAGATTGATTTCATGCTGAGACGAAGTCACTTCGTGGTGTGTTTTTTCGTACTTGACCCCACAGCGCGTCAGGACGTCGACAATCTCCTGACGAACAACATCACCGATATCTGTCGGTGAAGAACCGAAGTAATCAAGTTTATCGGTATGGATCTCTCCATTAAATTCATCACCATTGAGCAGAAAAAACTCATGCTCCGGCCCCATCATAAATTTTATCTGATAATCACGAGCCGCTCTTTCAACTGCCACTTCCAAGGGATAACGTGGGTCGACTTCACATCGTGAACCATCCTGATTGAAGATCTGACCTACGAAAAAACCAATTTTACGATCACCAAAATCAACCAGTCTAAAACTTTCCTGTACCGGTTTAAGTATTCGGTCGCTGTTATCGACTGTTGCAATCCCTGCGATGGAGCTTCCGTCGATGCCAACACCTTTTTCGATCATGTCCTCAATATCATCAGGATTAATCGACAAATTCTTCAACCGCCCATTCAGGTCGGTAAAGAACAATTTCGTTGTGTAGGCATCTTTCAGTTGCTCCTTAATACTGGGTAAATCAGTGTCACTCATTATTTTCTCCCCTTCTGGTCATGGTTAAAATCAGTCTAGTCTGCAGATTAAAGATTAAAATAAAGATTCATTTCGTACGCCGTCGGACGTTCGTTGACAGCGATCACCTCTTTCATTTTCTCATCAATAAAACCGTCTATCAGCATTTCACTAAACACTCCCCCTTCCAGCAGATAGTCATGATCTTTCTTCAACTCCGTCAAAGCATCTTCAAGGTTGGCCGGAATGGCTGGCAAGGCGTTACGTTTTTCTTCTGGCCAAGCAAAGATATTTTCGTCGAACGGTCCAAAGTTATGAGCCGTTGGATCGATTTTATTCTTCACACCATCAATTCCTGCCATGATCAAAGCACTTGTTGCCAGATATGGGTTACAGGTTGCATCGCCAGTGCGGAACTCAAAACGCTTATTTTCTTCAGTTGTGGCGTATTTGGGAATACGGATGGCAGCGCTGCGATTAGCCAATCCAAAAATAAGTTTAACCGGAGCTTCAAAGCCGGGTAGCAGTCGCTTATAAGAATTGGTGCTCGGGTTCGTCAGAGCGACCAGTGACTTACCATGGTAGAGAATCCCACCAATAAAATAGAGCGCAGTCTGCGACAGGTCTGCGTAGCCTCCCTTTTCATATAAAATATTGCGCCCTTCTTTCTTCAGCAGCATATGAAAATGCATCCCATTGCCCGCTTCTCCATACATCGGTTTTGGCATCAGGGTCGCTGCAAGATCGTGTTTAAGCGCAATCTGCTGAATCGCATTTTTGATGTACATAATGTTATCGGCAATCTGCGGGAAAGGAGCCAGCTCAGTTTCAATCTCTTGCTGAGAGCTGATCCCAACCTCATGATGATGATAACGAATCGGGCAGATATTTTCTTCGATATAGTCGGAAATTTCCTCACGAACAAAAGCGTTGCGATCATAGGGGCGGTCGAGATGATACCCTTTTCGATGTGTTAAAGCGGTTGCATCAGTGTCTTCATAGTCAAAGGGCAACGCTTCTTTATTTTCCATCGTCGACAAACGATAGCCAGACTTGTGTTTGGTATTGTAATAAACCGCTTCGCTCAGCAGGTTGAATTCAAACTCAGGTATCCAGAGCATCTCATCGGCAATGCCAGACTCTTTAAGATAATTGAATGAGCGTTGAGCAATGCTGCGTGGATCTTTTTTATAGCCTACGGGAGAGTCTGCTTCACGAATAGAACAAATAATCTGCACTGTTGGATTCGGGTTGAAATTGTCATAACGGGCAGTCGATATGTCAGGCTTCAAAATGAGATCGCCCGATTCAACATTACGCATTCCTGGGATACTCGAACCATCAAAAGGGATTCCATATTCCATAACATGGATCAGCCTTCGGGCCGGAAAATTGATATGATACCAACGACCAACCAGATCGACATATTTCAGGTCAATATTTTTAACTTCCTTTTCACGGATCAGTTCCTGTAGACTTTCAAGATTCATACGTACCTCTCCTTGCGAGATGTGCAACCTTGATGGAGGCTGTTGCCGCAGCCTCCATCATTCATTTCAGGACGATCTATTCAATTTAGTCAGGGATATTTGGAATTTTTGTCGTTTCTCCCTTGTAGTTCCTCAATGTGTATTCCTTCTCATCCTTATCAACAATGTAGTAATCAGGCATCAATGGGATTTTGCCAATATTGGTTGCCAGAACATACATAGGTTGGGCCAGTCCAGTCGTGTGACCACGTAAAGCATCTCGAATCAGCTCGGCCCCCTTTTCTACCGGTGTCCGGAAATGATCGATACCTGGAGCTGGTTCGCAGTAGAAGACGTAATATGGGCGTATCCGGGTCCGCAAAAGCTTTTGGTGTAACTCCTTGAAGGTCGGTACGTCATCATTAATTCCTTTGAGCAGAACAGCCTGATTGCCGACATTGATGCCGCAACTCATCAATTCATAAACAGCCTTTTCCGTTTCTTCAGTAATTTCCTTCGGATGATTACACTGAGTGTTGATCCAAACGGGAACTTTGTGGAAACCACCAATAGCTTTTTTCAGCCCTTCGGTAATCCGTTGCGGCATGACGATAGGCAACCGCGATCCAATACGAATCATTTCAATATGTGGCATTTCACGTAAACGACTGATCAGATAAGCCAGCTTTTCATCAGACAACAAAAGGGGATCGCCACCTGTAATAAGGACATCACGAATTTCCTTGTGTTCACGAATCCAGGTGAGACCTTCCTCTACATCGAAGCGTAACTGAAGATCTTGATCAACGACCAATTCTTTGCGGAAACAGTGACGGCAGTAAATCCCACAGACTTCGACAACAGTAAAGGCAATCCGGTCGTGATACTGACGGGCGATACTATCAGGACGAACTTCTTCCGTTTCTCGGTTCTCTTTCCAAAGCAGGTAATTATCCATTCCAAACTCATTCACCTGCTCCTTCATTGAAGGAATAACCTGCATACGGATCGGGCAGTTCGGATCATCTTTATCCATGAGAGACGCAAAATAAGGTGTCGTTCCCCACTTGGTTTTCAATGTCTGAATCGCTTCACGTTCATCATCTGATACATTGATATACTGTTCCAACTTCTCAAGTGTATCGACATAGTCCTGCATCTGCGCTACCCATTCTTCGGCCATCTTTTCCTCCTGAGTCTTCAGTCAATAAAGTCAGTTTTTAAGAATCTGATACGGCGTAAAGTTTTCTATAGCTCTGCTATTTTTGATCCTGTCTCGGCGTAGTGGTCACGGACAACTTTTTCAATACGACTGCAATCACCTGACCTGAGACCATCGACGATCTCACGATGTCTGCGCCCGATCTCCTCAGCGTCATACAACCGCCCCCAGTGTTTGAAAAACAGAATATGAAGCTTCAAACTAAGGCGATTCGTGTATTCGAGCAGCTGAGCGTTGTTGTTTTTACTGATTAGCAAATCGTGAAAGTCACCACCGATCTCAACCACCTTTTTATGATTATGTTTTTCGGCATAACGTTCCATCTTGTCAGTCATATCATCAAGGGTTTCAAAATCGTCACAGGTGAACTGCTCACAGGTTTCCATGATGGCGTAACCCTCCAGAACCCCACGAGTGCTATAGCTATCGACGATCTCTTTCGAAGACAAAACCGGTATAAAATTACCCACCTGAGGACGATAATCAACCAATCCGCTCATGATCAATTCTTTCATAGCCTCACGAATCGGTGCCCGGCTGATCCCCATCTGCTCAGCCAGAAGACTTTCCTTCAACTGGTCTCCTGGACCCAGTTCGTTATTAAGCATCAGCTGATAAACATGATCAATCACCTGATCCTTATACGTATGTTTAACAATTGGCATAAATACTACTCCTTCCTGTCGAATGTCGACATTAGACAAAGGTTAATAAATTGTCAAGAATGATTCATGATTCCACACAAAAAATAGGGCTTTCAAACGACTTGCCTAAAACAGCAGTTTGTAGTCTACTGACATAGGCTTATCTGTGACCGTAATCTTCAATATCCTAGAGGAGGAAACATGTTCAAGTTATCCAGAATTATGCTGTTCTGTACGCTTTTTACCTGCCTGACAATCGGTATCAGCAGTGCTAAAACATTGGTTGTCGGTTGTGATACCAACTTTATGCCATTTGAATTCAAACAGGGTGGCCAATATGTCGGCTTTGATATTGATATATGGGCCGCGATTGCTAAGGATCTGGATCTCAAATACGAATTGCAACCGATGGACTTCAATGGTCTTATTCCCGCCCTCCAATCCGGTAACATCGATGTTGCCATTGCCGGAATGACAATCAAGTCAAAGCGTGAAGAAGTTGTTGACTTCGCCTACCCCTACTATGATGCAGGACTGAAGATCCTGGTTAAAAGTGGTGAAATGCAAATCCAGAGCATTGAGAGTTTAAAAGATAAGGTGGTCGCGACAAAACTGGGAACAACCAGTGCTGACTTTGTCAAAAACGAAATCAAACCTAAAAAAATAAGCCAATTCCCTAATATCGACGGTGCCTACCTGGAACTTCAAACGGGTGCAGCTGATGCTGTTGTCTTTGATTCACCAGCGGTTCAGTACTATGCAAATACAGCGGGGAAAGGAACCGCTAAAGTTGTGGGTCCACTTTATAAAGGCCAATCCTACGGTATCGCCTTCCCTCAAGGAAGCAAGCTTCGTGAAAAAGTTTCCATCTCACTCTTGAAGCTCATGGAAGAGGGAACCTATGCAACACTTTACAAAAAGTGGTTCGGCGAAGATCCTAAGTAGTCACCATCCGATCACTCTGGATGAGGAAAGCACCTGTTTCTGACTTGTAATCATCCGCAAGGAGAAAACATTGCAACCCGCCTCTGTCGCCCAGGCCACAGAGGCGGGTTCATGCACAATTTTCACGTCCCTCACCTATCTGCCTTGTCAGGACTATTAACTTATGGGGTTTGAATTTAAATTTGACGTCATGCTTGAAGCCTTTCCCGAATTGATGCAAGGAGCTGTACTGACGGTTGAAATCGCTTTCGTCGGCCTTCTGATCGGTTTTGCTCTCGGTGTCTGTGCCGGACTCGCGAAGACATCCAAAATCAAAGCGATTAAAGCGATTGCCGTGATCTATATTGAAAGTATTCGTGGAACTCCAATCATGGTGCAAGTCATGTTTATCTATTTCGGGCTCCCCCTTGCACTGGGAATGCGAATTCCACCATTCACAGCAGCAACGGTATCAATCGCCATCAACGCCGGTGCTTACATCGCCGAAATCGTTCGTGGTTCCATCGAATCAATTGATAAGGGGCAGACAGAAGCAGGTCGATCTATTGGCCTGAGTCATCAAAAAAACCTTCTTTATGTTGTTTGGCCTCAGGCATTCAGAAGAATGATTCCACCATTGGGAAACCAACTGATTATCAGCATCAAGGACACAGCTCTGTTTGTCGTCATCGGTGTTGGTGAATTAACCCGGACAGGCCAGGAAATCATCGCTGTCAACTTCAGAGCCTTTGAAGTCTGGATGGCCGTCGCTATGATCTATCTGGCCATTACCTTGACGCTGAGCAAAATTCTCAATTACTCTGAAGCCAAACTGGGATTGACAAAATGAACCTAGAGACGACGACTCAGAAAAAAAGTTTTGGTGAAACAATTGTCTCAATTCATCAACTACATAAAAATTTTGGTGATCTGGAGGTCTTAAAAGGTGTCGATCTGGAGGTCAGAACCGGAGAAGTCATTGTCATCATCGGTGCCAGTGGATCAGGGAAAAGTACCCTGCTGCGCTGTATCAACAAACTGGAAGAAACAAGTTCCGGGCAACTGATTGTCGATGGACAGGATATTAACGACCGTGGGGTCGATATCAATGAGCTGAGAACGGAAACAGGAATGGTGTTCCAGCAGTTCAATCTGTTTCCTCACATGACGATCTTACAAAACGTGACCTTAGGACCTCGAAAAGTCCGGGGGATGAATAAATCGGCTGCTGACCAATGGGGAATGGAACTCCTCGATAAAGTTGGCCTCAATGATAAAGCCCAGGTTTATCCCGACACACTCTCTGGTGGTCAGAAGCAGCGCGTTGCTATTGCACGGGCCCTCTCGCTTAAACCGAAAGTGATGCTGTTTGACGAACCGACCAGTGCGCTTGACCCTGAATTGGTCGGCGAGGTCCTGAATGTCATGAAACAGCTCGCCCATGAGGGGATGACAATGATTGTTGTGACTCATGAAATGGGTTTTGCTAAAGAGGTTGCAGATCGGGCGATTTTCATCGACAAAGGCCTTATCGAAGAGGAAGGTCCTCCTGAGCAGATCTTTAGTGATCCCAAAAGTGAACGAACCCGTGAGTTTCTATCTCTGGTCAAATCATTTTAACCCCAAGAGCCCAGGATCATCCCCGGCGGGATCATCTGACAGAAAGGACGTACAGTATGGCAAAAGTTCTGATTTGGTTAGCATCAGGAGAGATGGAGAAGCTGCAACCCGGGATTATCTATGGGACCAACGCCAGAAAGCATGGTTGGGTTGATGATGTCCAGTTTGTCATTTTTGGCGAAAGCGAACGCTTGATGTTAGAGCACCCTGAAACCTTTGAACTCCTCCAGAACAACAGTGCAGCCTATTGTAAATTTGTTGCTGACGACATGGGAATCACAGCAACATTAGAGGAAAAAGGTGCAAACATTATTTATGTCGGTGATTATATTTCAAACTTCATCAAAGAAGGATACCAGGTCATTACCTTTTAGAGACGGGATACCATCAAACTTACAGGCGGTTCGATGACATTGATATCTATCGGGTTTGACAATAGCAAGCATCAGTGTCATCGAAGCAGCACCCAATATGAAAATAAGTTCAAAAATAGCTCACCAGAGGACCATGTGGAGGAAGTTCCGCCTCAGATAATAAATCACTAAAATGATCGCGAGATATTTCCTCCGCTCCCATGCTGAGAAGGTGATCTGTCGTCTGCTGACAATCGAGCAGCAGGTAACCTTTCTCTTTCAGATGCTCCATCAAATGGACGAGCACCACTTTCGAAGCATTAGTCTGGCGACTGAACATCGACTCACCAAAAAAACACCGACCGATCGCGACACCATAAAGACCACCAACAAGCTGATCCCCATCCCAACATTCAACAGAATGAGCGAAACCAAGATCATGAAGGCGTATGTAAGCGCTCCTCATTTCAGGAGTAATCCAGGTTCCACTCCCATCCAACCCAGCGCGTAAGCCCCTGCACCAATAGATCACCGCAGCAAAGTTTTCATCAAAGCTGATGCGGTAAGACGATTTCGTCATGAAGCGTTTAAGGGAACGTGATCTATGAATGTTCTCAGGAAAAAGAACACAGCGAGGATCAGGAGACCACCAGAGAATAGGGTCACCAGGGTTGTACCAAGGGAAAATCCCCAAGCTGTACGCCATCAACAGCCGTTCAGGTGATAAATCCCCGCCAACCGCCAGAAGACCACAGTCCTCCGATTCCTCAACAGGCGGAAACCAGAGGTCATCATCCAAGCGGTAGCAGGTCATTATCTGTTATTGGTAGCGAAAAGTCAGTTGGTTCGCAGAGAAGCCCACACGCACTTCCCCACCTTCGCGCAATTCACCAAATAGTATTTTTTCAGCCAAAGGATCACTCAGTTCAGACTGAATCAGGCGCCCAAGAGGCCGCGCCCCAAAGAGAGGGTCATAGCCACGCTTAGCCAGTTCCTTACGGGCTGACACTGAAACTTTCAGGGCGACATCACGCTCAGCTAACTGTTCTCCCAATTCCTTGAGAAACTTATCAACAACCTGAAGCATGACAGTCTGATCAAGCGAATTAAAATTGATGACAGCGTCAAGACGATTGCGAAATTCGGGTGAAAACGCTTTTTCCAATGCATTTTTAGGTGGCACACCACCCCTGTCACCAAAACCAATCGGCAAGATATTCATATCACGACCACCAACATTACTGGTCATAATCAGTATAACATTGCGGAAATCGGTTTCCTTGCCATTATTGTCTGTCAAAGTTCCGTGATCCATAACCTGTAGCAATATATTAAACAGATCGGGATGGGCTTTTTCGATCTCATCCAGAAGCAGCACCGACCAAGGATTTTTATTCACTTCTTCAGTTAACAAACCACCTTGATCAAACCCAACATAACCAGGAGGAGCACCGATTAAACGAGCAACGGAGTGTTTTTCCATATACTCGCTCATGTCAAAGCGTAAAAACTTGATTCCCAGTTGACTAGCCAACTGTTTCGCAACTTCAGTTTTACCAACACCTGTTGGACCAGTAAAGAGAAGAGAACCAACCGGCTTGTCGGGATGCCCCAAGCCTGCCCGTGAACGATGTATCGACTTCACCAAACTTTCAATCGCATGATTCTGACCAAAGACAACCTGCTTCAGATCACGCTCGAGGTAACGTAACCGCTGACGATCACTCCCCGTCACGGTCCGGATCGGAACCCGTGCCATACGCGCAACCACGCGCTCAATTTCCGCAACACCAATCGGCTTTTTGGGATGACCATCCAGACGATGTTGAGCACCTGCTTCGTCGATAACGTCAATGGCTTTGTCTGGCAGATGCCGTTGAGGCAAATGCTTAACCGCCAACTGAACCGCAGAGGTCAATGCCTCCTCCCCATAGGTCACGTGATGGTGCTCTTCGTAGCGGGGACATAAGCCTCGTAGGATTTCTAACGTTTCATCGCTATCAGGTTCATGCAAATCAATTTTCTGGAAACGTCTGGACAGAGCCCGATCCTTGTCAAAAAGATTGCGATATTCCTCATATGTGGTCGAACCAATACAACGCAACTCACCAGATCCGAGGGCAGGCTTCAGAATATTGGAAGCATCCAGTGATCCTCCACTGGTCGCTCCGGCACCGACGATCGTGTGGATTTCATCGATAAAAAGAATCGCCTTTTCCCGTTTTTGCAGAGCCGCCACAACAGCTTTAAGACGCTCTTCAAAGTCACCACGGAATTTTGTACCCGCCAGCAAAGCCCCCATATCAAGTGTGTAGAGCTCGCTCCCTTGGAGTAAATCGGGGATCGTCCCCTCTGCGACCCGCAATGCCAAACCTTCTGCCATGGCAGTCTTGCCAACACCTGGTTCACCGACGAAAATTGGATTATTCTTACGCCTCCGGCAAAGAATAAGAATTGTCCGCTCCAATTCCTGATCACGTCCGATTAATGGGTCAATTTTCCCCTCATTCGCACGGGCAATCAAATCGATAGTAAAAGCCTTTAGCGGATCAGCCGGCTTCTGCTTTGTTTTTCCCTGATCCCCCGGTGACGGCTTCTGAGCAGGCTGGTCGCCTTTTTCGCTATTGCCCCCCTCTGCCGTCGGCTGAACATGAGAGATATAATCAAGCAGGTCAACACGCTCAATTCCCTGATTCTGTAAAAAGAAACATGCATGGGAATTTTCTTCTTCAAGAATTGCAGCCAGTAAATCGCCCACTCCAACTTCAGACTGTTGAGAAGACTGCATGTGGAGAACCGTTCGCTGCAACATCTTCTGCAAAGCCAACGTCTGACGCGGGACTTCCTCTTCGTCTGCATCTTCGGGCAACAGTTCAAGGTGCATATCAAAGAAACTCTCAATCTGCTCCTTCATCTCTTCGATATCACCACCACAAGCCATCAGAATCTGCTGACCGATACCTTCAAACAGAAGAGCGTAAAGCACGTGCTCGGTCGTCAGATATTCATGACGTCTTCTTTGAGCTTCGCGCACCGCTAAAGTAAATGCTACCTGGACATCTTGATTAAACATTTCAGCCACCGTCTATGCCTCTTCGAGTGAACACCGCAAAGGGAAACCAGCTTTACGCGCTTTTAAACGCGCTTGATCAACCTTACTTTCCGCGATCGCGTAGGGGAAAACCCCACAATGTCCGACTCCCTGAAAGTGAATCGTCAACATGATTCTTTCTGCATCCGTTGGAGACTTACGAAAAATATCCTGCAACACCTCTACAACGAATTCCATCGTGGTATAATCATCATTATGCATCAGAACCGTGAAAAGGGCTGGAGTTGTGACCTTTTCTTTAGTTTTGACCTGAACTTTACTTTGATTTCCGGTATTTGAGTCTGAATTTTCCATGAGTCCCTGTTTCAAAATTTGCTGAAGTAACACTGTAATATTAGCATAAACTTTGCGAACCTGATAGCCCGAGCATACGAAAGATATGAGCTTGAGACTTAACAATCGCCGTAAACGACCAGACCTGTTACTCCAACTTCTGGCTGGATTTAATGCCGCTGCCGTCATCTCTCTGGCTGCGGCCCTGACCATCGCTGCGATTGCAAAACCTGAGCTTGAGACCTTTTTTGACCGCTATTACAATCTACAATTAAGACAAACTTGGAATCATGATTTAGTCGGCTATATTGGTCTGATGTTAGGGATAAGCTGTCTGACGAGCGTCATAGGTCTGGCCATCAACAGCAAACGCCTGAAACGCAAAAAAGACCATGTCCACGCTACAATTATCTTGAGTTTGATTGTCTCAATCATAGGGCTGATTTATTTTTTCAAAGAGTTTTACTTCTAAAAACACATTTACATTTTCTATTAACAAAAAGCACGGCTCACGCTTCTAGAAGGGAAAGAAGACCAAGTGACGGACATCCGGCTGTATTCCGATTTTTCTCCAGGTTGATGGTCGCAATGGCTCGGAACCAAAGCCTGCACCTGGTCTCCTCCATCTAACAGCAAGTGATATAAGATACTGGCACCACGAAAACTACGGCGCAGGACTTTTGCCTGAACAGGGCTGTCATCATCATGAACAATATCTTCTGGCCGTATTAAAAGTTGAACGACGGTATTCTCCTGCAATCTTGGATCAAAAGCTCCGGAAAATGTCCCCAACCCCGTTTGAACCTGGTTGTTTTCTTTAACAACCCCTGAGATTAAAGTCCCTTCACCGACAAACTTCGCAATCTGGGGGCTAACCGGCTGATGATAGAGACGATGTGCGTTATCCCACTGAAGAATTTCACCGTTATGCATCACACCAATTCGATCTGCCACAGCAAAGGCTTCGTTCTGATTGTGGGTCACAAACAAAGCTGTGGCACCATACTCTTTTAATATATCGCGAACTTCCAGAGACAGCCTTTCGCGCAAAGCAACATCAAGGTTTGAAAATGGTTCATCCATTAATAATAATTGCGGTTTTGGTGCAAGGGCCCGGGCAAGTGCGACCCGCTGCTGCTGACCACCTGAGATTTCGTGTGGATATTTATTGTACTCGGCATTTAATCCAACCAGTTCTAACACTTCATTAACCCTGCGAAGCTGTTCAGCCTTACCTGTGGATCTTAAACCAAAGGCAACATTATCAAAGATTGTTAGATGCGGAAACAAGGCATAATCCTGAAAGACCATGCCTATTTCTCGTGTTGCTGGTGCTTTTGAAAAATTGGCTTCACTGACGACTTCACCTGAAATCGTCACAACCCCATCAAGTAAGGGTTCAAAGCCGGCAATTATCCGCAATACAGTCGTTTTCCCACAACCACTAGATCCCAGCAAACAACCAATCTCACCTTGCTGCAATGAAAGGGATAAGTCTTTCACAACCAATTGTTTCCCATAAGCCTGAGAGATGTGACTCAATTCGAGAACAGGAGTAACAGTTTTCATAATCAGGAGCCCTTTTCAGTGCCGCGCATAAGAAGAACAATCGGGATCAAACCGGACAACAACAGAGTCAAAGCAGGTAATGCTGCTCGTTCCCATTCACCTTCAGAAGTGAGTTCAAAAATTTTAACAGCTAAAGTGTCCCACCCGAACGGACGTGTCATTAAAGTAATTGGCATCTCCTTCATGACATCGACAAACACCAAGGTTAAAGCAGTAAAAATACCACTTTTAAGAATTGGCAAATGAACTTTCGCTATCAATTTAACACCTCGCAACCCCATCAACCGCGATGCTTCATCAATATTGTTGGTGACGCGATGCATGGCACTATCAATCGACTTGAAGCCTGCAGCCATAAACCGGATAAGATAAGCAACCAACATAATAAGAACAGTCCCCTGAAGAAGTTGCGGTAACTCGAGGTGAAAGTAACTGCGGGCAGAGTCGATAAAAAAATTATCGAGCGTTGCCAGGGGAATAAAAATTCCAACAGCTAAAACAGTTCCCGGCAATGCATAACCAAGGGTGGCAAGACGGATCAGACTTTGTGTCAGACGATCAGAATGACGCCGACCAGCGTAAGCTAGCAACACAGCAACCGTAACTATCAGTAAGGCAGAGCTCAATCCAAGAGTCAGAGAGCGGGTAAGAAGACCTAAATATCGTCCATCAAATTCTTCACTAAAGACATTTAAAGACCAACTGAGAAGCTGTAGTGCTGGCAGTAGAAAGGAAATCAGAAGAACAAACATACAATAACCAGAAGCCAACCATTTTTTACTGCCTACAAGCATGATGCGCTCGGCCTTTGGTGTTATTCGACTCTGCGTAAAGCGCATTCGCTTTCGTAGGCGCTGTTCAAGAACAATCAGAATAAAAACCAGAGCGACCAGAAAGGTTGACAACTGGGCAGCAGCAGATAAAGAAAAGAAGCCAAACCAGGCTTTGTAGATCGCCGTGGTAAAAGTATCGTAGTTAAAAATCGACACCGCTCCGAAATCGGCTAATGCTTCCATCAATACTAGCGTCGCACCACCAGCGATCCAAGGGCGTGCCATGGGAAGAACAACGCGAAAAAATCCCTCCCACTTACCGCAACCAAGACTTTCAGCTGCTTCCAATGCACGCTTTCCCTGCGTACTGAAGGCATTTCGAGAAAGGAGGTAAACGTAAGGGTAAAGAGCTAAGGACATGACAAGGACGACACCAGCCGTCGACCGGACATCTGGAAACCAGATTCCACGCCCAAACCACCCCCGTAACTGAGATTGAATGGGGCCAGAGAAGTCAAATAGGCCGAGAAAAACAAACGCAAGAACATATGTCGGCATAGCCAGTGGAAGCAGTAATAACCATGAAAATTGTTTTCGGCCAGGAAAATCACACGCCCCTGTCAACCAAGCAAGGCTGACACCAAGAATCAATGTTCCTACGGACACACCGAAAACCAGTTTGAAAGTGTTGATCAGTAATTGGCTGAGCAATGTTTGCCACAGGTGTTCCCATATGTCCCAAGCTGGATTCAACCAGGCTAGGAAGAGAACAGAAAGCGGTACCATGACAAGAAAAGCAACCACAAACGTCAACACCTGCCAACTACTCGGAGGTCTCATTAAATGACTGAAGCCCCGCAAGGAGGCTTCAGCACGCTGATATAATTTATTGGTCATTTAGGAGAGCCCCAGAAACCTAACGATAACCAGCGCGGTCCATCAATTTGATGGCCGTAGATTGGAGTTGTCCAGCGTTAGAGAGATTCAACTCGCTTGCTTTGAAAGGTCCCCAGTTCTTCACAAACTGATGAGCCTCCACTTTCTGGTTCACAGGATATTCCATATTTGCATCGGCAAAAAGATTTTGAGCATCAACAGATGAGAGCCATTCGAGAAATTTAACAGCCGCTTCTCGATTTTTAGCATACTTCGTTACTCCGGCCCCCGAAACGTTAACATGAACACCGGTACTGTTCTGATTCGGCCAGTAAAGGGCCAACTTCAAGTCAGGATTTTTTTTCAACAGACGGCCAAAGTAATAAGTATTGACGACTCCGGCATCACCTTGGCCTGCAAGGATTGCTTCCATCACTTTAGTGTCATTTGAAAAAGGAGGTGCTGCCAGATTCCCAACCCAGGACTGAACAATCTGTTCAGCGTTAGACTCTCCATGCTCAGCAATCAACATAGCGACAAGAGACTGGTTGTAAACCTTCTTAGAAGTCCTGAGAAGCAAACGATCCTTCCAAGCTTCGTCCC
>JDSF01000268.1_pt1 | contig 28119 bp, 30 predicted proteins | sample 199441 | NCBI WGS metagenome assembly JDSF01 (sample SAMN02592751, study PRJNA231836) | bioreactor metagenome | isolation source: continuous culture bioreactor denitrification-DNRA | place: Germany: Bremen
GTGCAGAAGTTGGGGCAACTTATAACTATAGCATTGATGATACAAATGGTGGAACAACTGCTGTAACAGGTACGGGTACAATTTCAACAGCAACAGATCAGATTTCGAGCGTAGATGTCAGTGGGCTTGATTCAGACACCTTGACATTAACGGTTTATTTGACAGACACATATGGAAATCAAGGATCAAATGCAACAGATACAATTGTTAAGGATACAACAGCACCGTCTGGATATGGTGTATCGGTTGACCAGGGTTCGATTAATGACAGTAATAAATCAGCATTGTCGTTCACATTCTCTGGTGCAGAAACCAGTGCAACATTCAACTATAGTTTAGATGATACAAATGGTGCAACAAGTGCAATTACAGGTTCTGGAACAATTTCGACAGCGACAGACCAAATTACAAGCGTAAATGTGAGTACTTTAGATGATGACACATTAACTTTAACTGTGTATCTTACAGACACGGATGCTAATGTGGGGAACAATGTAACAGATACGGTTCTTAAAGATGTTGTTGCTCCAAGTGGATATAGCGTTTCGCTTGATCAGTCGCTTGTTAATAGTAGCAACGAAGATGCAGTATCCTTCACATTCGCAAGTGCGGAGGTTGGTACAACATACAACTACAGCATCGATGATACAAATGGTGGAACAACTGCTGTAACTGGTGCTAGCACAATATCATCATCAACAGATCAGATAACCAATATAGATGTGAGTGGATTAGATGATGATACTTTGACGCTAACAGTAAGTCTTACAGACACAGCTGGCAACCAAGGTGTAAATGCAACTGATACAACAACAAAAGAAGCCACAATACCGTCTAATGGCTCTGGGTATCCGAAAGCAGATACCCAGACACAAACAGGGTTTACGGTGAGGGCTGAAGGTGACGAAAACTGTACAGCCTACTATGTGGTTGTAGCCAATGCAGCATCAGCGCCAACAAGCTCTGAGGTTAAAAGTGGTCAATCTTCTGGTGGCGGTTCACCACTTAAATCAGGGAATATATCATTAACTGCCAATACTGAAGGGACAAGTGCAGTTTCTGGACTTTCTGGTGGAACAGAGTATGATGTTTATGTGGTACTGGAAGATGGAAACAGCAACATTCAAAGTTCACCAACAAAAGTAGATGTAACAACTCAGGCGGCTGTTGCATCAAGTTTAAGCGTTTCGGTGCAAGGAGAACCAGGATTCATGGAAGGTGGTACATATAGTCGTGGCACAGATGTGAATGGGAAACCACACTACACTGACGCAGACAGTTTTGAAATCCAGTGGAGTGGAAGTCGTTGGGAACTTCTTGATGATTTTAATGGAATGCTTTATTATCATACTTCTACAGCAGATACCGTACCTTTAAGTGGATGGGTAGATGATAGTGGGTCGGGATATGTTTTAGAAATCAGTGAATAATATTTGAACTTAAAATAGACAGTACAAATGGATGGCATTCCATTTGTACTGTCTTTTGTTTTCACGATAAGTTTATTTTGATTTTTTTTATCTTATGAACATCATTCATTAAACAATATACTGCAATCAGATATAGGGATTAGTCTGGTCGAGGCGGGAATGAACCATCATACCAAATAACATAGTTTACACAAGTATACGCTGAACGAATCTCGATAGTTGTTGTACTGGCAGAACCTGCACTTTCAACAGAAATTGGGTTCATCGTTGTGTCTATTTTGTTAGGATCTGTGTATATGTCTACATCATACCTCGAGTCAGTTTGAGAGAGGAAATTATTATTAGGATCAATTGAATTGCCAGGTTCTCCTGCTGCAATCAGATCATGACTATGTGGTGGCAAGTTGGTTTGGCTTAATCCTACAAGACAGGTCCCATATGGGTCCCCTTGTCTGTAATTGCTTAGGCCTGGCCGTTGACCTTTGTGGATTGGAGCCCGACCTCTTAAATCAGGCAAGGCAAATGTACTGTATCCATTGCCTCCATATGTGTCACCGAGTACTGCATAAAGTGTAGTGAACTGACTGATTGATAATACTTGACCAGCACAGAACAACGATCCACGAGGTGCATAGTCGCATGCAAACATTGAAATTTCGCCTATATAGCAATCTACTGCCATTATAAACCTCCTTAGTTAGGATCGTATCCGTCAACAAATTTTGAAATAACCACATCATAATAAATTTTAGTGTTTTTTTCTGAAAATGGTTTTATAAATAGATCGCCTGAACCAAGGACATCATGTTCATACTTATAAATCTTATCCTCAAGCAGATCTTGTTTACTGCCCTCAAAAGTCAAAGTAACATTATGAACGGGATCAATAATCTTCTCTTCAGCTTCAATAAGTGTTAATTCTATAAAGTCAGTCTCAGATGTATAAAACTTAAAGTTTGAGTTAATGTGACCATCGAAAGTACTTTTATTCACAGTTTTAAAATCCATAATTTATCTCCTTTATCTAGCTGTATAAATTAACAAAGTATTATCTATATATCTATGTACGTGGAGGATACGATCCTATCACCCATAACCCAAATTGCATACAAAGTGAATGTGTAACAATAGGGATTGGATTCCCTAAACCAGATTTGGATATGCTTTTATCACTTAACGTTTGAGCCGACGTGGCAGCAGTATTATATACATTTGCAGGGTACCGACAATCTGTTGTTGCAAGTAGACCATTTGACGGGGACTTATCTTCACCCACGTTACTTGTGGTTTTTATGATGTGGTTATGTGAAGGCATGTTGTCGGTTGTAAGAACTTGTGTTTCACGTCCTCCCATTTGTCCTGGTCGAAATTGACCCCTCGCAGGATTATATGAGGAAGTTGAATTAACTCCAACCGGTGTTGCTCCACGAAAGTCGGGCACGGCAAAGGTTGATCTACCGTCTCCACCGTAAGTTGTTCCAATTATTGAAAAAAGGGCTTGATACTGACTAATAGGCATGAGCTGTCCTTCGCAAGGCACAGCATATTTTGGGACGTATACACTTGCAATAACAGTTACTTCACCAAGGTAAGGTGATTCTGGCATATGAAACCTCCTTAATATTCTTGTTAGTCGCGTGTTGGCCAAAAGCCTTCTGACCAAATTACAAATTGAATAGCCGTATAAGGTGATCGAATGGAAAATGGTCTAGATTGCCCAGCAGCTTTCATACTATTAGTATTAAGTGTGTTTGAAGGTGTAAGTGCTGAGTCAGTATAAACTGTTGCATCATAACGAGCTTTAGTTAAAGCTAAAGCTTGCCCTGAAGGAACCTTTGTCTCAGCATCTTGACTGGATGCGTTTAAAGTATGACTATGTTGTGGGAGCTGAGTTGGATGTAGCGCAAGTTGGTCACTTCCACCTTTTTCTCCAAGGTTGTAAGCGCGATTATGTATTGGTGTACCAAAACTATTGCCTACAGGGGTATCTCCTCTAAAGTCAGGGAGTGCAAAAGTTGTTGTTCCATTTCCGCCGAAACGATTACCAAGAAGTGCAAATAATGCATGGTGTTGTGAAGTGTTTAGAATTTGACCATGACAGTACATAGAACCTTTTGGCGCAAAAGTACCTGTGAACATTGTAATTTCACTTTGGAAAGGATTTTCTGGCATACAAGACCTCCTTCATTTACGAGATGAAATAATTGAATTTTCAGATAATAAACGATATAAGTTTTCAATATGAGTTTAAGTAGGTTCTTATCTGATTGAAAAACCATTATTATTGAAGACACTGTGATTGTTTTTAGAACGATTTTTAGAATAATAAACATATAGTAGCGTAATGTAGATAAGGACAATTGTAAGAATTTAAAGAGTAGGATTTAGAATATATATTAGTTAATGTATTAGGGATCGTTTAATGTGTTGTTACAGTTAGACTCATTACTCAAAGTTTTAATAAGGACTATGAGTAAATGTTTTATAAGTTAGTATAGTCCTCCCTTCTTTATAAGAAACAATAAGAATATGTATTGTGCATGGAAGTCTATATGATAAACTCCCTAATACTCATATTAACGAGAAATGAACAAATGTCAAATTTATTACCAAATGGCGTACAAAAGATAATTTCACTACCTTTTTACATACGATAAATATTGATTTTTCAGTCACATATAGAACTTATGCAACTATTAACTTAATCAATGTTTTAAGAAATCAATATAAGGATAATAATAACTAGACATGATCTTTTTCAATTAATTTGGATTATGATTGAACGATATAAGGATACTATAGTAAAATAGTATTATAATGACGAAGTTACATATGAATGGAAGAGATATATTGCTATAAAAACGGGTATAAAAGGTTTGAAGAAGCCTAATATGGAATTGGGAGGTCTAGTTATGAATAAAGACGATGGAATCTTACTGGAGAGTGGAACCGGTGAGGTGGAAATTCTCGAATTTACAGTTAAGGGTGAGCACTATGCAATAAACGTTGTAAAGGTAAAGGAAATTCTTCACATCGATAATATTGCTAAGGTACCTAATGCGCATCCTGCAGTTCCAGGTATTTCATTAATTCGTGGAGATGTTGTTACTGTAATTGATATGCGACAAGTTTTAGAGAATGAAAAGAATGACAATGTAAGCAAGAGTATGACACTTGTTTGTGAGTTTAACCAAATGAAAGTGGCATTTGGAATCGATGAAGTGCTTGGTATTACCCGTATTGGGTGGAATGATATTAAGAAGCCATCTACAATTACTAGCTCAAGTTTAGTGATTGGTAATATTAGCCTTAATAATAGACTTCTAATGCTTCTAGACTTTGAAAAGATTGTAATGGACATTAGTCCATCAACTGGTATTACAGTTGACAGAGTGAAAGACATAGAAAATAGGGACAGATCAAAATACAAGCTTGTTCTTGCAGATGATTCTCCTATGATTAGACAGGTTCTTAAAGACACACTTGAAGCTGCTGGGTTTTCTCATATGAAATTCTTTGATGATGGTCAGCAGGCATGGGAGTATCTTGATACTTTAGTGGATTCAAAAGGTGAATCATTCAGAAATGATGTTGATTTAATGATCACTGACATTGAAATGCCTCAACTAGATGGTCACACACTGACACGTCGAGTAAAAGAACATAAAATTCTTAAAAAACTACCTATTATTATATTCTCATCTCTAATCACAGGAGACCTTAAACATAAAGGTGATGCCGTTGGTGCAGACGCTCAAATGTCAAAACCTGAAGTTGCAAAACTGGTAGGCTTGGTTGACTCACTACTAACACAATATGAGTTTAAGTAAAAAATGAACTAAAAGACATTCTCAAAATGAGGATGTCTTTTCTATTGCTTCGAAATATGAAGATACGTTATTTCCTTTTAAGAAAATCTTAATAAACTTCTCACACAGCATTAATATGTGATCTATAGAATGGACTCAGATCATTAATAGAGCATTCATTAAAAACTGATAACAGGAGGGTCGAAATGAAAAAGGTTATGATTCTAACAGCATCAACTGGCGAAGGTCACAACGCGGCTGCTAAATCACTTAAAGATAAATATGAGGAAAAGGGTTACGTTACATATAAAGTTGATTTCCTGAAAGAGTCATCATCTGTCATGAACACCCTTGTCGCTGACGGCTATAGAGTAATTGCTCAAAACTTTCCGAATGTTTATGGCATTATGTATGAAACTGCCGATCGTAAGAACTTCAACAAACTTACACGAGGCGGCTACTACACAATTGAAAGAAGAATTATTAGAAAACTGGATGAAATTAAACCAGATATAGTGATCGCGACACACCCGTTTGCGGTTGGCCTAATTGATCATCTTAAAAGAAAGAACAAAGCGGACTTTAGATTCATGCAGGTTGTAACAGATTTTAAAGCCCATTATTCATATGTATCAACAAACGTAGATGCGTATATCACTGGCAGTGAATATACTAAGAAAACACTTGTTGATAGAAATATTCCAGAGGAAAAAATTTATCCGTACGGAATTCCAGTAAAAAAAGAGTTCCAAGAGCACTCAGATCCTAAATACATCAAACCAGATACAAAAAAGAGATTTCATGTACTTGTTATGGGTGGAAGTATGGGGTCTAAAGACATCTTAAAGGTTGTAAAGAGATTGGTTATTGAATCAGAACATTATTATCTAGATGTTGTATGTGGTCGAAATAAATTACTGCTTGATACACTTACAAAAATGTATGGTCAAGCGGTTCAAGACGGAAGAATGACAATTCATGGTTTCACTAAAAAAATTCCTGAAATGATGGATGAAGCTGATGTTATAGTAACAAAGCCAGGCGGACTAACTACAACTGAAGCACTTTCGAAAAAACTACCAATGATAGTGCCGTTCGCAATTCCTGGACAAGAACAGGAAAATACAGACTTCCTTGTAGAGGAAGGTGTTGCGATTCGAGTTGATGATCTTGAGACACTACCGAGTAGACTTGAGTATCTCAGAAAAAACCCACGTTTATACAATAGAATGGTTTCCAACATGAAACGTATTTCTGATAAGTATTCCATAGATAAAATTGTAGATCTTTCTGAAACGCTGATTAGTCAAAGCGGTAGCGCGTATCATAGCCTGGCGTTACGGTAAGGAGTGAATGATTTGAAAAGTGATGTTTTAATACTAACGAGTGCTTTTGGTAATGGGCACAATAGCGTTGCTTTAGCAATAAGAGAGCAACTTTTAGAAGAACAGCCAAACTTAAAAATTAAAACAGAAGACATCATGGAAATTTCGACACCAAAAGTAAAAAACCTATTTTTTGATATATATACACTATTAACTAGAAGTCATCCTTCTATATACAACTTTTTTTATAAAATTAAGAAGGATATTCCTAATAACCATATGGATGAAATGTTATACAACATTTACTTAAAACGTGTTGGAGATTACATTGAAGAGTGTAAACCGAAACTAATTGTTTCTACATTCCCCCTTTGTAGTGGATTTGTATCTAAAGTAAAGGAAAAGTATGGCATAGACGTTCCACTAATTACAGCTATTACAGATGTTGTAGACAGCTGGGAGTGGATTCATAATAAAACAGACATGTATTTTGTACCATGTAAACATGTAGGTGAAAAACTTATTCTTAAGGGTATTGAACACGACAAAATCAGAATCACTGGCATTCCTGTTAAAAAAAAGAATTTTTGAATGTTGAAAGAAATGATAAGAATTTCAGACAAGTTTTGATAATGGGTGGTGCAATGGATAAGCTTGGCCTTGATCCTACTCTACTTGAAAATCTAAACAACATTCCAAATACAAAAAACGATTGTTGTGACAGGAAAAAATAAAGAGTTGTACACACGGTTAACAAAAGGTGGTCAGTTTGACAACGTAGAAATTTTGGGATATACCAAAGATGTGGCTAGATTAATGGATGAATCTGATTTGGTTGTAACAAAACCAGGTGGGGTTACCCTATTTGAAGCAATAAACAAAGGCATTCCTGTTATTCTTAAAAGCTCTATGGTTGGGCAAGAAGAGGAAAATGTGAATTTCATTAAGACAGCTGGAATTGGAATTCTAATTGAAGGTGAAGGTACACTTTATAATCAAGTTGAAAGTGCCCTAAATGATCCAGTTAATCTGATGAATCTTCGAAGAAATATAGAAGAAATAAAAACGGAAATGGAACCAAGAAAGCTTGGAGCCTATGCTCTGGAGCTAATCTAGGTGGTGAGACCTTTGATGCAATATATAAAAAAAACATATAAATGCAATTGTTCTTATAACTTTGTTATCGGGAACCTTCTATACTATTTTTTCAAAGTTAGATATGACGAGTTTTATGTCTACAGTGAAAAAAAAGTGATCCGAGATTTTTACTGGTTGGTTTAGTGTGTATGCTTATATACTGGGGGGATAGAAGCGGGAATTTTAGATGTACTTCTGAAACGCGTTTACCCTAAAACTAAGTTTTGGACAGCCTTTAAGATCACTTTGGTAGGACAGTACTATAGCTTTTTAACACCATTTGCAAGTGGTGGACAACCAGCTCAGCTATACGAAATGAAAAAAGATGATATTCCTATGACGGGTGCTACTGCAGTACTTGTAAGCAAGTTTATATTATTCCAAGTAACAGTTACTATTTACGCACTTATTTTGACATTATACAAATTACCTATGATTATGGGTGATTTAAAAGCGGCATCGACATTTGTGTTTATTGGATTGGTTATAAATACTGTTGGTCTGGGCATGATTATGATGATTGCATTTAATCCAAGTAAGATGAAAACAGTATTATCAAGTTTCATTTTATGGTTGAATAAAATAAATATAGTAAAACACCCTGAGAAACATATTCAAAAGTTAGTTGAGTTTGTAGATGAATACGACGAGTGTATTCAGACTTATAAAGATGACTGGAAACTGACATTGGGACTGTTTCTTGCATCAGTGGTTCAAGTGACTGCATTTTTTCTCAATTACATTTTTCGTGTATAGGGCACTTGGTCTTAGTGGTGCATCGGTATATCATATAATTACACTTCAAGCGCTACTATATATGGCGATAGCTTTTATTCCGTCACCGGGAACAGTGGGGGCGGCAGAAGCAGGATTTGCACTTCTACTAGGCTCCGTATTTTCATCGAATATTATAGCTGTAGCCCTCCTACTATGGAGAGGTATTAGTTACTACTTCGGACTTGTTGTATGTGGACTATTCACGTTTTATCTGTATATGTTTGATAAAAACAGGAGAAAAAGCATTACACAAGTTGCATAAATCAATAAGGTATATTAGAAGGATGCGTTTTAGGACGCATCTTTTTTTGTTAGTTGTAGAGGTTTTTTATTCTGATCGAGTGAAGTCAACTCATTTTTGTTCTAAACAGTCAATCATGTCAATTTGATGGCAAAATATGTAATTGCACTTTGTATTTTAACTGGAAGTGTTATGATTTTATGACATTGCTGTAAAAAAAACGAGAAGAGGTCAAAATAGTGAATAGAGTAAAGTTTAACAGAATAGTTTCAGTAATGATAATTTTATCAATGATTGTACCAATACTAGCGTTTCCTGTATTTGCAGACAATGTATATGAGAGCGAACTTTCGCAATTGGATTCTAAAGTGTTATTTGAGTCATTAACTCCAGAAGCAAAAAATGTGTTTCTTAAGTCTATTGTTGAAGATTCATTAAGTGGTCGCCCAGAATTACTGGAGTATCATGAACAGAAGGTAGGAACTGTTGGATTCTCTGTAAAAGCATCTGTATACTATGATAATGCAATGGGAAGTATGAAGGCGTTTAGTTCAAGCACTTTTGCACCAAGTGCAATGAGGGCAGCTGCAATGTCTGATGCTATGACTGTTGGAGAAGCTATGAAGGTCTTTGGATCTGAAATTGCAGTAATAGGACTTCCGATTGCAGCAGAATATGCGTTAAAGGCAATTGCAGCGTCAATTTTTGTTGCTCTTGCGGATGGAGCGTTTGTAGCTGGTGATATAATAGCAATTGTAATGGATTCAGGTGCTGCATTAGTACTGGTATTTTGTGCAGATGAAATCTGGAGAAATCGTTATAAAATTCAAAGAGCATTTGGGAACTTAGTTGAAAATGCTGGTGATGCTCTAGGAAACAAAGTTGATGACGCACGAGATGCAGTTGAAGATGCTTTAAATTGGTTATTTGCAGAGACGAAATCAAAAAGTGAATCTGGAAAAACTGAAGGAAAAATTAGTAGTGGTGCAGAAAGAGACGTTAAAAAGAAATTAGGAAGTAAAGCACTAGATAAATTTAAAAAAGCTCTGAAAAAAGGTCTAGTAGGTATGACAGGGCAAGAAGGAATTAAGAAATTAAGTGGTCGTGGTGTTAAAATAGGTAGTACATGGTATCAGTATGAATTAAAGATATTCAAGCCATGGGCTAACTGGAGGATCTATGGAAATAAAGGTTCTGATGGTATTATTTATCTTGTTAAATTCGGAGCTGCTAGGCATTAAGTATTGATGTTTTAAGAAAGAGGATTCACTATGTTTATAAATGAACTTGAAGCATTTTTTCATAGGCATGATTTAAAGCAAACAACACTGCAAAAAATCGGAGAAGCATTTATTAAATCTGATCTAATGACTAAGTATGAAGTGGTGAGTTTGGATACTATAAATATTGAGCTTGTTAGTAAATCCATTGCTATAAAAAGAGATTTCGTTCAAGACGCCGAATATCAATTGAGGTACTCAATTGTTGATAAAGAGTATTTTCCAATTGCGTCATGTATTTGTACTTATACTCAGAATGGTACATTTAAAGAACTCATGTTGAAGGAATAAGAGGTTTAAATGAATAACACTACTACAAGTAAAATACTCAATTGGATTGATGGTCAAGATAATCTAGATCAATTGTTCGAAGAGAGCTTAAAAGTTTATCTAAGAAATTGGAAGGCATCAGATGAGGAAGATTTCCTAGAAGTCTTTAAAAGTCTAGAGTTGAGTGCGTTGCCATTAAGATTTGATTCAGTACGTTATACTGTTTATGAAAATCGTGAAGATGAACATGGAAATCCTCTTGAGGCATTTGTTTTAAGTCAAGTGCTACCCAAATGTGACGACAGTGAATTTAACTACTATCTAATTCTGGATATTGATGGAGAAGCTATCGATGATGGAATAGAGATGATAAAAAATTAAGAAAAGTAGCCAACGGAGTAGATTCTGTTGGTTACTTTTTTTGTCTTAATTTTTAAAATACTTTAGAGTAAAAAGCTTAACTTCAGTGTAAATAGTATATGGACTTCCCGTGATTTTTCGTAAGTAGAAACTCAATATATTAAATTCCAGGAATAGTATTGACTTCACTTTTCCTAGAATCTATAATAAATCGAGAAAAGTTTAGTGAGAATAAACAAGCACGCATATAATAGTGAGGCGTGTACCCAGGAATAGACGGGAGACGACATGAGAATCGGTGAGAAAATCAAACGATTACGACTCGAAAACGGACTAACCCAAGAAGAACTGGCTAATCGATGTGAGCTTTCCAAGGGCTTTATTTCACAGGTTGAAAGGGACATGACATCTCCATCAATCGCAAGCCTTGTTGACATACTAGAGAGTTTAGGTACAAACCTAAATGAATTCTTTAGCGAAAATGAAGAAGAAAAAATAGTTTTTACGCCTGACGACGCATTTGAAAATATTGATGACGAACTGGGATTCAGTCTTGACTGGGTGATCCCAAATGCTCAAAAAAAATGCTATGGAGCCAATACTGTTAGAAATTCAACCTGGTGGCTGTTATGTAGAAGACACACCACATCAAGGTGAAGAGTTTGGCTATGTTATGCAAGGCACAATTCAAGTTATTCATGGAAATAGAAAATTCAAAGCTAAAAAAGGTGACAGCTTTTACTATAAGTGCAACGCAAATCATAACGTTGTGAACATTGGCAAGTCTACTGCAAAGCTAATAATGGTAGGCACACCACCTAATTTCTAGTTCTAATATTATCGGAGTATAAAACGTGCTATTTGAAGAGGAGTGGAAGTAAGAGATGAGTTCAAAAATCATCCATGGTGTTAATGTTGTCAAAGAGTTTGACGGCACACGCGTTGTTGATGGTATTGACTTTTGGGTAAAACCAGAGGAATTCCTGACAATTCTTGGCCCAAGTGGGTGTGGTAAGACCACAACACTTCGAATGATTGGTGGATTTGAAACGCCAACATCTGGTCAGATTCTATTTGATGGAAAAGACATTACGCAAATACCACCATATCAAAGACAAATTAATACAGTGTTTCAAAGGTATGCACTGTTTCCTCATATGGATATATACGAAAATATTGCATTTGGTCTTCGTATAAAGAAATTACCAGAGGCTCAAATTCAAGAACGTGTTAAAAATATGCTGAAACTCGTTGAACTTAGTGGGTTTGAAAAAAGATCGGTCAGATCACTTTCTGGCGGTCAGCAACAGCGTATTGCAATTGCACGGGCACTTGTTAATGAACCCAAGGTTCTACTGCTTGACGAACCACTAGGGGCTTTGGATTTAAAGCTTAGAAAAGAAATGCAATATGAGTTGAAATCTATGCAACAAGAACTTGGCATTACATTTATATATGTAACACATGACCAAGAGGAAGCTCTGACAATGTCAGATAAAATAATTATTATGAATGAAGGACGAATTCAACAAATCGGATCACCTATAGATATTTACAACGAACCAGAAAACGCATTTGTTGCAGATTTTATTGGTGAGAGCAATATACTAGACGGCGTTATGCACGAGGATTTCCTTGTATCTTTTGCTGGAAGCACATTTAAATGTGTGGATAAAGGCTTTAGTAACAATGAGTCTGTAGATGTTGTTATCCGCCCAGAAGATATTATATTAACAAAACCACAGGACGGCATGATCACAGGTGTTGTTGATAATGTTATTTTCAAAGGTGTACATTATGAAATGATTGTTATGCAAGGTGACATGGAATGGATGATTCATTCAACCGATATGGTTGAAGAAGGATCTGACGTAGGTATGCACTTTGATCCTGATGAGATTCATATAATGAAGAAGGTGGCACAAAATGCTTAGAAAATACAGCGCAATTCCATATGTGTTCTGGAGCGCTGTGTTTATAGTCATTCCGCTCCTTCTCGTTGCTGGATATTCTATAACTTCAAAAGACCCAAACACTGGCGAAATTATGTTTACGCTTGAGAACTTTCAAAAGTTTATGGACCCTTTATATTTAAAAGTACTTTGGAGATCCATAAAACTTGCTGGTGAGGCAACAATTATCTGCCTTGTTCTTGGTTATCCAATGGCAATGATTCTTGCAAAAATGCCACCTAAAACTCAAAGAATAGCAGCACTTCTATTTGTCCTACCCATGTGGATGAACTTTCTTTTAAGAACCTATGCATGGATGTTTATTTTAGGTAAAACGGGCATAGTGAACAGAATACTGATGTTTTTTGGTCTTCCTGCAGGCAAGTTTCTTTACAATGAAGGTGCAGTCCTACTCGGTATGGTATACAACTTCCTCCCGTTTATGGTTCTGCCAATATATACAGTGTTAACAAAGATAGATCCATCTGTAGTAGAAGCAGCAGAAGACCTAGGAGCCAATGTATTCACAGTATTTAAGCGTATTATTGTACCCCTATCAGTTCCTGGAATTATATCTGGTGTTACTATGGTATTTATGCCTGCGGTATCAACATTTGTAATTTCGGCCCTTCTTGGTGGCGGTCAGTTTATGCTTGTGGGTAATCTTGTGGAGCAGCAGTTCTTGTTAGTAAATAACTGGCATTTTGGTTCTGCAATTTCCATGATTCTAATGGTTCTAATCCTAATTTCAATGGCAGTTCTGAATAGATACGACCATTCAGAGGCCAATGAGGGTGGGGTGAACATGATATGACAAAGTGGATAAAAAGGCTTTATACAGCCTTAATATTTCTTTTTTTATACGCCCCTATTATTGTACTAATTGTATTTTCCTTTAACGCAGGGAAATACAGTGGCAATTGGGAAGGCTTCTCTTTTAAATGGTATCAGGCACTTTTAGAAGACCGAAGTATTATGAAGGCTTTGTACTACACTATGACAATTGCCATATCAAGCTCAATCATCGCAACTATTCTTGGTACATTTGCAGCCTTTGGCATTCATCATATGCGGCCAATGAAAAAAGGAATCATGTTGAATGTGAATAACATTCCTGTGCTAAATCCTGATATTGTAACAGGTGTAGCCCTTATGACCCTGTTTGGTTTTGTAAAAATGCGATTTGGTGTCAGCACAATGTTAATAGCTCATATTACATTTAACATTCCATATGTGATCCTTTCGGTGCTTCCTAAGTTGAAGCAACTGCCATCAGATGCACTGGAAGCAGCAATGGACTTGGGAGCAACACCGTGGTATGCCTTTAGAAAAGTGATTTTTCCAGAAATTCTACCAGGTATAATCACTGGGTGTCTGATTGCATTTACACTTTCAGTTGATGATTTTGTTATAAGTTTTTTCACGACAGGCAATGGCGTTACAAATCTTTCAATTGCAATATTTGCAATGGCTAGACGCGGGATTAAACCCGTTATCAATGCTCTGTCGACAATTATGTTTGGTACAGTGCTCGCTCTTCTTCTGATCATAAACGCACGATCAGGAGATGTGACTGAGCTGGATGTATAGATTTTTCAGAGGAGGAGTACTATGAAAAAGATAGTTTCACTTTTATTGGTGTTTGTATTTGTAACTTCAATGCTTGCGGGATGTGCTGGCGGTGGTGAAGAGCAAGTTACTCTTAATGTGTACAACTGGGGTGACTACATTGACGAAAGCATTCTAGAAGATTTTGAAGCTGAAACAGGCATTAAAATTAACTACGAAATGTTTGCAACAAATGAGGACATGTACGTTAAGCTGAAGCAGGGTGGTACGAAGTACGATATTGCATTCCCTTCAGACTACATGATCGAGAAAATGAAAAATGAAGATATGCTACATAAAATTGATATGGAAAAAGTGCCAAACTACAGTTTAATCATGGACGAATTCAAAGGTCTAGAGTTTGATCCTAATGAAGAGTATTCTGTTCCATACATGTGGGGAACAGTTGGAATACTATACAACAAGAGCATGGTCTCTGACCCAGTTGATTCATGGGATATTCTTTGGGATGAAAAGTATGCTGGAAATATTCTAATGATGGATTCACAGCGTGATACACTAATGGTTGCACTTAAAAAGCTTGGTTACTCGATGAATACAAGAAGTGTCGAAGAACTTGAGGCAGCTAAACAAGCGTTAATTGAGCAAAAGCCACTTGTACTTGCTTATGTTGGTGACAATGTAGTAGACATGATGCTTTCAGGTGAAGCGGCAATGTCGGTTCTTTGGTCAGGACAAGCCATTCAAATTATGATGGAGCAAGACGGTTTTGAATATGCTTACCCTAAAGAAGGCACAAATCTATGGTTTGACAGCATTGTAATTCCAAAAAACATCAGAGCATGTTGAAGAGGCGCATATGTTCATTGACTTCCTAAATAGAGAAGACATAGCATTCAGAAATGCTGACTACATTGGATATTCATCACCAAACAAGGGTGCTGTTGATAAGCTAAGCGATGACCTTAAATCTATGAGTGCAGCGTACCCAGACATGAATAAGCTTGTCGATTCAGAAGTATTCCTAGATCCAGGTGACTTCATTGAAGAGTTCAACCGTGTTTGGACAGAGTTAAAAGCTCAATAAATAATTATAATAGTAAACTATAAAACTGCTTTCAAGAGTTTCTTGAAAGCAGTTTTTTTATATGCTTCACTATAAAATACTGCTATAATTTAAGGATAATGACCATTGCAATTATAGTGATTGATATAAAAAAATATAAGAAAACCTTGACCAGTTGTCTATAAATATAGTAAAGTGTATAAAAAGGTGGTTAGCCAATGAGTATTGTCGACAAAATTAAAGCGTATGATATAAAATTTAGCAAAAAGCAAAATCTGATTGGTCAGTACTTGGTTCATAATCAAGGCAATATTCCTTTTATGAGTTTAAATGAACTTAGCAAAGAGCTTGGTGTGTCCGAAGTGACAATACTGAATTTTTGTAAACTCATTGGGGTAGAATCATTTACTGATTTGAAAAGGGAATTTCAAAATTTAATAAAAGAAAAACTTAGAATACCTGGGAAAATGAAATCCTCTCTTGATGAACTAGATAGCACTCGTGACGCCTATGAGAATGCGATGCAAATTCAAAAGATGAACTTTGAAAGCATGATTCAAATGAACCCACTAGACAAATTTGAGAAGGCAAGTAGCATGTTAGCTTCCGCAAGAACCGTATATCTTTGTGGTATGGGGCTCTCGGAGTTTATCAGTCAGTATTTAACGAGAAGACTCCGCTCTATTGGAATAAATGCTATTTACTTGAATCTAGAAGATTTCGGTTTATATGGACATGACTTAGTGAAATCAAGTGAAGAAGACCTTTATGTGCTTATTGCCTTTCCAGATTACTCTAGTGAGACAATTAGGCTACATGAGTATTTACTGAATGAAGCATTGAGGTTCATTTCCATAACCAATTCGGAAACATCTGAAATTGCAAGTGGTGCAGAGCTTGTTTTGCTTGCAGAAAACAAGTCCTTGGTGTTCTATAATTTTGTTTCCAATACAATCACCTTGTTAGAAATACTACTAACTGTTTTAAGCTATACCTTAAAAGAAGAGTTGATTCCAAGTTTACAAAAGATTATGAAGGCGCAGGAATTTTTCGTAGAACAAAAACAAGAATGAGAATAAGGGGTGTATCATTTGAAAAAGCTATTGTCCGTGTTTCTAATCGCATTAATTGTAACAGTGTCATTAACAGGATGTTCTAGTGGAACACAAAACACCAATACCAACGAAGCAAATCAAGAAGAGAAGACTGATGAAAATACTGAAAACGCAGAAAACAAAGAAGGTGAAACTTCAGAACAAGACGAACCAAAAGATGAATCAACTGTTCTGAATTACAATTTAGGTGCTGATCCAAAAACGCTTGACCCAGGACTTAATTCAGCCATTGATGGTAGCCATATCATAAATAATACCTTTGAAGCTCTTATAAGAGAGGTAAGTGGCGAGTTATTACCTGCAATGGCAGAACGCTATGAGATTTCAGCAGACGGATTAACATATACTTTTTTACTTACGAGACTCAAAATGGTCTGACGGGGAACCTGTTACTGCATCTGATTTTGAATATGCTTGGCAAAGAGCCATTAAGATAGAAACAGCTGCACCATACGCTTCTCATTTCTTTTATGTGAAAAATGCCCAGAAATTTTACGAGGGCAATGCAGAAATTGAAGATGTTGGTATTAAAGTATTAGACAATAAAACATTCGAAGTTACACTTGAAGCCCCAACACCATATTTTTTATCACTTATAACTAGACCAGCGTTTATGCCTGTCAGAAAAGATATTATTGAAAGTGGAGATGAGTCATGGTTCTTCAATAAGGAAACAGCGATTTCAAATGGGCCATTCGTTTTGGAATCCTATGCAACAGCAGATAGGATTGTGTTAAAGAAAAAATGAAAATTACTGGAACGCGGACTCAATAAATGTCGACCAGATAAATTGCTTAATGATCGTTGAGTCATCAACAGCACTAACAGCATTCCAGGCAGGTAATCTAGATATAATTAATAATGTTCCAAGTCAAGAAATTACACGTCTTTTAACAGAAGAAGATAATTTTTATATTCTACCTAAGATGGGTACATACTATTTGCAGTTCAACGTTAACATGGAACCCTTAAACGATGTACGAGTTAGAAAAGCTTTATCATTAGCACTCGATAGGCAAGCTATCACTGAAAATGTAACAAAAGGTGGAGAGGTTCCAGCAACGGGCTTTAATCCAGTTGGCCTCAAAGATTCACAGGGGAATGATTTCAACACAACTTCAGGAAACTATTATATTAATGTTGATGGAGGAAGTGTTGAATTAGCGCAGAAGTTATTAGCTGAAGCTGGATACCCAAATGGTGACGGTTTCCCTAAAATGGTTGCGCTGTACAATACAAGTGAAATGCATAAATCTGTGTTTGAGGTTATCCAAGAATCATGGAAGAAAAATTTAGGAATAGAAATTGAATTGGCAAACCAGGAATGGGCTGTGTTCCAATCTAATAGAGTTGCACACAACTTTGAAATTGCTAGAGGCGGATATATTGGAGACTATCCAGATCCTGTAGGACTTCTTGAATTATTCAGAGAAGGGTCTTCAAACAATCATCCAGACTGGTATAACAAAGAGTTTAACGAGCTTATTGAAAAATCGAGATATGCCAGTGGGTCTGAACGAGATGAGTACATTTATAAAGCAGAGGCTATTTTAATGGAAGAAGCACCAGTGGCACCTATCTTCTATTATACAGACCCTATTATGGTAAATGAACGTATCTCAGGCTGGGAAAAAAATAGCATGAGTTACTGGTATTTTGGAAATATTGATTTATAGATATATTGATTCATAGACACCAAATGAAACGTAGTATAAGCCTGAGTGCATGCTAACTCAGGCACTATTCACTACGAGGAGTAGACATAAGGCAATAGCAGAAAGGTGGAAAAATGAATAATTCAATTGAACTAATCAGAAGACTTAGTGATGCTAGTGGAGTATCAGGATTCGAAGACGATGTATTAAAAATAGTAAGGTCTTTTGAAGCAAATAAGTTCTCATACACTGAAGATTCATTGAGAAACATTTATATGACCAAAAGGGGGTCGCAAAAAGAGGAGGGGGGATATTACAATCATGTTAGATGCCCACTCTGATGAAGTTGGATTTATAGTTCAGAGTATTAAAAGTAATGGCCTTATCAACTTCCTGCCCCTCGGTGGATGGATCCCTTATAACGCGTCTGCACAAAAGGTTCGTATAAGGAATAGAGATGGTGAAGAAATTACTGGAATAGTCTCTTCTAAACCACCACATTTTATGAGTGAAGATGATAGAAAAAAGCAAGTCGATTTTGATACGTTATTCATTGATGTAGGCGCATCTAGCAAAGAAGAAGTTGTAGATGTTTTCAAAATAGATGTTGGAGCACCAATTGTACCAGATGTGTCATTTGAATATGTTAAGAGAAATGAAACTATGATCGGGAAAGCCTTTGACAACAGAGTTGGTTGTGCGTGTGTTCTAGAAGTTATGAATGAAACTATAGAAACCCCTAATGGAAAATTCCTTGTAGGCGCAATTGCAAGCCAAGAGGAAATTGGCACCAGAGGCGCAGTTATCACTGCAAATCAGATTAAACCAGACATAGCAATTGTCTTCGAAGGAACACCCGCAGACGATGGCTTTAAACCAAGTGACGAAGCGCAGTCTGTATTAGGAAGTGGTCCTCAAATCAGACACATGGACAGGTCGATGATTACAAATCCAAGGTTTGTGAAATTTGCACGTGAAGTTGCAATTGAACATGGAATAGAATTTCAGGACGCAGTGAGAAAGGGTGGCGGAACGAATGGTGGTCCAATCCATCTTGCTGAATCTGGGATTCCAACAATTGTTTTAGGCGTTCCTGTAAGATATGTTCATACTCATTATGGTATTTCGTCATATTCAGACTATGAAAAATGCCTTCAATGGGCTAAGAAAATCATTGAACATATAACAAAAGAGATAGTTGACAGTTTTTAATAATCCTACTCCGAAGAGAGAGGCATCTAATAGAGGTGTCTCTTTCTTTATTATTTAGAGGAAATGAGAAAAAATGTTAGAATGTATTATGTTAGGCAAGAGATAATTCTAATTGTCAGAACTCTAACTGAAATGTTACCCATTACGCATTAGAAACACATATGATGTAGATAATGGTTTAGGTAAGAGCAACCAATGGAGGCATAATTTGAAGAGAGTAAAATTACTTGGGCTCTTAATTCTTATGACCGTGCTAAACACAGGGTGTATAGGTATGAACACATCGGTTCAAGGACTACTAGAGCCACCAAAATTACCTGTTCAACTTGAAGAAATCAAACAGGTTCTCGATGCACGGTATGAAAAAGAGCTTCAATACATAAACCCGATTGAAGGCAATCATACCAAATCAACGCAGTTTGTTGATCTGGATGGTGACGGCGTAGAGGAAGTTTTAATATTTCATAAACTAGCTAGTGCCTCTGAACCACTTCGGGCTACGGTTCTATCGGAAAGAGAATATGGCTGGGAAATTGACGAAGGTATTAGAGGTATTGGTTTTGATATTAGTCGAGTAGAGTACCACGACATAAACAACGACGGACTTTTAGAAATTATGGTTGGCTGGCAAGGTGGTAACAATTCCAATAAAGGACTGACCATCTACAATTATAATGACAATTCAATAGAAATCGTGTTTGATACTTCATACACAGAATTTGCAGTTGGAGATATGACAGGTAATGGTCAACTGGAACTACTAACCATTGAAGTGAATCGTGCTGAAGGTATTTCTATGGCAACACTTTATGATTCTGAGTTCACTTATATGGATGAAGCTCAAATGGAAGGGTTTATAAATAGCTACTATAACACCATTTTGGGAAAGGCATCAGAAGACCAATTAGGATTCTTTGTGGACGCGTCATTAGGTGCACATTCAGCCTTTACAGATCTAATAGTATACAAAGATGATCAGCTACAAAGTGTATTCTATGACCCTAAATGGAGAAGAGTTAATAAAACAAACAAAGCATATCCCGCTCATTCTAAAGACGTAGATGGAGATGGTATCATTGAAATCCCAGTTTTAAGAGCACCTTTTGGCTCAGAAGGCAGTTCCATGGGCGAAACAGAATGGATTACAACATGGTATAAATGGGACAGTAATGTTGGCCTAATATTTAGTTCAGAAAGTTACAGCAATGCCCGACTAGGATTTGAGTTCCATTTTCCTTTCAACTGGAAACAAAATATGACAGTTGGAATCTCAGGAGATGAACTGAACCATGTAACCTTATATCATGTGGATTCATACTCTAAAGATCAAACGCCAGTTTTGGATTTTGTTGTAGCCGATCGAATTCAAGTAGAAAGTGGTATGTTGGCGTACACATCTGAAGGCTATACAGAAATTACAAGAACTTTAGACCAGGTTTATTATGCAAAAGCATATGATTTATCTGATAATGAAGACCTTGCCCGAATTCAGGTGAGCCTTGAAGATATCAGATCTGGTTTTAGATTAGAAAAATAAATTATTAAAAATATGAGGTGGAATTTATGGCAAATATTCTAATATTGGAAGATCAAATAGAAATTCGCGACTTTGTCGTAATTAATGTTAAAAGAGCTGGACACACAGTGTTTGAAGCTGAAACAGGAGAAAAAGCTCTTGAGTTGTTTGAAGCAAATGATATTGATGTAGCTGTTCTTGATGTTATGCTACCAGGTATTACAGGTTATGAAGTTTGTGAGAGACTGCGTGCTAAAAATAAGTATGTTGGAATTATTATGTTGACGGCCAAGTCGCAGGAGCAAGATAAACTAACAGGTCTAATGAGTGGTGCTGACGATTACATGACAAAGCCATTCAGTCCTAAGGAACTTGTAGCAAGAGTGGATTCACTTCTAAGAAGAGTTAACCTTCTAAAAGATGACAAGTCAGAGACCTTCGACGGTGGTCCATACAAAATTGATTTTGAAGCACGTCAAGTGTTCAAAAATGGTGAGGAAATTGACCTAACTCAATTAGAGTTTGCAATTGTGAGCCTGCTTGTAAAAAAATGCAGGGAAATCTCTAAGTCGTGAGTTTATATTAGACAATGTTTGGGGAGAAAACTTCTTTGGTAGCTTCAAAATTGTTGATGTAAATATTAGACGTCTTCGCCAAAAGCTTGAAGACGATGCTTCTAATCCTGAATATATATTAACTGTATGGGGTTATGGCTATAGGTGGCGAAAGGAAGACTAAGTATGACCGGAATTAAGAAGCGGTGGGTTAGGAATTACATTCTAATCATTCTATTCATCGCACTGGTCGTACTAGGGGCATTCCTTTTTACGATCCAAAGGTTTTACTACAATTTAGCCTATGAAAATTTGTACAATCGTATGAATGTTTCTGCAGGCTTTTATACGAAATATACTGAGACCGAAAAGCTCAGCCTTGATGAGATTGCTCAGCTTATTCACAGAGACTATCAGGACCGTGAAATTGCAGAATTACAAATCCTAAGTCCAGATGGTGAAATTCATTTATCGTCGACAGGTTTTACTGCGGACACGAAAATTGACAGTGGAGATTATCATGATGCAATTAGAGGTGTTCAAGGATACTGGTTGGTAAAAATGCTATAACAGAGGAACGTGTTATGGGTGTCAGTTCACCCATGAAAGACGAACATGGAAATATAATCGGTGTTCTTAGATATGTTTCTTCGCTACAGGAGATTGATCTACTTCTATATAGATACTTTCTGTTATCTGCTCTTGTTCTCGCGGGCATTATTCTTGTTTTATTAATACTGAGCGTGACTTTTAGCCGTTCTATTCTTACACCAATAAATGAGATTACCATAGCATCAAGAAAGATGGCTGAAGGGAATTTTGATGAAAAGGTGCCTGTTATCTATAAAGATGAATTAGGTGTACTTGCCCAAACCCTTAACTCTATGGCGGATGAGATTCTTAAAACTGAGAGACTAAAGAATGATTTTATATCATCGATTTCACATGAAATCAGAACACCTTTGACTGCGGTTGCAGGTTGGGCTGAGACGATTTTGACAGGTGACCTGTCCAATCGTGATGAAGTGGAAAAGGGTTTACAGGTTATTATGAGAGAAACAGGAAGACTTTCAGATATGGTTGAGGAGCTACTAGATTTCTCACGAATCGAAAGTGGGCGTATGACCTTACATTCAGAACTATTTGATCTCAGAACGGAACTGTCTGATATTGCTGAAATTTATAAAGCTAAAGCAGACAAACATGGTGTGTCACTCTGTATTACACAGCCAGATGGTCGTGCACCTGTAATTGGCGATACAAATAGAATTCGTCAGGTTATTATAAACATTATTGATAATGCTGTGAAATTCTCACCAGAAGGCAGTACGATCAACATTAATTTAACGGTTTCTGATTGGATTGTCTTAGATATTATTGACCAAGGTTCAGGTATTTCGAAGGAAGATCTAGAAAACGTAACTAAGAAGTTCTACAAAGGATCTTCGAAACGTTCTGGTAGTGGTCTTGGTCTAGCTATATCTGACGAAATTGTTAGACTGCATGACGGAGAACTTAGAATTACAAGTGAACTAAACAATGGTACAACAGTTCAGGTACTCCTACCATATGGTGAACTGGAAGACGTGGAAGGGTAGAAAACATAAATTAGCTGACCATAAACTGAATACACAACTGATACTCTAACCTGAATTTGGGGTATAGAGTTATAAAATAAGAGCTCGTTATGAGAAGGGGGGGGTCGCGATATGAATGCACTTTTTCTGATACTCAACGATGTGTATCTACTTGAAGAAGTTCACGAAATCATGTACCAGTGCGGAGTCGGTGCCACAACGATTGACAGTCGGGGCATGGGTAAGGTTCTGGTAGACAACGAAGTTGACATCACCATGTTTACAAGTATGAGAAGATTACTTGAAGGAGATAAGCCTTATAACAAGCTAATAATCAGTGTGATTCGTGATGATGATAAGCTAGATTTAGTTGTTAAAACCTTACAGGAGAAAATCACAAATATCTACGAAAATGGTATTGGGTTTATGTTTGTTATTCCAGTGAGTTCAGTGTATGGTTACAATGTTGCAAGTGATAAGAAACAAAGCGATAAAGTTAGATAAGTCAAAATAAGCCGTTGGGAATAACCTCCCAGCGGCTTAATTAATTTATCGAAAAATGTCGAAAATAAGTATTAACACTTTCTTAAGCTATGCATAAGAAGGATATAAGTGTGATATGATAGGATGTGTTAAAACGACTTGGAGGTTATTATGCAATATCGCATTTCATCCCCTTTAAGGCGTCTTGGCGCATTTCTTATTGAGAGTTTTTTAAACGTTTTGTTTTTAGTGATACTGCCTTCATCGTTGTCAGAACCTCTTGGTGAGAATCTGCCATTTGCCATATTAGGGATATATATTAGTTATTTGGTTATAAAAATATATTTCTGGACGAGAAGCACAACTCTCGGCAAGGCTCTTCTTCATATGCGTATTGTCGATACAGTGTCATGGGAACCAGTTGGATTTTGGAGAGTAGCTTTTAGACAGACTGTTGGGAAATTCGTTTCTTTTGCAGGTCTGAATTTAGGTTTTATTTGGATTCTTCTAGATGGGAACCAACAGGCGTGGCATGACAAAATTGCAAAATGCTATGTTGTTGATCAAGATGTCTTTGTTCAGGGCAAGGTAAATGTAAAGGACTATGACCCATACGTTAAAGCTTAAAAAGAGTACAAACTTTTATAATGAACAGTACGAAATGAATATAAATGAAGAAAATAGTAAGAGTGAAGACATTGGTTATGAACCAAAGGCTTCACTCTTTTTTTTGTGTTAAATTCATTAAGTTTATCTTAAAGTCCTTCAGTTACATCTTGAACGATTCTGTAATCTCTCTAAGTGCATTTGCGACATGAATAAGCTCAACAGACTGAGCGCTAATATTTTTAACCATTTCCTCTTGTTCATCAAGACTTGAAGAAATTTGCTCAGATGTTGCTGCTGATTCTTCAATGACTGCCGAAATTGATTCTAAAGCCTCAGTGGTTTTATCCTTTCTTTCTTTCATTTGACTCATGTTGTTAATAAGTTGGTTAACAGATGTGAAGGTCATGTCTACGTTTGTGTGAATTGTAGACAGTGCTTCTTCAACAGCTCCCAGCTGCTGATCCGCATCTGTTAGAGAGTCAACAGATGTGTCCATTCCGTTTTTTTTAAGCTGATTAACATTGTCTGTAATAGAATTCATAATTTCTGTAATGGTATGGGTGGAGTTGGATGTTTCTTCAGCAAGCTGTCGAATTTCATCTGCAACAACTGCAAATCCACGACCATGTTCTCCAGCACGTGCAGCTTCAATAGAGGCGTTCAGTGCCAATAGATTAGTCTGTTCCGCTATACTTTGAATTGCAGACAATATAGAGTCGATTTTATTGGAACTTTCAAGGAGAACACTAACAGTTTGTTTTAAGCTTTCAGTAGATGTAATGCTTGACCTAAATGCGTCAGTCATAGTTTTTTAATTTCGTGTCAGATGTTTTATAGTTTTCTTCAATGGTAGCTGTTCCAGAATGAATTTCATTTGAAATTTCAATACTTGTCTCAATAACAGTTGAAAGCGCATGCATACTTTCAACACTTAGATTTACATCATTAGCTTGTTCTTGAATACCAAGTGAAAATGCGTTAAACCCTTCATTAATTTCTTTTATGGTTGCTTCACCTGTTCCTGAACTTCTACTAAGTGAATCAGACTTATCAAAAATTGAAGTTGAAGAGTCTTTGAGTGAATTAATTATTTCGTGGAAAGTTTCAGTGAGTTTTGTTATGCTTCTAGCTAGTTTTCCCGTTTCATCTGCCTTTTTAAGGCTATGAGCATTATCAAGTTTACTAGTTGTATAATCATTATTGGACATTTTGTCTAAGATTGTTGCAAACTCATTGATTGGGTTTGTAATGTTCTTTTTAAAATTGATGTTAACAAATATAATTATAGAAATGATCAAGAGGACAAGCAAACTGTTTACTATAACGGTCTGTCTAACAAGGGCATTAATAGAACTCATATCGTAGGCAATTCTAAACACACCAACTATAACATCTTGAGTTGGGTCTAATACTGGATGATAAAGAACGAGTTCATCTTGGCTTTTAACAAAGAGCTCCTCACCTTTAAAAGCAAAATCAATATTTGACGCGTCATCAAATGTATCAATGGCATTTCCATACCAAGATTCGTGGCTTTCGCTTGTAGAGTAAACGAGACCATCACTACTGAACAGGTCAACAGTTTCTGTTGAGATTCGATTATATGTTTCGAAAAGTGAATCGCCAAATCCTACTTGCATTGTACCAATTGTGTCACCGTTATGGTTTATTGGTACAAATGCTCTAACAGCAAGACCGCTTGAGCCTGTTGCAATACCTGAAATAGATTGACCATTTAAGGCGCTTTGAATAGTAGATTTTCCGCTTTTATCATCCCCAGATTTTTCAGGGTTATGCCCCCGGAAAAAACACAACACCTTCACGATCTCCAATTTCGAATACAGAGAGTCCAAGGCTCTCGTTAAAGGACACGAACACTTCTGACGCAAACTCCGACATCTTGTTCTTATCCTTACTCCTTAAGGCATCAACAATCCTTGAGTCGTCAGCAAAGTACTTAGCAATTCCTAGGGTCTCTTCTTTTTTCAGTTCAACAAGTTCGTTAAGGAGGACATTAGACTGATTTAAGTTTTTAGTAGCTTCTGACTGTTGCTCATTTAGATTTATAAATGTAATAGTCGAAATAATTACTAAAACTATAAGAAGAATGACCATAAACGAAAGTTGAAGTTTCGTTGAAATACTTTTGAACTTCATATCATCACCTCGTTATGATGATACCCCATAATCAAAATTGAAACCCTACCATTTTGGAAGAGCTTTTCTATACTGACTGGGACTAAGAGTAAACTGCGATTTGAAGACCCTACTGAAATAACTGGTGCTTGAAAAACCTGATGAAAGAGCAATATCTGTAACAGAATCGTTAGTGTTTTCGAGTTTTCTTCTTGCAATGAGACACCTGTGCTGGTTTATGTACTCAAATAGTGTCATATCTGTTGAACTCTTAAAGAATCGGCATAAATAACTTTCATTTAAGTTAGTGAGATTTGCTATTTCCGTGAGTTGGATGTCATTAGTATAATTTTCTTCTACGTAATTGAAAATCTTCTTTAACGTGCTTTTCTGGTCTTGATTAATACTAGATTCTATTTTTGACTTCGAATCTAATTTCAAATTTAGGAAGTCCTGTTTTTTAGTAAGTTGTAAAATACAATCTAATAAGTGATATAAATCACCTGTTACACCAAGTGGGCTAGCCAAGCTGTCTGAACTTAGTTTCATCTCTATATTTGAAATGAGTCCTTCAATGCGAGATCGATAATCCTCAAACCGACCTCCAGATTGAATCCATTTGTTATCAGCATTTTGCGGCATAATACTCAAATCATTTCCAAGTCCAGTCATTTGAGACGGATCAATAATAAGAACATAATGTGAGTGATGTATGTTAACAGCATGTATGTCAAAAGAGTCAATCAGAATTACATCGCCTTTATCTGGTTTTATCTTATGCCCATTTATAATCCACTCTGTTCCATTTTCAATTATGAGTATAATTTCTAGACTGCTATGCCAATGGCGATAATCAAGCCGCATGGCGATGACATAAAAGTATGAGAAGGACGACTGGTATAGTCGGTCATTTCTATATTTTGAGACAGAGTAGATGTTTGAAGTTTGTAAAGGATGATTGGCAGATCTGATCTTTTGTAATTTAAGTTTTCGTATAGTGGAAACATGACAACCTCCTGGCGGTTGATTAGCAAAGTCAATATTGTACAACTTGTTGTCAATTACAATGTATCATAGATGGCTGAAATTAGATATTCTTTAGTTGTAACTAGTAAATAGTATTATTTATGAGGTGAATATCTTGAAAAAATCAGTTAACTACAGAGCTATATTGTCAGTGGCAATTCCGGTGGCTCTTCAGAGTCTTATCCAAACATCTCTTGGTGTTATAGACCAAATGATGGTATCAAGGCTTGGAGGCACTTTCATTGCTTCGGCAGGTCTTGCGAACCATCCACTTACAATATTGTTCTTTCTCTTGCTGGGTGTGTCCGGTGGAACAGGCATATTTGTTGCACAATACTATGGGGACGGGCAGTTTAAACGCATTAGTGCTGCGGTTAAGGTGTCATATCGATATGGCTTGTTGATTACAATTCCCATTATGGCTCTTGCTGGCCTTGCACCCAGCTTTATCCTTCAATTTTTTACAGCCGATCAAAGTGTTCTTTTAGCAGGGGCGTCCTATTTAAGAATCATAGCACTGACATTTGTACCCCTATTGATCATTCTAGTGAATAGTTCAGCTTTAAAGGCGTGTGGAAATGTGAAACTTCCATTTGTAGCTGGGGTGGTTGCAGTTATAACAAATACAGGACTAAATTACATATTTATATATGGATTTGGGACATTTTCTGGATGGGGACTTACTGGTGCCGCAAGTGCAACACTCATTGCTCGAATAATCGAAGCTCTCATTCTTGTATGGGGATACAACCGTCTTACCTATAAGCTTGGTATACAAAAACTGCTCTCACCTAAGAAAAATTTAAACCTAGCAATGAATAAGGATTACCGTGCTGTAGCTGGTCCTCTTATACTTGGTGAATTGGTATTTATAACGAGCATAACTTTCTATACAATTTTGTACGGGCGAATGGGAACAGTGGAAATGGCTGCAGTGACTGTTCTTATGCCACTTCAAAATGTAACTTTCGGTCTATTTTCAGGTTTAAGTACGGCTGCTGCTGTTTTGATTGGACAGGC
>JDSF01000269.1_pt1 | contig 28020 bp, 24 predicted proteins | sample 199441 | NCBI WGS metagenome assembly JDSF01 (sample SAMN02592751, study PRJNA231836) | bioreactor metagenome | isolation source: continuous culture bioreactor denitrification-DNRA | place: Germany: Bremen
CGACGCAGTTTATGTTCTGCATGAAGGTGAAGTACATTCAAGTGGAACACCAGAAGAGGTACTTAATGAGTCCATGTTCCAAGATGTTTTTGGTGTGAATGCACATATTAACACAAATCCCTACACAGAAAAAAGACATATATCTTTTTATGTTTAAACCCTTTCTCTTAAAACCAAAGGACTGAAGCTTAGTGGCTTCAGTCCTTTGGTTTTTATAATGAAGTTATTAATAATATTGCCACTACTTAATATCTGAAGTTTCGGAGGCGGTATCATCTGGAATGGCATCTGTGTTATCAGTTTCCAGCTCATCTTTAACCTCTCTAAGCTTCTTAAGCGTGTAAATTACAGTAAATACAGCCGCAGTCCAGTTAATAAACACAATACCCCACCAAACGCCTAAAACGCCCATACCAAGAGCAGTCCCAAGGAAATAGAATACGATTACTGGCATGAAAATTTGTCTATATAGACCAACATAAACAGCAATTCCTGGCCTTTTAAGACCTTGAAGCAGGGCAATTGAAATATTCATAAGAATATATGTATTAAAGCAAATATACTCAATTCGAAGGTAGGCGGCTCCAGCAGCTATGACTGCAGGGTCTTGATTGAATATCTTTACAAGAAACGCAGCAGTCGGGTAAATAATAATCATTGCAAGTGTCATAATTCCAACACCATAAAACATACATTTCTTGTAAATTTCGACTATACGGTCATATTTTTTAGCACCATAGTTTTGTCCAGTCATTGTAAGTGTTGCGGTGTTAAGTCCTATAGCAGGAAGAAGTGCAAGCTGTTCAATTCGAACGGCAGCGCCGTAAGCTGCAATTGTAACATCGCCAGCGTATTTAATGACAAAGAAGTTAATGACGAAAACACCTAATGCGATAGTCATCATGTTTAAGCTTGCAGGAACACCTTGTTTTAATATGTCTTTCCAAGTAGACATAGATGTTTTAGATGCCTGAAACTCTGAACGAATAAAGTGTTCACTTTTTGTAAGTCTATAAGCGAGGTATACCGTGCCAATAGCCTGTACAATAACGGTTGCCAGTGCAACACCTGCTGTTCCCATTTTGGGTAAACCAAACCAGCCCAAAATGAACAGAGGATCAAGAATTAGGTTAAGTATAAATCCTAAAATAAGAACGTTTCTGTACGAAACTGTATCTCCTTGGGATGAAAGCATGGAATTGATTATCATATTCATAATGAAAAAAAATTGTACCCATGAATATAAGATTCACATAATCCATACCGTATTGCAGAGTTGCCTGTTGAGCGCCCATAATCTTAAACATAGGTAGGGCAATATACTGACCAGCAAAAGTCATAACTATTGAAATAACGACACCTAAGGTTATGGCATTGTAACCAATGTTGTGAAAACCTTTCTCGTCTTTTTCACCTAAAGCATTAGAAATCAGGGCTGTTGCACCCGTTCCTATACCAAAGGCAAGTGAAAGAATAATGAAGAAAATCGGGAAGGATAATGACATACCTGCAAGTGCGCTTGTGCTTATGTTCCCTGCATAGATTGTATCAACAACGTTGAAAAGCGTATTGAACAACATGCCTATGCTGGCTGGGATTGTAATTCGTCGTATGTGTGTCCCAATCGATCCAACTGTAAGATCGGACTTATTTTCCATAAAATCACCTCAAGTAATTTCTACCCTTTGGGTGTTGTTTCACACTAAAATCTATATATTGAGATATTTTTATGGATAAAACGTCAGAAGGTTCCTTCAGAACAGTTCCTAAAATATTACCTTTTAGATATACTGGTAAGGTAAGAGGAAACAGAGGTGAAAATATGGAAAGAAAGAAAACCTGGATTTATTTATTAACAGCTGTAGTTATAATATGTGGATGGATCGGGATGGCTTACATGGGTTATCAACAGGCCGTTGAGACTCTAGAAACATCAGTCAAGGAAATTAAGCTTGAGCATTCCTTGCAAATACAAGAAATTGAAGCGGCAATACAAGAAGTGAACATGGAAAGTGTTGTACTTCGTAGAGATGTTAACGCATTAAATGAAGAGATTAGAACATTTAATGATGGTCTTGATGATATGCTTATTCAACTTGAAATAATCGATACAAACATTATAGATTCTGAGCAGGTTCAACTTGAAATCAGTTCCTATCTTGATGAACTTGACGAAAGACTATCTGCACTCCAAAAGAGCCTTGAAATATTAGAGGTGGCACCAGATGAGAAAAATTAGCATTCTGGCGATCTTTCTTTTGCTACTGAGTGCGCCTTTTGCAGGTATGTTATACGGTTTAAGGTGGCATGCTAAGTCGCTAGAGTACAAATCTTACAGCATTGAGGCATTATCAATATTAGATGTTCAGATTGAAAAACTAAGTGAAAGTAAAGATGTTGTACTTGATACATCCAATCAAATTGAAGGGGTTGTATCAGAATACATAAACACTTTCTCTGGGCAATCATTAGCCCTCGAAGAACAAATTGAAAGAAGTCAGGAACAAAGGTCTTTTTCTGATGACATATACGAACGACGTATAACATCAGTTCTTGGTGAACCAGTTCGAACACATAGAAGCCCACAGGTGGAAATAAAGTTATTTGAACTGAAAGAATTAGATTATAGGGGTTATATGGCAAAAGTGAAGCTTTTTGATCCAAATGCTTTTCGGGTGGTTCTTGCAGAAGATGAAATTGGTGGATTTGAAACAACTTCAAATATGGCAGAACGTGAAAGAGCCATGCTTGCCATAAATGGTGGTGGTTTTGGCACGAGTCGAAATGAAAAAGAGCTTATATCCAGTATGATAGGCGGTACAGTGATAAATGGAGAAGTTATTCAGCCGTTTATAGTAAAAGACGAGCCACTATTTTTTGCTGGTATTGACTATGACGGTAAGGTGGTTGGCACCGTACCTACGTCACAATCGGATGTTGACATGCTTAATCCTAAAGATGGAATCAGCTTTATTCCCATACTTTTAAAGGACGGTGAAAAGGTCTCCCTTCCTTCTGCTTGGACAGGAACACGACATCCTCGAACCATACTAGGACGTTATGCCAATAATGATTTGCTCTTAATTGTAGTTGATGGTAGACAGGCTTATTGGAGTAAAGGTGTAACGCTTGAAAGACTGCAAAATAAACTTCTAGATCTCGGCGTACAGGACGCTTATAACCTTGACGGTGGCGGTTCAAGCACTATTTACTATAATGGTCAGGTGTTGAACAAACCGTCAGATGGAAATGAAAGACCTGTAGCAAACGCGATCATCATAAAACCGTAGACGACAGCATAAAGGATGTGAAAACATGATCGAAATCATGAAGGACATATATCAAGTGGAAATTCCACTAAAGGGTAATCCGTTGAAAGCGATTCACAGTTACATAATTCTAGGACATGATTCATTGGGCAATCGGAGTTGTTTTATAGTAGATACGGGCTTTAACTCTGAGCCCTGTAGAGAGGCTTTACTCGGTGCGCTTAAAGAGTTAGATGTTTCTCTTGAAAATGCCAAGTTAATAATTACACATTTACATTCAGACCACAGTGGTTTGGCAGCTGAGTTGAATCAGTCTGGTACTGAAGTCTTAACGGGTTTGATTGATGGGCAGATGATTAATGATATGACCAAAGACTCTTATTGGCATGCGTTTGAGAAGCGGGCAGTAATGATGGATTTAGAAAAAGACGGTGTTCGATTTAATGGACATCCGGGTCACAAATACTGCCCCAAAAATGAAATAGAGTTTACGCCTTTAAATGAAGGTGACTGTCTCAGCATGGGCGACTATAAATTTACGGTAATAGACATTCCAGGGCATACTCCAGGCCATATTGCACTTTATGATCCATCTAAAAAGGTAATGATTTCTGGTGATCATATTCTAGATCCGATAACGCCGAATATAGCCTTCTGGGGATTTGAGTGGAATATACTTGATGTATATTTTAAAAGTTTAGATAAAGTGAAACAGATGGACATTGAAGTGGTGTTACCTTCTCACAGAAAAATTATAAAAGACCATAAGAAACGTATAACTGAACTGATGGAACATCATCATGAACGGTTAGATGAGGTTCTAGGCATTATTGAGGACTGGACATCTATTAGAGACACTGCTTCCCAAATGCACTGGTCTCTTCGTGGTATAGGTTGGGGGGAGTTCCCTGATCCACAGAAGTGGTTTGCATCGGGTGAAGCAATGTCGCATCTTGAGTACTTATATGCTGAAGATCGTGCACAGCGACGAGACGTAAACGGAGTTTTAGAGTATAAAGCGAGGAAGAAACATGTTTAATCAAGAAGAAAAAGCAGTTCTAGTTGAGCTAATGGATAAAGAAATCGATAGAATCAATAGGGATTTCAAAGAAATGGATTCTATTGGGGATAGCTTTTATATTAATGAGGGACTGTTGTTTGAGAATATGCACGTTAGAAAAAAAACTAGAAGCAAGACTTAAAGCAGTAGAAGGTGCAAAAGTGAAAATTTTGAGTGATCTGGAATAACTTGTTCAAAAGCATGTTGTTCTAGTTTGAATGATTGGGTATAAGTAAAGGACAGACGTGTACACGGGGGGGGAGGGCTTATGAAAAGGACATTTAAATTCATATTGATCGTGTTTTTGATAGCCGTGTTTTCAACATCTGTTTACGGGCATAGAAATGGGATGGATCTTACGGACGAAGAACAGGGGTGGCTTGATTCTAGAAAAGACGAGGTTTTGAAATTGGGTCTCGATCCTTATTCTGGTATGGACTACTTTGTTCACGATGGCATAGCTAAAGGGTATGTCATCGATTTAGCAAAACTGATTGAAAATGATATTGGATTAAAAGTTGAGATCGTTGGGGATCAAAGTTGGGGTGAGGTATACTCTGGTCTTGAAACAGGTGATATAGACATACTATTTGGTGCGAATGTAACACCAGAGCGCCTTGAATGGATGGCATTCACAATTCCTGTACATCAGTACCCTTATGCGGTATTTGCACTTGATGGATCGTCTATTCAAACGATGGGGGACTTAGATGAAAGAAAGTTAGGCATTATCTCAGGGGATATTATTGAAGAATTTTTACCAGCAGAGTACCCGAACGTCAATTTTGAAATTGTTGAGTTTGATGGTCAACTAGAAGCCATTGAAGGAGTGCTCCGAGGTGAAATTGATGGGTTTATAACATCGGGGGGTGGCGTTGTTCATGAATTCCTATTTAAGTATCCTGAGTTGGCACATATTGCAACAATTGAATCTATAACATCTGATTTAACACTTTCAACCCGTAAGGAAGATGCAATCCTAGCGGGGATTCTTAATAAAGTTATAGAAGAACACCATAATTATGAAATTGAAAAGATTATTACAAAGGCCCAGATAGGTTACAACAGGAAAATACTTGGCCTATCTCGCAAAGAGCTCAACTGGCTTGAAAACCATGGAACAGCAGTTGTCGGTATAGCAGATGACTACCTGCCGTTTGACTACTATTATCAGGGGCAGTACCGAGGTATTACAGGTGTTTTACTTGACGAAATATCTTCAATTATTGGCATTAATTTTGAAGTGGAACACGGACCATTTACATCTATGTACGACAAAGCTTTAATCGGTGAAGTGGATGTTATGAACATAGCAAAAACTGAGGACCGTACAGAGTTTTTCTTTTACCCAAGACCCTTTAGTACTGAGCGCGATATTATTATTGGGAAAAAGTCCAGTGAAAGGGTTCAGGATGTTTATGGTCTTAATGGAAAAACTATTGCAGTGGTAGATGGTTACTGGCATGAAGAATTTATTACCAAAAATCTTAAGGACGTTAAGATCATTACGACCGATGACCTAATTGAGTCATTGCAGCTTATTAGAAAAGGTCAAGCTGACTATATGATTGAGAATCCGACTGTTATTGAATACTATGTTGATGGTCTTGGATACACTGAAATTGTTAAAAAAGGTGATACGTCCAAGGATTCCTATTTGTACTTAGGTGTCAGCAAAAGAAATACTGAGCTGGCTTCGATTATAGATAAGGCTCTTCTTCTAATTGATTATGATGACATTAAATTCAAAGGTATAGACAGTACACCAGAATTGAAAAATGAGCAGACTGCAAGGCTGACTCTAATTGTTGGTATTTTAGTCATTGTTATATTGATGATTGTTTACGTGCTTAATAAAGTATTTAGTGCATTGATTGCTGAAAAGGCACATACTCAACTGCTTAAGGAAAAAGAACAACTAATATATACAGATGCTCTAACCGAGCTTAGCAATAGAATGCATTTTAATCATCTTGAGTCTCAGTTTGATTCGATGCCATTCCCTCAGTGCGTCTTTATATCGGACTTGAACAACCTAAAAAAGTTCAATGACACCTATGGTCATCACCTAGGGGACTTACTGATACAAACCTTTGCTGAGATTTTAAAGGAAAATTGTGATTCGGAATATATATTCCGTATGGGTGGAGATGAATTTATGATCGTAAAATCAGGATGTGATACGATTTCTGCCGAAGAAATGATTCATCTTGTCCAAAAGAAGTGTCTTCAAACGAAAATTCCACTTGGGAATGGGCTTTTTGAACACCCTGAAGCTGCGTTTGGTTATAGTGTACGCCTCGAGGCAGATGAACCACTTGAGACTGTTATAATTCAAGCTGACAATAAGATGTACTCACATAAAGCAAAGCTTAAAGGAAATGATACCTAAGCTGTGTTATAATAATTTGGTGTTTGGGAAATTTGGACTAACGTGGTTAATTTAGTTAACGCTATAATGAATCATGATTCGAAACGAACGGGAGCATAGCTATGATGGCTAAAAAAAAGCGACACGGATAAGAATGAACTGAATAAGGACATAAACCGTATGTTGATGCTGTTTGAGGTTTCGAATGAAGGTCTTTTTGACATGGATAGTCAAGGGTGCATTCGGTATTATAATAAATCTTTTTACAGTAAGTTTGACATAGATAGTGAAAATGCAACGCTTGAAGAATGGACATCTCTCATACATCCTGATGACAGATTACAGTTTAGGAATTCGCTGGATGATCATGTTCAAAATCAAAAGGTTATGTATACAAGTCAGTATAAGGTCATCACCAAAAAAGGTGATTTTATATGGATCGAAGCTCATGGTATAGCTGAATTTGATGAAAACGGTGAACTGATAATCATGAGTGGTTCGCATAGAGATATCACAGATCAAAAAGTTTCAGAGGATCGAATTTATAACTTAGCCTATGTGGATGGTTTAACAGGGCTGTATAATAGGAGCAAACTGGATGAAATGCTCATTATGCAAATGAGTATGAAGTCTCCTGGGGCTCTGATTTATCTAAATATTAACCAGTTTAAACTCGTGAACGACACATATGGTGATGAAACTGGAAATAGAGTTCTCATACGAGTGGCAGAACGATTAAAGCAAATTCTTACAGAGAACTGTACCCTTTTTAGAATTCATGCAGATGAGTTTGCTATTCTTGTAACAGATAATAACTCGTCGAGAAGTCTCAAAACAATGGTACTTGAGATGCAGGATACCCTAGAGGGGCGAGTGACCCTTAAAGATAAGGTGTTAGATGTTAGCACAAGTGTTGGTGTGTGCAAATTACCAATGGACGTAAACTCTCCTGAGGAGTTGGTACAACGGGCAAAACTGACTATGCGATATGGTCGTCAGCAAAACAAGAATCGATACACTTTCTTTGATGAGTCAGTTGAAATGTCAGTTAGACAGGAATTACATATAGAAACAGGCATAAAGTCTGCACTTGAAGCAAATGAGCTGTATCTTAACTACCAGCCTATTGTGAATACACAAACTGGGAAAGTAACAAGTTTTGAAGCCTTGGTTAGATGGAAAAGTGCTCTCTGGGGGGAAATATACCCAGATCAGTTTATACCTGTTGCAGAGCGTACGCTCGATATTATTGAAATTGGAAAATTTGTTTTGGAAGAAGCCTGTGTGTTTGTAAAAAAAACTTCGAGAAGAGACAGGCAAGCCATTTAAAGTGAGTGTAAACGTTTCGGTTATTCAACTGGTTCAATCCAATTTCGTTGATGAGGTTTTTTTTAAGATCATAAATGATGTAGGTGTTGATCCGCTCGCTGTGGTTCTTGAAATTACAGAGTCGCTAACACTAGATACTAATGAAGACGTTTTGGAGAGACTGGCAATACTTGATGCTAGTGGTATATACATTGCTCTAGACGATTTTGGAACTGGATATTCCTCTTTGAACAACTTCATTACAATTCCGATGAAAACACTTAAAGTTGATAGATCAGTAATGGAAAAAGCAATGAGCAATTTTGCCATAAATAGGTTTATCACATCAGTTGTTAAGTTGTGTCATGAAATGGAACTGAGAGTTGTTGCAGAAGGCATAGAAGATGAGGAAATGGTAGAGAAGGCAAAAGTTATGCGCGTCGATTTTCTACAGGGATATCATTTTTCAAGGCCTCTTTCAGAAGATGCAGCTAGAGAATATGTTTTAAATGATTAAATTATATACTAACGGATTACAACTGTGAGAAGAACTTGCATTTGTAATCCGTTTTTTAATTGTTAATGCTGATATAAAGTCGGTGTTTTTCTTTTTGCGCAATATTCAAATAATTTAGACTTATTAAAATAGTTGAATATTGCTGTATTTTTTTTGATTGAGTCGTGTAGAATAGACAATGTTGGGGAAAAGTGTGAACTGATCGTAATAATTGAAGGGTGTAATAATTGCATACCATTATGCAGTTTGAAATGTGGAATGTGTAAAATTTCATCTGCCTGACAATTTTATAACAATGTCCTGAACTTATTATGTGGGAGATAATTGGTTTGTAACATTCATTGTTTGACTCTGATCAGTGTTAGGTTTAGTTATGAAACTAGAAATATAGATCATAACTTGGGGAAAAGGAGCGTGTAAAATGGCTAATATTAGTAAAGGTGAGGGCCGTGACCAGTGGGGTTCGAAATTAGGCTTCATTATGGCTGCAGCAGGTTCTGCGGTAGGTCTAGGTAACTTATGGAAATTCCCATATGTTGCAGGTAAAAATGGTGGTGGAGCCTTTGTAATGGTTTACTTCATCATGTTATTCCTTGTAGGCTTTACGCTTATGCTAGCAGAACTGGTTTTAGGTAGACACACAAAGCTTAATGCAATAGGCGCATACAGAAAGATCAGCAAAAAATGGTCTTGGGTTGGCGGTCTTGGCATAGCTACAGGATTTATGATTCTTTCATACTACAGTGTTATCGGTGGTTGGGTTATTAAGTATCTAATCACAGCTGTCACTGGTGGTCTTAATGTAACAGATGCTGCAGTGCTTAGTGAGATGTTTGGCTCTGTTGTATCATCAACTGGTGGTTCAATATTCTTCCACGCCCTGTTTATGATTGCAACTCTTGGAATCGTTCTTGGTGGTGTTGGTGGTGGTATCGAAAAAGCCAGTAAGGTAATGATGCCTGCACTATTCGTAATTATTATTCTTCTTGCGATTCGCGGATGTACGCTGCCAGGTGCAGTTGAAGGTATTAAGTATCTTCTAGTGCCTGATTTCTCTAAACTTTCAATGGGTGTTGTACTTAGCGCACTTGGGCAAGTATTCTTCTCACTGAGTTTAGGTATGGGATGTATGATTACTTACGGAAGTTACCTTCCTGATAAGGAAAATATTCCTCAAAGTGCAACAATTATTCCACTTCTAGATACTGGTGTTGCACTGTTAGCTGGTCTTGCTACACTTCCAGCTGTATTTGCTTTTGGTTTTGAGCCAGCGGGTGGTCCTGGACTAATGTTCGAAACACTTCCTGCAGTATTTGCATCAATGCCAATGGGTATGATGTTTAGTACACTATTCTTTGTACTAGTATTATTTGCAGCATTATCGTCATCGATCTCACTACTTGAGGTCTGTGTATCTTATGTTGTTGATGAATATGGTCTAAACCGTAAGATTGCTACATGGGGATTAGGCTTTGGCGTATTCTTAGTTGGTGTGCCATCAGCTCTATCGTTTGGTATTTGGTCAGAAGTGAAAATTCTATTCGGAATGAACTTCTTTGACCTATTCGACTTCCTGACTTCAAATGTAATGCTACCACTAGGTGGTCTGTTACTTTGTATCTTTGTTGGTTGGGTTTGGGGCACAGACAAGGCAATCGACGAAGCATCAAACAATGGTCAAATTGCATTTGGTTTATCAGGTTTCTGGGCGTTCCTAGTTAAATTTGTTGGCCCTGTTGCAATCTCTGTTGTATTTATCAACTCGCTTTGGGGTTTCATTGCTGGTTAAATAGAAATAATTAAGGCAGTCCATTTTATTGATGGACTGCCTTTTTTTATATGAGAGCATAAAGTTTTTTTCTGTACATTACAATAATTAGAACGGCAAAAGAGGATTTATATTACATGTTAGAGAAGTAAATAGACTTAGACATAATTACTTCGGTGTTCACTATAGTTACTCGAACAGGATTAATCGTATAAAAATAGTAGGGGGAGATAAAATGTATTTTAAAGATATTTATCAGGAGCGAAACGAAAAGTACCAAACGGCATATGAAAACCAGATTCAAGCGCTGAAGAAAATTAGAGATGAGTCTAGAAGACAGTCTGGTCCATACGCATCATATTTTAAGCAAACTGCAGAACTTCTTATTAAAGTATCTATTTTACTTGACCATTTAAAGAGTCTAGAAAGACATCCAATGAGCTTGGATTCATTAAAAGCAGAGAATTATGATCGATTTAAAGAAATTTTGCCAAGAAACTATGATGCATCATTGGCAAATCCGCAAGTGTGTGTAGATCTATATGGAAAATCTGCAGGACAAATTCTTAGTTATGTATACACGAAAGGTCGCAGTTGTTTTGCATATGCTTATGACAACAAGATATTCCGTATATCAAGTGTATATGACCTATTTATAAATGCTTATGAAGCGCTAAATGAACATGATGTAACGGCGCTTAGAGCTGTTGTACGAGAGTTTGCAAAAGACGATATTACTTTTGGTAGTGAAACATACGCTAAAGAAACAATGGGAGCACAAAACGAACGTCTCACTAAAATCGTTGTAGAGTCGGACTTGTCAGCTCCAAACTACCTATATGACTATGGAATTTATATAACAGATCATGAGTTGAAGACTTTCGAGTTCATGAAGGCGTACCCTCAGGATAAAATCGAGAAGCTTGCTCAAACAATTGTAAAAGCCTATATAGATGGATTTAGAAGAGACGGCAAAGACATTTCACTAAGACATAACGTTCGAATTGTTGCTGTAGCAGGTCAAGAGAAGCTTACAAGAAGAATAATTGAAGTGTTAAATGACAATAAACTTAACGGATTCGTTGCAGAAATGACAGCAACAGACGTTAATCACCAATATGGATACGACCATAAGTTTGACCTTGCATTATACTTAGACCGAGATATGGCAGACTTCCATATGAAGTCTAGAAAAGATGCAATGGAAATAGAAAAAGAGATTCTTGGAGATTATTCTGGAATCCTCTATGTAGAAAAATTTGGTGAGGAACCATTTAGCCCCAAAAGCAACACTGCTCGTGTAACTTTAAATGATGATCAGCAGTCCTTGTATCAGGAGCTTGCCAATCATGTCCGAATAACAACAGAAGGATATATACCAGAGAAAGAACGCAGTTTCAATATTGTTGCATTCCCAACACCTGAGATAGGTGATCAGTTCGAAGCAATATTTGAAGACACTGCCCTTATAAACATGCTAAACAGTGATGAATATGAAGAAGTACAAAAGCATATAATAGACGCTCTTGATTTGGGTAATCAAGTACATGTTCTTGGAAAAGACGGCAACGAAACAGATATTGTTGTTGCACTTCAAGAGCTTGAGAATCCTACGAAACAAACAAATTTCGTAAATTGTGTTGCAGACGTAAATATTCCAGTTGGTGAAGTTTTTACATCACCAGTTTTAAAAGGGACAAACGGTCTACTGCATTTAAAGAAAGTGTATCTTGATGGATTTAATTATAATGATTTGAAGTTGAAGTTCGTTGATGGGTATGTGAAAGAGTACACATGTGCCAATTTTGATAACGAAGAAGAAAACAAGAAATATATTAAGGAAAACCTTCTATTCCCACACGATACACTCCCTCTTGGAGAGTTTGCAATAGGTACAAACACTCTTGCTTATGTTATTGCTGAGAAGTATGACATAACAGACAAATTGCCAATTCTTATAGTTGAAAAAATGGGACCACATTTCGCTGTGGGGGATACTTGCTTCTCATTTGCAGAAGACACTCCAGTTTTCAACGAAATTGATGGAAAAGAGATTATTGCTAGAGATAATGAACATTCTATTATTAGAAAAGAAGACATAAATAAAGCCTATACAAACTGCCATACAGATATAACACTTCCATATGATGGTTTAGCTAAAATTTCTGTCATGAAAAATGATGGAGACGAAGTAATGATTATTGAAAATGGTCGATTTGTTCTAAAGGGTACAGAACTTTTAAATGAACCTTTTGAAAAATAATTAAATGTAGATGACGCCGCACTAGGATGTATGTCCAAGTGCGGTTCTTTATTTTAAATCTCATGCAAGTATAAGATAAAGCCAGTTATTCAAAAATTGTTTTGGGTAAATATACAAAAAATTAGAGACAATACGACAATGTATTGGATTCGTGCTAAAATTATTGTTAGTATATTCGGAATATTCAAAACAAAAAGGAGCGGTTATATGGACAACGATAAGAGAATGTTTCTTGAGGAGTTGGCACTAGATTTTGATCTTGAACGGATTAAAAACCTAACTTTGTTTGAAAAGTTCAAGTTTGATGACTATGTGACTCTGATTTATCAGGAAGCTCTATTTGCAGAAAAAGAAGGGGTTATGCACCTCGACAAGTCACCAAATTATAAGAGCAACAAGACGTATACATTGTTTGCTATGCTTGTTGTAAACGGCACTAAGTTTGAAATAATTCAAGAAATAATCTTGAACTATGCAAGAAGCTTTGAAAAAAGTGATACATATTACTCAAAAATCTCAATTATAGGCATTGGTGTCATGATGATCATGAAAGGGTATCCAGCTGACGCTATTTTTAATTACTTAATGTTGCTTTTAGGTCGTGATTTTTTACTGGAAAACAAGAAATACTCAGGCAGTCCTTGCGAGTACGAAAATGTAGAACTTGATCTGGCAGATGCAATTGAATACAAGCCATTTGAAGGAAAACTTCGCACGTTGAAGTATGACATGCTTGCGCTTCTTAGATTGACTCATGAAAAAGGTTTAAATCATGTTGCAGATATTATTAATAACAGTTATGGAAATGACGAATTAAAATTCTTTTTCAATATGATGAATATTCAGTCGCCAGAAATGCGAGACTATCTATTTGTTGAGTTTAAGAAAAGTAACAGCCGACACAGAGGTATCCTTATGAGTGGTGCATATGCAATTCTGAATAAATATGATGTGGTTTCAACACATTATCTGTTCAATTCAATTATTGGAAAGTATTCAAGATATGATAAGGATTCTGGCGAGATTGAAGCGGAAGTTCAAACACGTTTAGATGAAATTGATGGTGGCAATATTGAGGCGAATGGATAAATAGATTTAAAGTGGATTGAAATTATCCACATTATACACAGGTGGTTGTGGATGAAATGAGTTTTCAACAATTTAACAAAAAAAAGAGGCTTGGGGTTTCCCCCCAAAGCCTCTTTCAATTTTACAGATGAACTCTAACACATGTACTCAAAATGAATATACTGTCTTGCGCCATCTATAAATAAAGGGTGGACTAATTACATTGCATTAGTATAAATAGCAATAATCTCCTCAAGAGTGGCTTGTTTTGGATTTGTGAAGCCACAAGCGTCCTTTAGAGCGTTTTCTGATAGTATAGTTAGGTCTTTTTTCCTTTGCACCAAGTTCAGTCAGTCCAGCGGGAATACCGATGTCTGAAGATAGATTTTTAATCGAATCAATTGCGGACTGTGCACCTTCTGCGTCACTCATGCCTTCAACGTTCACACCCATTGCTTTAGCAACGTCCTTTAGACGTCCAGGTGCAACCTGTGCATTATACTCCTGAACATGTGGTAGAAGAACTGCACTACAAACACCGTGTGGTAAATCGTAGAAGCCGCCAAGCTGGTGCGCCATAGCGTGAACATAACCAAGGCTTGCATTGTTGAATGCCATACCTGCTAGGAACTGTGCGTAAGCCATACGGTCGCGCTTGAATTCATCTTTACCATTTTCAACAGCACCACGAAGGTGTTCTGATACAAGTGAAATTGCTTGAAGTGCGCAAGCATCAGTCACTGGTGTTGCTATCGTAGAAACATACGCCTCAACAGCATGCGTTAAGGCATCCATGCCAGTTGCAGCGGTTAGTGCGGCAGGTTTATCTAACATTAGAATTGGATCGTTAACAGAAATAATTGGCGTAGTATTTTTGTCAACAATGGCCATCTTAATATGACGCTCCTCATCTGTAATAATACAGAATCGAGTCATTTCACTGGCAGTACCAGCAGTTGTGTTAATTGCAACTAGAGGTATTTGCGGCTTAGCAGACTGGTCTACACCCTCGTAATCCTTAATGCTGCCACCATTTGCGGCAACAAGTGCAATACCCTTAGCACAATCGTGTGGTGAACCACCACCGAATGAAATCACAAAGTCACAGCCGTTTTCTTGTAGTAGGTTTAGACCCGTATGAACATTACCCACTGTTGGATTTGGCTGTGTGCCATCAAATACAACATAGCCAACACCGCGAGCTTCAAGAACATCCGTAAGTTTTGTAACAAGACCGATTTTGTTTAGCACCGTATCTGTAACAATGAGAGCTTTTTTAAAGCCAAGCGCTTCAATTTGTGCGCCAGCATCTGCTAATGATCCAGGACCCATAAGGTTAACCGAGGGCATAAAAAACATCATAGTACTCATAATTGACCTCCTATATCTTTGACAAACTATTCACAAATAAATATAATATAACTCCATAGTGAAAACTAACAATTCTATCCAAAAAGTAGTCCGAATATGATTCGTGCTAAAATTTGAGCTATTTTTTTGATATTATAAAAGAGTTAAGTTAAGTATTGAAAAATGAACGGATAGCGAAGTTTTCAAAGGTGAAATAGATTCTATTGAAGTTTTGAAAAATCAAATCTGGACTATTATTTCGATATTTGATACGTACAATTAACTAAACATAAGAAAGGGAGGTGAATACATGATACAGAATTTTAGTAGAAATCTAGAGTTAATGGATGGGTATGAGACTAGTCATCTAAGACTCTTGTATTATGATCTACCAGATCAGTTTACTGATACCTATAAGTCGTATGAGTACATAAGGCTTTGCACCATCCTTGATGGAGAAAAACAGGTTAAAATCAACGACGGGTCTGAATTTATCTATAAAAAGGATCAGTTTGTATTATTACCCTCACACTCACATGTAGATATGCATATGAATAGACCAACAAAGGCGCTTGTCCTTGAGATGAGTAATGATTTGGTTGAAAAGGTAGGCGATCAGGTGAGTTTGGACATTGATACAGATTTAACAAAGTCAGCGGTGTACGACAACATGTTTTTAGGAGAAAACAAAGATGCACTTAAGTTTGATATTGATAAGATTGTCACCACTTATATGAGTGAGGAGATGAATAAATCTTTTCTTATTGATCTTTATGCACAGGAAATGGTATATGAACTCTTAAAAATGAAGGGAACGCACCATATTCTTCACGGTGAAAGAAATCATCCTATCGCTATTGCGGTTGCATATATTCGGGAGAATATAAATAAGCCAATAACGGTAAAGAAATTATCTTGGTTGGTTAATATGTCTGAATCAAACTTTTCAAGACAGTTTAAAAGCGTGACAGGATTCTCACCAAATGAATACATTCGTAATTTCAAGATGGCAAGAGCTGAAGAAATGCTGAAGTCTATGAATGTAACTGAAGTGTGTTATGAACTAGGATACGAAAATGTATCGTATTTTATAAGGCTCTTTAAGAATAAATATGGAAGGACGCCAAAGCAGTATGCTATGACGTCCAGAATCGTGACCTAATTCATAGTATTAATAAATATAGTATGCTGTGGTCATTAGAATTCCATAAACTATCATGAAACAACCAACGGCTATAAATGACTTCTCAGAAGATCCAGTCTGATAAGTGTATTTATAGCTGTTTTTTATGAGTAAGTATTCTTAAGAATGCTTACCTTAAATGAACTGCATAAAAAGCAAAGCGAACGACTAATTGCGTCGTCCGCTTTTAAATGTATAAACCTATAAGGTTGGAGAAGGAGGGTTATACGATTAAGCTTAGTTAATATTGTTATCTTTGTTTTGCTTCGTGAATTTTTCTCATAGCATGAAGGCCAAGAGATACACCAATTACACCGTATGCAACGAATGCACGGAAGAATTCACCAATCTGTGCGTCACCGAACATAACTTGACCTGCTTTAGGTGAAACTATGAACAGTGTATGGAACAGGATAACACCAAGGATAGCCTGACCAACGGTAGCTCTTGATACAGAAGCACCACCAATTAATAGAGCGGCTACAGAGAATAAACCGATCTGAACGTGACTGCCGTAAGTGTTAAGTACTGTCATGTTCTGTAGGAAAATGATCTGTCCCCATGATGCTAGAACCATTGAGATTGTAATAGCAATAATTCTAACTTTATCTACATGAATACCAGCAACCTGAGCGATATGCTGATCCTGACCAACAGTTCTGAAATCCTGTCCAAGTTTAGTTCTAACAATTACAACGTTAAATATACAAAGAGCAAGAACAACAAGTGATGTGATGACAGGTAGTTTTAGATTTTTCAGCATTGCCACTTGCAATGGAATTCCAGGAACAAACATAATCCAAGCACCTACTGCAATACCAAGAATGCAAAGGATCATACCGAACATACCTTTACGTCGTTCAACTGGAGTCAGGTGAAGTTTTTTATTCACATAAAGCTTTTGAATGTAGTAAATAACACCAATAGCACAACCACCAATGAGAACGTAGAAGAAAGGCCATTTTACCAGTCCATCAAGCGCGTACTTTATACCGCCTTCGCCAGATAAATCAACAGTGTTACGAATACCAATGCCGCCTGACATCATCATGACCGGATTGGAAAACGGAATAATCGTCCCGAGGGCGAAGAGGAATATAAACTGATAGATACCATTTGCAAAGAAGCCAGTAATCATGGATGCGATCATTTCCTGGCCACGTGTCTTATTAAGAAGACGACCTGTTAGTATCCCGAAAATTACCGCAAATGGTGCAGCGATTGCAACAGCAAGCATAAAACCTGGGAATCCACCAATACCCCAATGGGATACAAGGATAATAGCAATTTGCCCAGCCATGGCACCAATTGTAATACTAAAGTTTAGACCCATACCAGCAAGTACTGGGATGAGGAGTGATAATACTAAGAATGAGTTACGTGTAATACGTGTTAGTAGCTCATTTACTAAGAAGAATACAGGTAATCCAGATATATATGCACCAAATAAACCTATAATAACGAACAAGATAGTAACGTTATACTGAATAAGAAAATTCTTAAGTTTACTTGAAAATGGGATATCATCTTTAGCTGGAGTTACATTAGTGATTTCCGACATTATGACTCACCTCCAACTTTAGTCAGTGCATATAGAATGATACCGTTCTGAACGATCATACGAAGGACTTCCGATAGGTTACCAACTTTTATAGCTTCATTGGCAACAGGAAGTGCAATTGTTAGAAGGCCCTGGAACAGGAACGTACCAATAATTACGTGTGATATTTTTGCTTTCTGAGCAGAAGCCCCACCAATTAGGATCGCCGCAACTGCAGGGAATGCCATCATTAAAGGTGCCTGATAAAGCTGAACAAAGCCGTAACTTTGTGCATAGACAATAATACCAATAGAAGCCAACGTCGTTGACATTACAGAACCGATAATGCGGTAGAAGTCAACATCAATACCAGATGCGATAGCAAACTTTGGGTTGTCTCCAGAAGCTTTCATAGCAACACCCATTTTGGATCTGTTGAAGATCCAAACAAGAACACACATTGCAAAGAAGAACAGAAGAAGACCCGTAGGTACTTTAAACTTGCCGAACTCTAACATCATAAAGTTGTTAAGAATATTACCGAAAGTCGTATCCAGTGCAATAGTAACACGAAGACCACGACCGATAGGCCATACCATTTCAGGGTGTTTTAAAGGAATAACGACCCAAATAATACTCATAAACGATACGATGGAGAAGCCAGTATAAGTGGCTACAAGCATTTCGGAGCCTTTGATCTTATTCAGCATGATTCCGTAAGCAATACCAATACCGATTGCAAAAGGCATTGAGATGATAATTGCACCCCAGAAACCAGCGGCACCAACAAGACCAATTTCTATTGCTAAAACACTACCTAGAATACCGCATATGATACCAAGAGGAAGGCCGAAGTTTGGACCTAGTCCTGACTGAATTGATGGGATCATTGCAAGTACAAGGATGCCATTCATACCAAAACGACGAAGCGTATCGGATGAAAGTGATGCAAACGGCAGTTTAAGCGAAACAGCCGAGAAACATAGGAATAAGAAGAAGAGAGAGATAATCAAGCGTGGAATACCCACTTTTCTAGTGAAGTCTCTTATTGCTTCATTCATGAGATCGCCTCCTCTTTTTTCATGATTTTGTTATACTCACCAGACATCATTAGACCAAAGTCACGATCTGGAGAATCAGGTTGAAGAATACCTTCGATTTTGCCTTCGGCTACGATAGCGATTCGGTCACATACCGCCCGAAGTTCAGCCAACTCACTGGATGTTATGATAACTGTCATGCCTGTTTCCTTATTAAGATCAACAAGTAGGTCGAGTACAAGTTTCTTTGCACCAATATCAATACCACGTGTAGGCTCTGATACAAATAGGACATCTGGTTGTAGAGTGAGTGCTCTCGCAACGCAGACTTTCTGTTGATTACCACCTGATAGTCTACGTGTAGGCTGTGTAGGCCCAGTACAGCGAATGTCCAGATTCTTTATCATTTCCAGTGCATGCTCACGAATGAGAGGGAAGTTGGCTTGAGTGAACGGACCATATTTTTTTTAAGTACTCATCTTTTATCTGCATTGTTGTAACAACTATGTTGTCTTCAATTGAAGAGTCTAGAAGGAGTCCAACGCCACGACGATCTTCAGATACAAAAGCAAGTCCGTTTTGTAGCGCATAACGAGTATCGTTCAGTTTCATAATAGTATCGTTTAGCTTTACCTCACCACTTGATGGGTACATGCCACAAATACCATTTGCGATACCGATTTTACCTTGCCCTGCCAGTCCACCAATACCAAGAATTTCACCTTGGCGTATTTCAAGGTTAATACCTTTTACTTCTTCACCTGGCATAGCAACGTGAAGATCTTTAATCGAAAGAATGGATTTGTTGAGGAGTGAGTTGGTATTAGATTCCTCTTTTTTGAGTCACTTCTACTTTACGTCCAACCATAAGCTCTGCAAGTTCCAGTACGTCTGTATCTTCAACAGCTCTAGTCGCTACAAGTTCACCATCACGTAGTATAGTAATGTTATTTGCAGCATTCATAACTTCGTCAAGACGGTGTGTTATGAATAGAATGCCGATTCCTGTGCCAGCTAGCTTTTGCATAGCTTCAATAAGGTTTTCAGCTTCTGATTCAGCGAGAACCGCTGTGGGCTCATCAAATACAAGAAGTTTAATGCCAAGTTTGTCAATTTCACGTGCAATCTCTATAAATTGCATGTGACCAATAGGAAGACCTTGAACCTTAACCCATTCATCTATATTCATACCCAGTGTATCTAGGGCTTTTCTTGCATCCTTATCCATTGCCTCGCGGTCAAGCGTTTCAAGACTCTTATTTCTGAAAACTGTACTCACAAGGTTTGGTTTTGTTATTTCACGGTTTAGTTTTATATTCTCTGTTAGTGAAAAACCAGGTACCAGCATGAATTCTTGGTGAACCATACCTATACCATATTCCATCGCTTCTTTAGGAGACTTAACCAATACTGACTCGCCATCTATAAGAACTTCGCCTTCAAAGCCGCCTGTGCTATGAATGACTGGCATTCCGAATAGGATATTCATTAGCGTTGACTTACCAGCACCATTTTCACCGAGTAGTGCATGAATTTCTCCCGGCTTTACCTTTAGGCTGACACCTTTAAGAACGCGATTCCCGTAATAATCCTTGACGATATTGTTCATTTGCAGAGTGTATTCTGCCATCGGGAAACACCACCTTTTCAAATCTTTCTCCACACATGATTTAGCATCTCAATCTCGATCTTAGATAATACATATTTATGATTTCGTTTATTGATAGTTTTCTTCGATTTCAATATTGATGATAAAAATACTCTCAATTTACAATTATTTTAGAGGTCTTATCCAAAATGTAAGGCTGCCCGTCTGGGCAACCTTACATGCATTGTTGAGTTGTAATACTTAGCTGCTACAGTTATCACTGTTATACAGCCATTTGTTGAGTATAGAATCCTAGAAGTTCAGGAAGTCCATCATAGTCATTAGGTAGTTATCGTAGTGCTCGCCATTTTCGTCAAGTTCGTTAAGTGTTACGCCAACTTGTGCGAAATCATCAAAGTACTTTTGTAGCTCTGGCTTGTTAAGCTTTTCTTCAAAGTCGCCTTCGCCCCATGCAAATGCATAGTCAGCAGAAGCTTCGATGAACATCATAGCTACAGGTACAGGCCAAGTTGAGAAACGACCAGTGCCGCCCTTAGCTGCAACTTCGTCTTTGATTTGCTCGATTGCGAAAGCAACGTCGCCCTTCTTGTCTTCTGGAATCTCAATACCTAGAGCTGATGGGAAGCCGTGGTATGGAGATGGACAACATGGCTGTGGATAAATAGCACCTTCGTTAAGAGATGCAGAAATTAGTGGAACTTGCATAGCACAGTTAGTAGAGAAGAACGCAGTGTCCTTACCATACTTTTCTACCATTCTAGGAACATCTTCAAGGATAAACTGCTGTGAACCAGATACACCAGCATCGCCAGTTGGGTCTGGAGCAGTAGCGTCTACGAATTGAAGACCAATTTCTTCACAAGTTTCTTTCATTAGGTCACGACGAGCTGATAAAAGCGCGTAAGACATGTGACGTGGGAAAGAGTAGTGTACAAATACTTCAGCGCCTTGCTTTTGAGCTTGCTCAGGAATAGTACGACCCATAGTCAGTTCGTCCATTGCAAGAACGATGTCCGCTTTACCAGCGATCATCTTTGGATCCTCGCCAGGAGTACCAGCGATGATTAGAAGGTCATCACGAACTTCTTTAACTTTTTCGATTGCTGCAGAAGTACCAGGAACTGCTTGACAAATGATAAGTGCTTTTACTTCAGGATCTGAAGCCATAGAAACTAGGTTTGCAATTGTAGTTTCTTGCTCATCCATGAACTTATCAGGAGATGTCATGTGTAGAACGCGATCAGCACCATACTTAGCTTGAACATTTTCAGCTGCACGGTATTCCTCTTCGTTCTGAGATACAGTACCAGTCATGATACCAATCTTAAAGCTTGGTGCTTCAGCAGTTTCTACTGCTTCCGATCCTGTTTCTGCAGGTGCTTCAGCTGGTGCTGGTTGAGAACAACCTACCATACCGATTACCATTACAAGGATCATAAGTAGTGACAATATTTTCTTCATGTTTTTCCCCCTCCAAAAAGGATTATTTATAACAACGCACATTTGCGTTATTAACTAAATAGAAGTCTCTGCACCGTCAACTATATATGTATGAAGTTGTTTGAGAAGGAAATCAATTTTTTTCTATAATAGAATAAAATTGGATTCCTAATGTTGCAAAGGACTCCGCTTCATTCGAAAGACCATACCCGTGTTTTGATTAGGTAGCTATAGAAAAATCGAATGTAGCATCTTGCGTTATGAAGATATTACAATGATTCTGACAATTCGGTCAAGTGCCCACTTTGTATAAAAATTCAACTCTGTGTAAAAATATAAAAAGTTGACAGAATAGCTCAAAATCCTATGATTGAGTTGAAATCAACGGTTATAAGCGGGTTTGAGAAAACAACCTAACGGTTGTTAGGGTGATTGATTACACATTGATTGCATATTTAGTTCTAATGTTACCTATTAATGCCATTTAATGTAAGGAGTTAAGAGGGGGATTTGTCATGAAAAAATGCATAAATGTTCGTATTTTCTGCAGTCATTGTCCGTAATATGATCAATAATTCATGAAAGGTTTTGAGAACCTCTAAAATTATTACAAAATGTATGCATTTTTATTTAAATATTAAATTACTGTAATAATTCATATTAACGAACTGGTATGAATGGGCTGTGATTTAGTTTTTCCAACGTTTGCGATGTACTGAAATGTAGTAAAACCCACTCGATCCTAAAAGGTTTGGTAGGCGTTTTATTAATACACTTTACAAGGTGTTAACTTATTTCGCGGCACTTGTATCGAAAACGTCACAAATTTGGTGACATATGGAGAACTGGTATAAATAGGATCATTCGAATATAATGAGGGAAATGAAATAAAGTGGAGGTGTCTATGTCAGTTCAACTAAATGAACTTTTAAAATTAGATATTCTAAGTACGTTTAAAGTGATTGCAGGTTTTGATGGATTGGTTCGAAATGTTTGTAAGGTAGGCATTCTTGACCATGAACTTGGAGAACATATAGATACAAACTTCATAGAAGGGGAGTTCGTATTAACAAATTTACTCTTTATAAAGGATGACATTGATCAACTTGAGGATATAGTTAGGCGTCTGATTCGTTCAAAGACAGGTGGTCTTGCTATAAAACCACTTTATATAGATTCAATACCTGAGCAAGTTCTTAAAATTGCAGATGAAAATGAGTATCCAATTTTCATGTACGATACTGTCTATTATGAAGATATTATTACTGAACTTGTAAACTACATAAGAAAGTCAGATGAGCTTCATGATCAATTAGTCTATGTGAATGACTTAAAGAATGAGAGTTTACGACCGGAAGAGGTTCAAAAAACTTGGTTATAGATTGAATCCTGATTTTAAGAACTGGATTGTTACGGCGTGTATTACTCTCGAACAGAATTCAGGTGAGACTTTATTTTCACCTTACAATGGGAATCAAATACTAGGTAAACATCATAAGTGCTATATGGATGAAGACAGAATTTATATGTTTTTTAGTTTTGATGAGGCCATAAATGATGAATCAGTCACAATGAACCTAATTGAGGCCACTGGAATCGAAAGTTCAACCAGTGTCGGTGGTTTAAGTTCTATTAAACCAATTGCAAAGTTAAATGAGTCTTTAATAGAAGCTTCCCACGCTAGACAATACTGCGAAATATTTGATAAGAAAAGTATTATAAGTTTTAACAAACTTGGTATGTACCAAATGTTAATGCCACTCAAAATGAATCCTTGGATGAAATCTTATTACAGTAGGATTATAACCCCACTGGAGGAATACGACTTAAAGAATGGATCAGAGTTAATTAAGACAGCCCAGATTTACATTAATACTGGATGTGATGTGAAGTTAACTGCTGAAGCCTTATACCAGCATGGTAATACGATCCGTTATAGATTAGATAGAATAAAGAGTATTTTAGAAGGGGTCGTTGACAAGACTTTAGTAGATCAGGAATTGGCAGTTGCTATTAGATTACATATGTTGCATGGAGACCAGTAGATGTAACCGAGTAAATGGGGGATGTATATGTTTATTAATAGGATAATGAAAATGTTGCTGGTTGCTTTGGCAATATCAATTGGTGCCCAGTTTTCATTAAACCTGTTTGTAGAAGGATTTATAATCACACTATCTATAATAATTTTGCCTGTTCTTTTATATAAAAACAAAGAACTGAATCCTATTTGGATTGGCTGTTTAACAGCTGTCGTAAGCCCTTTGATTCGGGGCATGATTATGATTCTCCAAACTGGAGACCCTAAGTTTGTTTTACATTTAGTGTATCCTGACGTTGTATTCTATGTGACATATGGTGTTGTATTTTATGTGGCATATTGGGGGCGAAAAGACGCAAATACAACTCAATTTTTAATAACAGTGTATTTGAGTGATTTCATATCTAATTTAATGGAAATGGCAGTACGGACAAGGGTAACTGGAATGGATGGCACAATTCTCAAAGGTTTGGCACTAATAGCCTTTGGACGTCTTCTGGTTGTATTTGGGATTATTGTCTACCTTAAATGGTATAGGTCATTCCTTGTTAAGGAAGAACATGAAATAAGGTATAGAAAGTTAATGCTACTGACTTCGGCATTTAAGTCTGAAATATATTTTATGCAGAAGAACATGATGTACATTGAAAGTATTATGAAAAAAACCTATAAAACATATAAAATGGCTGAAGTTGAAAATGTATCGGAAGATTTAAAGTCCGAGCTTTTAGACATTACCAAGGATGTACATGAAATAAAGAAGGACTACATTCGTGTTATTCAAGGGCTTGAACAGGGTTTTGGTGAAAAAATTATCTCCTTCAATTATAAAGCTGCAAGACCTAATAGAAATTCTTGAGGAAAATACATTTGAGTACATTGAAAATAGTAAGCTTCATGTCAGGTTAAAGTTTAAGGTGAGTTCTGAGGTCAATGTAAAAAAAACATTACTATCTTATGTCGGTACTTCGTAATTTAGTAAACAATGCAATTGAAGCGTGTACTGCAAAAGATGATGCCCTAATTGAGTTGAAGGTTAAAGAAGAAGGAAAGTATGTCCTTTTCACTGTGAGTGATAATGGCTCAGGAATGGATGACGACATTCTTTCTTATATATATAATCCAGGATTTTCAACCAAATTTGATGAGAAAACTGGAGATATATGCAGGGGGATAGGGCTAACAATGGTGAAGTCCCTTGTTCAAGATACGTTTATGGGAGTTGTGGATGTGACTACTGAACAGAATAAAGGAACAACTTTTTCTATTAGTATTCCAATTGAGGCGCTGGAGGTGGGGTAATGCGTTTTTACATGGTGGACGATGATCCAAATATACTTAAGATTCTGGAAGGTATTATCGAAAAGGAAGCTATAGGAAGTGTACTTGGATTTTCTACTGACCCAGGAAAAGCACTTATTGATATTAGGGCATTTCGACCAGACATAATATTAGTGGATTACCTTATGCCAGGTATGGATGGAGCTGCACTTGTACGAAAAGTGAACAGTGAACTGCCTGAAACAACATGTGTTATTATTTCTCAAGTTTCCGATAAAGATATGATTGGTGAATCCTATGAAGCGGGGATTGAGTTTTTTATCCAGAAACCTATAAATATTATTGAAGTGCGAAGAGTTCTGAGTTCTATTGTAGAAAAAATTGAGATGAAGCGCGCACTGTCTCAGATAAATGGTCTTCTACGTCAGACATCCGCTGTTGTCCCTAACAAGTCATCTGCATCTAAGTCTAGTCGGGTTAAACGTGAGGAGAGCATGAAAAGAGTGCTAAGTAGGCTTGGAATACTCGGTGAAAAAGGTGCAAGTGACATACTGTGCAGTGCGTGTTCACTTGTAGATAAAGGGATCGAACACGGCGTTAGTGACCATTTAAATGGAATATGTGAAGCTCTTGGTCAAAAGCCTAAAATAATGAAACAGAGAATGAGACGTTCCTTGCAAAGTGCAATTAGAAACCTTGCAACCATGGGTATAGAAGATTATATGAATGATGATTTTGTGAGTTATTCGGGTTCATTTTTCGACTTTGAAGAAGTTAAAGCTGAAATGGACTATATAAGGGGTATACGCACAAACTCTGGACGTGTGAATGTATATAAGTTTATTGAGGCTTTAATTGTTGAAAGCCAGCATGAGGACGAAATGTAATATTATCAGAAAATTCAAAAACTTTTGAAGCAATTTGAAGCGAAGTGAAGCAATTTGAATCCCCCTTTCATAATAGGACTATGAAGGGGGTTTTTATTTTATGATTGAACACTTTGGTCTGTGGTCATTGTTACCACCACTCGTGGCGGTTATATTGGCATTTAAGACAAAACAGGTAATACCATCGCTTTTTGCGGCAATAGTTGTGGGTGCAACGATTATCGCAGGTGGCAACGTATTCACAGGATTTGGTACAGCTGTACAGAAGTATATCGCTGGTTCATTGGCATCAGAATGGAACGCAGGAATTATTATCTTTGATATTGGACTGGGTGGTATGATCGGTATTGTGGCTAAATCGGGTGGTGCAAAAGCCATTGCAGAGTTCCTTGGAAGCAAAGTAAGAAATGCAAGAAGCGCAATGGTTGCGACTTGGGCAATGGGGCTTGCAATTTTCTTTGATGACTACTCAAACACTCTACTAGTGGGCACTACAATGCGCCCTTTAACAGATGAAAAACGTATTTCACGTGAAAAACTTGCATTCCTGACAGATGCTACAGCAGCACCTGTGGCATCAATGGCGTTTATTTCAACATGGATTGCATACGAACTGGGACTACTTAAGGACGCATTTGAAATGATCGGTGTTGAGGCAAATGCTTATGGTGTTTTCCTTCAGTCTATTCCGTTCAGATTCTACAGTTTACTTATGTTAGGTTTTGTACTAATGATTTCGTTCACGGGTCGTGACTACGGTCCAATGCTTAAAGCAGAACGTCGTGCACGCCGTGAAGGCAAACTTGTTGCAGATGGAGCCGTTCCTCTTGCATCAAAAGAACTTACGGATATGGAAATTCCTGAAGGCACGCCACTAAGAGCTATGAATGCAATCGTTCCGATTGCGACAGTCATCATTGTACTGATTGCTGGTCTTTATACTAATGGACGCGCTGCAGTACTAGCTGGTGGAGATGAAGTTTTAATCCAAGCGGTTAAATCAACTCCATTTGCATCGGAAGTACTACGTCAGGTTATTGGTAGCGCAAACACATCTGTAGCTATGATGTGGGCAGCTTATTCTGGTTCAATAGTTGCATTTACAATGGTTCTGCTTCAGCGTATCCTCACCTTCCGTGAGGCTCTAGAAGCATGGACTGACGGTGCCAAGTCACTTATGATTGCGTTAATGGTTCTTGTTTTAGCGTGGGGTATTGGTGGGATTTGTAAAGATCTTGGAACTGCGAAATATCTTGTAGGAATTCTAGACGGCAAAATATCAGCATCTGTTCTTCCTCTGGCTGTATTTCTTCTTGGATGTTTCATCGCATTTGCGACGGGCACATCGTGGGGCACAACTGCAATTTTAATGCCTATTGCTGTTCCGCTGGTTTATCAATTAAGCGGTGGAGATACAGGCGTTATACTAAACGCGACTATAGGTGCAGTGTTTACAGGTGCAGTATTTGGTGACCACTGTTCACCAATATCCGACACAACGATCATGTCCTCCATGGCGTCAGCTTCGGATCACATTGATCATGTTAAAACACAAATACCATATTCACTTACAGTTGCAGTTATTGCGGTAGTTGTTGGGTATTTACCAGCAGCTATGATCGGAATCAATCCTATGATTTCTCTGATTCTTGGTCTTGCAGCATGTTACGCAGTTGTAAGGTTTGTTGGAAAGGAAGTAGAAGTTGAAGAAGCGGTTGAAAAAGATACGGCCAAAGCTTCCTAAACAATTCTAAATCAAAAGTTCTAAAACAAATTTAAAATGAAAAGAATGAGAGCAAAGACATTGCCTCATGAATATCAGGAGAAAGTCATATCAACGGCGTCAGCGCTTGATATGACTTTCTCCGTTCCCAAAAGAATTCGGGAAATGAAAAATGACTCTAAAATTTCCTCATACTTAGACCACTCAAGCTTGAATCATGAGATAGGTGAGGAGAAAAATAGAAGCACTATAAGCCAGGTGCTATACAACTCAAAATATCGAATATTTGAAGGAGGCAATAT
>JDSF01000270.1_pt1 | contig 27791 bp, 22 predicted proteins | sample 199441 | NCBI WGS metagenome assembly JDSF01 (sample SAMN02592751, study PRJNA231836) | bioreactor metagenome | isolation source: continuous culture bioreactor denitrification-DNRA | place: Germany: Bremen
TATACTTTATTTGGTCCACATATTGATGATTACAATTTTTATATAAATAATAGAAATATAAAAAATTATTCTTCTGAGGGTCAAAAAAAATACTTTCTATTGAACTTTAAATATTCTCAATTACTTGATTATGTAGATATATATGATGACTATCCAATTATATTATATGATGATTATGGTAGTGAATTAGATGTGGATCGTCAAAGACTGTATTTTGAAAAAATATATGAAAAATCGGGTCAGTTATTCATAACTTCAACAAAGCCGTTAAATAATATTCATTCTGATTGTAAGTTTATGAATGTAGAAGATGGTGTAATTTCAGACTTTTTATTTTAAGAGGTTTTATGTCGGAAGAAAAAAAGTATGGTGCAGAGAGTATACAGGTTCTTGAAGGCCTGGAAGCTGTAAGAAAGCGGCCAGCTATGTATATTGGTTCGACATCTGTTCAAGGACTACATCATTTGGTCTATGAAGTTGTCGATAATGCTATTGATGAGGCGTTAGCTGGTCACTGTGATGAAGTTAATGTCATCATTCATGAGGACAATTCTGTCACTGTTGAAGATAATGGTCGTGGAATTCCCGTTGAAATGCATGCACAACAGAATAAATCAGCAGCTGAAGTCGTTATGACAGTTTTACATGCTGGTGGTAAGTTCGACGATGACGGTGAAGGTGCTTATAAGGTTTCCGGTGGTCTTCATGGTGTCGGTGTTTCAGTTGTAAATGCTCTTTCATCCCGTCTGGATCTTGTTATCAGGAGAGATGGGAAGGTCCATCGTCAAAGTTATGAAAGAGGGGTACCTTTAGAACCTCTGGTTGTCGACGGTGATACGATCAAAAGAGGAACAAAAATCACTTTTTGGCCTGATGCTGAAATATTTGATACATCCGATTTTTCCTTTGATACGTTGTCTCTGCGCTTAAGGGAACTTGCTTTTCTTAATGCCGGTGTAAAAATTAATATTTCTGATACGAGAAGTGAAAAGAAACACGAATTCATCTATGAAGGAGGTATTCGCTCTTTTGTTGAATATCTTAACAGAGCAAAAAGTGCACTTCATCCGGCACCTATTTATTTTAGAGGTGTAAAAGACAACGTAGAAATTGAAGTCGCTATCCAATATAACGATGGATATGATGAAAAAATTTTTACTTTTGCCAATAATATCAATACCCATGAAGGTGGTACTCATCTTAGTGGTTTTCGTGGTGCGTTGACTCGTACTATGAATGCCTATGCAGGGGCTAATAATCTTCTTAAAAATGTGAAAGTCGCTATTTCTGGCGATGATATGCGCGAAGGTATCGCTGCCGTTATCTCTGTTAAATTGCCTGATCCTCAATTTGAGGGGCAGACGAAAACAAAACTGGGTAATTCTGAAATAAAGGGATATGTAGAAACGATGATGAATGAAAAGTTATCTTCGTTTCTGGAAGAAAATCCTTCTGTTGCCAAAAAAATTCTTGAAAAAGGGATTGAAGCAGCTCGTGCTCGTGAGGCCGCGCGTAAAGCTCGCGATTTAACCCGTCGTAAAGGAGCTTTGGAGGGGCTTTCTCTGCCAGGCAAACTGGCCGATTGCCAAGAAAAAGATCCTGCTTTATGCGAAGTTTACCTCGTCGAGGGTGATTCTGCGGGTGGTAGTGCTAAACAAGGGCGCGATCGCCGTTATCAGGCCATTCTTCCTCTCAAGGGTAAAATTCTCAATGTTGAAAAAGCCCGTTTTGACAAATTGTTGACATCAAACGAAATTCGAACATTGATTACAGCAATGGGTACAGGAATTGGTAAGGATGATTTTGATGTTGCCAAATTAAGATATCATCGCATCATTATCATGACTGACGCGGACGTCGATGGCTCTCATATTCGGACTCTTTTGTTAACCTTCTTTTTCCGTCAAATGCCTGAAATTGTTGAGCGAGGACATCTTTATATTGCTCAGCCACCGCTCTATAAAGCAAAAAGAGGAAAACGCGAACTCTATCTCAAAGATGATGATGCTCTGCTCGATTACCTTCTTGATGCTGGAACTGAAGGTGTTGCCTTGGAAATGGAATCAGGTAAAAAGGTTCTGCGTGGCAAACAAATCATACCAACACTCAGAAATATCATCGAATACAATCAGCTCTTTGAAAAAATAGTGAATCGTGGTGTTCCTGGTGAAATTTTGAAAATTTTTGTTAAAGGTAAAATTAAGAATGGTTATGCCGATAAAGTGAACCTTGAACCTTTAGCAGAGCAGTTACGTCAGCAGGAACCCAATGCTAAATATGAGGTTTATGAGGACCCTGATCGTATTTTGGTCACCTTTGGTAATCTTCATGCGCGTATTGATCGTCATACCGTAGAAATTCTTTCATCACACGAATATAAGTTGTTGTTACAAGCATATCGTCAAGTGGAAGATATCTGTTTGAATGATCCTGTTTTCATCGTTAGTGAAGGAAAAGAGGATATTGAAATAACAGATCGTCAGGAACTCCTCGATACATTCCTTGCTCGTGCTAAAAAAGGTCAGTATATTCAGCGTTATAAAGGGTTGGGCGAGATGAATCCTGATCAGCTTTGGGAAACAACTATGGATCCTGATAAACGAATTTTACTGCAGGTAACAATTGAAGATGCCGTTAGAGCGGATGAAATATTTACGGTCCTTATGGGTGATCAGGTTGAACCAAGACGTGAATTTATAGAAAATAATGCGTTGAATGTCGCCAACCTGGATGTTTAAAAGAATCACTTTAAAAGGCCTCTTTAGAAGAGGCTTGGAGGTATAAATGCTGTCCGAGCAGAATAAAGTTACAGTTAATATTGTCGATGAAATGCGCAAGTCGTATATGGAATATGCGATGAGTGTTATTGTTGGTCGAGCACTGCCAGATGTGCGAGATGGGCTTAAGCCGGTTCACCGCAGAGTTCTCTTTGCCATGCACGATCTAGGCAATGATTTTAATAAGCCTTATAAAAAATCAGCCCGTGTTGTCGGCGATGTTATTGGTAAATATCACCCGCATGGTGACAGTGCTGTTTACGATACGATTGTTCGTATGGCGCAGGATTTTTCCATGCGCCATCCTCTGGTTGACGGACAGGGGAATTTCGGTTCAATCGATGGTGATTCAGCTGCGGCTATGCGTTATACCGAAATTCGTATGGACAAGCTTTCTCACGAACTTTTGGCTGATATTGAAAAAGAAACGGTAGATTTCGGGCCTAACTATGATGATTCCCTAGAAGAACCGCTGGTTCTACCGTGCCGTTACCCCAATCTTCTGGTTAATGGTTCTGAGGGTATTGCCGTAGGAATGGCAACAAAAATTCCGCCGCATAATCTTGGTGAAGTCATCGATGGTTTGATTGCATTGATTGAAGATCCCAGGATAAGTCTGGATGAATTGATCGAAAAATACCTGGTCCCGATTTCCCAACCGCTGGTTTTATTAACGGTAGAGATGGCATACGCGAAGCTTATACCAATGGTCGTGGCATCATACAGATGCGTGCTCGTGCCCTGGTTGAGGTTGATCGACGTAGTAATCGTGAAGCAATCATCATCAATGAAATTCCCTATCAGGTTAATAAAGCAAGGCTGATCGAAAAGATTGCTGATCTGGTCAAAAATAAAAAAATTGAAGGAATTTCAGATCTGCGCGACGAATCTGATCGTGATGGTATGCGGATCGTTATCGAGTTGAAAAGGGATATGGTTCCAGGAGTTATTCTCAACCAACTCTACAAGATGACGGCGATGCAATCATCGTTTGGGATTATCATGTTGGCTATTGTATCTGGCCAACCTAAGATACTCAACCTACGTGAAGTTCTTGACTGTTTTGTTGATCACCGGCGTGAAATTGTCACCCGCCGTTGTATTTTCGAACTGAAAAAAGCAGAAGCTCGTGCCCATATTTTGCTGGGATTGAAATTAGCTCTAGAAAATTTGGATGAAGTTATTCAGATAATAAAGAGTAGCTCAACACCGGCAGAAGCTAAAAAAGGGTTGATACAACGCTTTTTATTCTCCGATATTCAAGCTCAGGCAATTCTGGATATGCGTCTGCACCGTTTAACAGGTTTGGAGCAGAACAAAATTCTGGATGAGTTAGAATTGATCATGGCTCAGATCGCCAGATTGAAGGAAATTCTTGCCAGTGAGGTGGAAATCCTCAAAATTATCAAGACAGAGTTGATTGAGGTCAAAGAGAAATTTGCCAACCCACGCCGTACTGAAATTCTTGATAGAACCGCTGATTTGACACTCGAAGATATGATTGTCGAAGAAGATATGGTTGTTACGGTCACCCATGGTGGTTATATCAAGCGTAATGCTGTTTCTCTCTATCGAGCGCAGAGACGTGGTGGTAAAGGAAAAACTGGGGTCAAACCAAAAGAAGAAGATTTTGTCGAAAATCTCTTTATCGCATCGACCCACTCATATGTTCTTGTTTTTACCGATATGGGCAAACTATATTGGCTTAAAGTTCATGAAATACCCCAAGGTGGTCGTGCCTCACGTGGTAAAGCAATTGTAAACTTGCTTCAACTCGCATCAGATGAAAAAGTCACGACAATTTTACCTGTTAAAGAGTTTGAGGAAGGTAAATTTATCGTGACCGCAACCGCGCGTGGAATCATTAAAAAGACTGATCTGATGGCCTATTCCAACCCACGGGCAGGTGGTATAATCGCTCTCACCATTGACGAGGGGGATAGATTGGTAGAAGCACGGCTTACAGATGGTCATCGTGACCTTCTTCTTGCTAGCCGCAATGGTAAATCTATCCGTTTTCCTGAAACAGATGTCCGTTCAATGGGGCGCCCTGCACGTGGTGTGCGTGGTATGACTCTTGAGAGTGGTGATGTTATTATCGGTTTGCAGTCTGTAACCGAAAATACAGCATTGGCCTTGGTAACCATTACTGAAAATGGTTATGGTAAACGAACCGATATCGGTGAATATCGTTCTCAGAGTCGTGGTGGAAAAGGTATTATCACGATTAAAACAAGTGAGCGTAATGGACGTGTTGTCGCCATTAAATTGGTTGATGATGAATCGGATCTGATGTTTATTACTGATCGCGGTAAATTGCTGAGAACACAGGTAAAAAATATCCGTGCCATCGGTCGAAATACCCAGGGTGTTAAGATGATGGTATTGGAAGATGATGAGCTTATTGTCTCTGTTGCCAAGCTGGCAGAGAAGGACAGTGAAGATGGAACTGGACAAGCTGAAGAAGCAGTTGAAGCAGGAACTGAAGACTCAGGAAGCCAGGAAGAATAAAAAAATAAATAAAACTCGCTGGATTCTTTTCTTGCTACTTGGAGTGGTTTCCAGCGTTGCTTTTTATCCACTTTATCAACAATACCAGCAGGGAATGCCACAGCGTTTATTAAGTCATGCGATAGAACTGGAAAGCTTGGATAACATCGAAAAAGCTGAACAGATCTATCGCAAACTGATTCAAAAATACACCGGTAGAGAAGAAGCGGCTGCTTCTCTCTACCGGATAGCCAAACTTCAGCAATACGAACATCGGGATGTGCGCAAAGCGCTACTGACCTATCTGAAATTGGAAAAAAAATAATCCAGAGAGTCCATTACTGCATTCCGCACGTGAAGAATCTGCTCGTATCATCAAATTTTTATTACGCGATTATTCTCAAGCCATTGGTTTCTACCTGAATTTGCTGGCAACTGGAGATGGGCCATCAGATCAATATCTCTATGAAATAGCTGACTGTTATTTTCGTCTGGAAAATTATTCACAAGCAAAAATTGAATTGGAAACTTTAATCAATGATTACCCCGAGAGTTCATTGATTGACGATGCGTTGTATCGTAAAGGGGGACTATTGGTTCTTGAAAATAGAGTGAAAGAAGCGCGGGCCAATTGGGAACAATTGATTGAAAACTATCCTCAAAGCAGTTATCGTCTTCAAGCAGAGTTTAATCTGGCAAAATTGCTGGAGGAAGAAGATTTATTAGTGGAAGCCTTGGAACAGTATCAGAAGCTTAAGGATTTCCCTCGACCCAAAATGCTTGAAGATAAAATTATTCATATAAAAAATCGGATCGAAGTGAAGAAAAAGGCCATATAAAATGCAGAAGAATATAGGAGTGATAGGAGCAGGAAGCTGGGGGACGACTCTGGCAAACCTTTTGGCTGTGAAAGGTTTCGACGTCACATTATGGTGTTACGAAGAAGAGCTTTCCGTGCAGATGGAAACAGCAAGAGTCAACGAAGTTTATCTGCCAGGAATTGAACTGTCAGACAACCTTACGATCACCTCATCTTTAGATCGTGCATGCTGTGAAAAAGAGCTTGTTCTCTTTGTTTCACCATCTCAAGTGACACGACATGTCCTCACCCAGGCTTTACCCCATATTGCACCTGAGGCTATTGTCGTTTCGGCATCTAAAGGTATTGAAAATGATAGCTTAATGCTGTTATCACAGGTCTTTGAGGAATTACTACCAGAGAAAATGCACAAAAATCTTGGATTCTTGTCAGGACCATCCTTTGCTCGCGAAGTTAGCTTGGGCATGCCAACTGCTGTTGTTGCTGCAGCACAAAACCTCATTGTTGCTGAGCAGATTCAAGAAGTCTTCAGTACCTCTAATTTTCGTGTCTATACTCACAACGATATTGTGGGTGTCGAATTGGGCGGAGCGATGAAGAATGTGATTGCTTTAGCTGCGGGTGTGTCTGACGGGCTTGGTTTTGGTTCCAATACCAGGGCGGCTCTGATTACCAGAGGATTGGTTGAAATGACTCGCTTGGGTCTTAAAATGGGTGGCACTGCAGATACCTTTGCCGGTTTGGCGGGTATGGGAGATCTGGTTTTGACCTGTACAGGTGATTTGTCACGGAATCGTAGTGTCGGTATTGAATTAGGACAGGGCCGAAAGATTAATGATATATTGAGTGGGATGCAGATGGTTGCAGAAGGGGTAAAAACAACCCTGTCAGCTTTTCAATTGGCTCAAAAGCTGGAGGTTGAGGTTCCTATTATTGAACAAATGTACATGATTCTTTATCAGGACAAGGATCCACGTCAGGCTGTGACCGATTTGATGATGCGCGATTTAAAAGCAGAGGCGATCTGAATTATCAGGAGAAATTTATGAAGAATTTGATGCTATCGATTGTACTACTTTTGACCTTAGCTTCTATCGGGATGGCTGCGTCAGCCGTTGAGATGAAAACCAATCTTGGAACGGTTATTATTGAACTTAATGATGAAAAAGCTCCGATAACTGTGAAAAACTTTCTCGAATACGTCGATCAAAAATATTATGATGAAACGATTTTTCATCGCGTTATTAAGGGATTTATGATTCAAGGTGGTGGCTTTGACGCTGATGAAAACCGTAAATCAACCATGAATCCAATTAAAAATGAAGCGATAAATGGGTTGAAAAACCTTAAAGGGACAATTGCTATGGCAAGAACTGGAGTGGTTGATAGTGCAACCAGTCAGTTTTTTATTAATTTGAATGATAATGATTTTTAAATAACAGTGGAACAAGTGCAAGAACTTTCGGTTATGCTGTCTTTGGAAAAGTGACCAGTGGTATGGATATCGTAGAAAAAATTGGTCGGATTAAAACAGTTGCAAAAAGTGCGGCCTTCAGGGATTTCCCTGAACCGATGGTTATTATTGAGAGTATCCGAAAAGTAAAGTGAGTTTATAAAATCAAATAAATTATCCCGGCAACTATGCTTTTTTAGCCTTATCTTTAAGGCATTGGATCTGTAATGACGACATTCCGGATCATGAATTATCATATCAATGGGGCGAACGATACACAGGGTAACCCCGCTCCGGAGCCCAGTGCAGAAATAATTCGTGCCCAGCAACCCGATCTGGTTTTTCTTCAACATATCGGCTCAGCAATAGGAATCAATTCTATTTATCAGTTAGCTGAGAAGGTTGGGTTGGATGCTTATGGACCGGAGGCAGAGGGGAGTTGTGCCTTTTTATCACGGGAACCATTGAAAAATATTCAGGACCTTCCGCTTGGATATGGGTGTCGCTGCGTAAGAGCTGATTTTGAGTGGAATGAAGAGCGTGTTCATCTTTTTAACCTAACTCTTTCACTCGATCCATGGCAAAGAAATCAACAGATTCATATCCTTTTGAGTGAACAGCTGTTGAATAATCCCTCACTCCCCTGCCCTGCTATTATTGCTGGAGATTTTGGACTTCCATTTTTAGGGGAAGGATTGACGCAACTGAATGGTCAGCTCAGGCGTGCACGCTATCCTTTGTGGAAAGCAACCTACCCAGCTAAAGTTCCTTTATGGGGACGCGATAGAATCTATTTTAGAGGCGCCATCAGGGCTTTAGCTGGAAATGTTATATTAACTGCGAGTGCGCGTAATGCGTCGACCCATTTGCCATTGATTTTGACGGTCGAAACCTGTGATACGAGACAGATTTTAAAATTACGAAAGCATAGAACTGTTTCAGCAAAACATGCAAACCCTGTTTGTGGATAAGTTGATTAACCTGTGGATAACTAATAAGTGCAGAAATTTTCCGAATGGTGTATATGCTCTCAGCGCTTTTGAACTAATTAACAGCTGAAGGGCTTATCCAACGCGCACAGTATTCTGTCGATCAAATACGATAGCAATGACACATCAAAACAACACCGATTCCAAACTCTCATATCTATGACCAACCTTGTTGTATGGCTCTTGTTTTCCATTGTCGTTCTTCCCCATCATTGAAATATCTCCACGAATAGAATGGTTAATAAAAAATAAGGATTGACATGTTTTTTAATATTAAATAAATTTGTTTTAATCAGCGAATTTTTAATCTTGGGGTCAAGATGTTAAGCAAGGGTCAAAAAATAGGCGTTTATCCAATTAAAGATATTTTTGTTATGGAAGATGGTTTCGGATGTTATCTGTCCGAAGATCCATTTTTTAAGAGCAAAATACTGCTCAATGTTTATCAAATAGACCATTTATCCAGTGATCAACTAGCCAGTTTAAAACAAAGATTGGATCAACTTTTCCTGTTGGATCATCCTGCTATTGTCCCTGCTATTGATAGTGGATATGAAAATGGACGGTTTTACTATACGACCCAGTACTATGCCCAGGATTCATTCAAACAACGCGCTTTAGAGGGGATATCGATCTCAGAAACCAAGAAACTTTTTCAGCGTTTGGTTCAAGCGCTGGAATATGGTGCAAGCTGCAATCACTACCACGGTAAAATTGAAATAGAAGATATCGTTTTTGAAGAAAATGGAGATGTTAAGTTATTGAATTTCGGTGTGTTTCAATGCCTGGATTTTACTCGGATCAATTCTATTTCAGCAAAAGTAAAAATTACAGAAACACTTTCAAGTTTAGGACAAAATATCCAGAAACTTGTGTCTGATCGGCAGACAAATGTCGATGATTGTTTCAATATTATTATTAATCGATGCTTATGCCGAGGAGAAAATCAGTATCGGTCTTTCACGGCACTTATTGATGATCTGAATCAACTTGATGTTGGCAGTGATGACAATGATAAAGCAGATGAAAAGCAGCTTGGCAGCGCGATACAGAAGCTGGGGGGCGTGAGCATCAGTGAGGAACAGAGAGCGAAAATACTCCCTTATGTCAGAGAGTTGATTCGTGAAAAGAATAGTGTTCAGGATGATTTTGACGCTTTTAAGTTGGAACATGAAAAAGTTCAAACTGGTTTGGATAATGCTCTTCAGGAAGCTGAAAATCTGACAGAAAGGCTCCGCCTGGTTACCAAGTTCGATAACAAAAAAGAGCGAAAAAAAAATAATTTCATCTGTTTTTACCGGCGTGGTTGTTGGTTTGTTGTTGGCAATCTGTAACTCTTATTTTTTTAGTTCTACAGGAAAAGTAGAAAGCGCTGAAACAAGTATCGTTCAAGAAATGAAGACAGTGCCGGTCTTGAAGCAGGCTGTAACAGCCCCTGTCAGGTCGCCTGAGACTGCCAAAGAAGCATCAGCCTATACCACAGGTGCCTGTTTTTGTTGAAGTGGTTGATATACCCCAAAATGAAGTTTTTATTGATCGGGGAGAGGAAACGACCAGTCAAGATGTTGACAGCAGTAAAGGACTTTTTAATGTTTCCAGTGCTCAAGCAGCTGTTGATGTCATCTCTTTTGACAAAGTTGAGATGAAAGCGATTAAACAGTCTTTGACTGACTGGTCTGAGTCTTGGGCTCGGCAAGAACTTGAAGAATATTTCAACTGCTATAGTGATCGTTTTCAACCTGCAGAAGGAATCAATGTTGAAACATGGAGGAAGGTTAGAAAAACGCGCTTAATGGGTCCTGATTGGATAGAGGTGGCCGTAAGTAAAGTTAAGATAAATCCACTAACAAGACAACGTGCCAGGGTTTTCTTTCAGCAGCACTATCGCTCTGATCGTTACGAAGATGACTCCTATAAGGAGGTTATTCTGGGTAATGAGGGGGGGCGTTGGCGTATTCTTTATGAAAAAAGCATGAAGATCTAGACCTTTAATGATAAAAATAAAGAGCCCTACTATCGAAATGATAGTAGGGCTCTTTTGGTATGCCCTCAGTGATTGTTCCTCAATGAGGAACAAATCAAATATTTATACTTTATTTACGTTCGCTGATTGTGGGCCTTTATCGCTTGGATGACATCAAAAGTGACTCGATCCCCCTCGGCCAAAGATTTGAATCCCTCAGTTTGGATCGCTGAAAAGTGAACAAAAACATCAGGACCATTGTCCTGCTCAATAAAACCAAAACCTTTTGAATCGTTAAACCACTTTACTGTACCTTCTGCCATGCTTTACTCCTTATACGTCTTATACGTTTTACGAGGGATACCGAGACACGATTAATTCCGCTTCTAGCACAGGCAAAATTTAAAAACAACGTTATTTTATTAATTAGTAGAATGTTTTTGATAATAAAAATGCACAAAATGTCCAGTTTTCTGTTGTTCTTTGCCCGTACTCACACGATCCTAACAAAAGAAAAAGATTCTAGCGTAACCTGATTATATTGAAGTCGAGGAAGCTATGAACAAACAAAATAAACGTATTCTTGTTGTTGAGGATGAGGAAGATATTCTTGCTCTATTACACTTCAATCTGATTAAAGCTGGTTATCTGGTTGAATGTGCCACTTGTGGCGAAGAGGGATTAGGAAAAGTTAAAGAACAGTTGCCGGATTTGATCCTTCTCGATCTTATGTTGCCAGGGATTGATGGTTTGGAAATTTGCCGACGTTTACGTCAGGATGAGGAAACAGAGAATATTCCCATCATTATGCTGACGGCACGAGGAGAAGAGAGTGATATTGTTCAAGGGTTAGAGCTCGGTGCTGATGATTATGTAACAAAACCTTTTAGCATTAAAGTGTTGCAAGCCAGAATTCAATCAGTGCTGCGTCGACAGAATGAGATTGATCAAGAGAAAGAGCAAGAAGAGCTCAATATTGGTGACTTGAAGATTCATGTCGGTCGTAATCTGGTCCTGGTTGGTGGGGATTCAACCGAGTTAACGTTTACTGAATTTAGGGTGTTGGTTGCTTTGGCTAGTCGACCTGGTTGGGTCTTTACCCGCTACCAGATTGTTAATGCTGTTCGAGGCGAAGACTACGCTGTCACTGACAGAGCGGTTGATGTGCAAATTGCCGGATTGAGAAAAAAACTAGGCTTTTGTGGTCATTATATTGAGACCGTTCGAGGTGTTGGGTACCGTTTTAAGGAGCAGTTATGAAGTTACGACGGTTAGTGTGGCAACTCTACCCCTCTTATTTGTTACTGATTCTGTTGGTGTTGAGTGGTCTGGGTTGGTATGGCTCAGCGACTTTACGCAGTTTTTATTATGAACAGGCAGCCTCTGACCTACATTCTCGTGCTCAGTTGATCGCCCAGCAGTTAGACGGACAGTTTGATGGGACTCAGAGGTTGATGTTGTCGCAGCAGATCAAACGCCTTGGTGAAAAGTCGGGAACTCGGATTACCATTATTCGAAAGGATGGGTTGGTTCTGGCTGATTCGCATGAAAATGCAGATCGGATGGAAGATCATAGTCGGCGCCCCGAGATCGTGACTGCTCTAAATGATAAACATGGGATGTCAATCCGCTTCAGCGATACATTGGGGCAGACCTTGATGTACGTTGCTGTTGCCTTTGAGCCAGACGGTCATCTTTTGGGAACAGTCCGTACTGCAATCTCTGTTTCTGATATTGATGATGCTTTGGGAGCTATCTACCAAAGATTATTGCTCGGCGGTCTGCTCATTGCCTTACTGGCTGTTCCTATTTCTTGGATTCTATCGAGAAAAATCTGTCGTCCCCTTGAATTAATGACCGTTGCGGCGCAAAAGTTCTCCCAAGGGGAGCTTGACGCACCGATTATGGAGACTGGGACAGAAGAAGCACATCGGCTGGCGAGAGCTTTGAATATGATGGCCCATGAATTATCTGAGCGGATCTATAAAGAGGTTGAACAGCGAGGCGAGATCGAAGCTATTCTCGGTTGTATGGTTGAAGGAATTATCGCTGTGGACAACGACGAACGGGTTATCCGTTTAAATACGGCGGCCGCTGATCTGTTCGATACGGTGGTGCCGACAGAACCGGGCCGTCCGATTCAAGAACTGATCCGCCATGCAGAGCTTCAGCGTTTTGTTGGGCGCGCCCTGTCGTCGGAAGCCCCTCTGGAAGATGAACTGACTTTGTTCGGTGCTGAAAAACGCTATCTTCACGTCCAGGCTGCTCCGCTGATGGGGAAACAGAATGAACGTGTTGGAGTTCTGATCGTTTTGCACGATTTGACTCGATTGCGGCAGCTTGAATCTGTTCGGCGCGATTTTGTCGCCAATGTTTCTCATGAACTGAAAACTCCAATCACGGCTATTCGGGGGGCGGTCGAAACTCTGCTCGAAGAACAGCTGGAAGAAACACCAGAACATCAGTTTTTGCGCATTATTTTTAAGCAGAGCGAACGCTTGAACGCGCTGGTTGAAGATTTGCTCGATTTATCCCGGATTGAACAAGGAGTTAATGAAGGGGGCTGGGAATTAAGAACAGACTCCATTGCACCGATCCTTGAAGGGGCAAAATGCGCCTGTGAAAGTTTACTCAGACAGCAGCAGATCGAAGTGACAATAGACTGTCCTGAACAGCTACGGGCACGTATTCACGCTCCATTGCTAGAGCAGGCTGTGATCAATCTACTCAGTAATGCCATCAAATATAGTGATGTTGGTCAGACTGTCTCAATGAACGCATTTGAGTTGGAAGACAATGTCATGATTGAGGTCCAGGATTTCGGTTGTGGTATTGAAGAAAAACATTTAGCACGTCTGTTCGAACGGTTTTATCGTATTGATCTTGCCCGGAGTCGAAGTCTGGGAGGGACAGGTTTGGGGTTGGCGATCGTCAAGCACATCACCTACGCTCACATGGGTGAGGTTCTGGTGAAGAGTAAATTTGGAGAGGGAAGTCTATTTACAATTGTATTGCCCAAGGTGAAAACGTTTAATCAATAGAAATATTGACTAAAATTGTAAAAAACACCCGTATGGTATTCCACTGTGCGGGTGTTTTTTTGTACTATGTTCATAGATAGCTAAAAGCATATATATTTTCAGCCGCTGGAAATTTTGTGAAAAGCGGTTACATTTATGGAGATGACAACTATGAAGATGACAACTTTATTAAGGAGGTCGCCATGTCAGGCAACTCATTTAACAGTCACAAGACCCTGAATGTATCGGGGAAGGAATACCACTATCATAGCTTAAGGGCAGCGGCTGCAGGTTTGGGTTCTCACGTTGATCAGCTACCTTTCACAATAAAAGTTCTTTTGGAAAATCTGTTGCGAAAAGAGGATGGTCTTTCCGTTAAGAAAGGCGATATCGAAGCAGTCGCTAACTGGACACCACAACAGGACCAGCCGGGAGAAATTTCTTACAGCCCCGCCCGGGTTTTGATGCAGGACTTTACCGGTGTTCCAGCTATTGTTGATCTTGCTGCCATGCGGGATGCTGTGGCTAACAACGGTGGAGACCCGGCTAAAATAAATCCTCAGATACCGGTTGATATGGTGATCGATCACTCTGTTATGGTCGATCAGTATGGAAACCCGGGGGCTTTTGCTGCGAATGTTGATAAGGAGATGGAGCGGAATCGCGAGCGTTATGCTTTTTTGCGCTGGGGACAGAAAGCGTTTGATAATTTCCGCGTTGTTCCACCCGGAACCGGCATCTGTCATCAGGTTAATCTCGAATATCTGGCACAAACGGTATGGAGTTCTGACCAAGGTGGAGAAACTTGGGCTTACCCGGATACTTTGGTCGGAACTGACAGTCATACAACGATGATTAACGGGTTGGGTGTTCTTGGCTGGGGCGTTGGTGGTATTGAAGCTGAAGCAGCAATGCTTGGTCAGCCGATTTCGATGCTGATTCCTGAGGTTGTTGGCTTCCGTTTGACGGGGGCTTTGAGTGAAGGAGTGACTGCGACTGATCTGGTTTTGACTGTTACTCAGATGTTGCGGGCACATGGTGTGGTTGGCAAGTTTGTCGAATTCTTCGGAGCGGGTCTGTCTCAGTTGCCATTGGCCGACCGTGCAACAATTGCCAATATGGCACCGGAGTATGGAGCAACCTGCGGATTTTTCCCTGTCGATCAGGTCACCCTTGATTATCTGACGTTGTCTGGCCGTAGTGAGGAGACAATAGCGCTGGTAGAATCGTACAGCAAAGAGCAAGGTCTCTGGCGGACTGATGATTTAGCAGATGTTAACTATACAGCTGTGTTGGAACTTGATTTAGCCTCGGTTAGGCCGAGTCTGGCCGGACCGAAGCGACCGCAAGATCGTGTTTTATTGGAGCAAATGAGAGCATCGACAGAAGATGTTCTGCCGCAAGAGGGGCGGGATGAATCTGTTGCAATTGCGGGAAGTTCTGATCGGCTCAATCATGGCGATGTCGTCATCGCCGCAATCACGTCTTGTACCAACACATCGAACCCGGCCGTTATGATGGCGGCAGGATTGGTTGCCAAAAAAGCCGTTGAAAGAGGATTGAAGCAAAAATCATGGGTTAAGACATCCTTGGCACCGGGATCTAAGGTCGTGACCGATTATCTGGCTAAGGCAGGATTGCAGTCATTTCTGGATCAGCTCGGTTTTCATGTTGTCGGTTATGGTTGTACAACCTGTATTGGTAACTCAGGCCCGTTGACCGGATCAATTGCTGAGGCTATTGATGTGGGAGATCTATCTGTCTGTTCAGTCCTGTCGGGTAATCGCAACTTTGAAGGTCGAATCCACGCTCAGACAAAAGCAAATTGGCTGGCATCACCACCTTTGGTTGTCGCCTTTGCTCTGGCCGGAACGACAAGGATAGATTTGACCACAGAAGCAATCGGAGAAGATGACGATGGAAATCCGGTGTTTCTGAAAGATATCTGGCCGAGCAATGCCGAAGTTGCTGAAATGGTCTCGCTGGTTAATGCTCAGATGTTCCTGAAAGAATATGCTGAGGTGTTTAGCGGCGACGAAACATGGCGCAGCTACCGATTCCAGAAGGATTAACCTACGCCTGGGATAAAAGTTCGACCTACATTCAGAGACCGTCCTTTTTTGATGAGTTATCAGTGACAAAGACCTATCCGGGGTTTAAGCAAGCCCAGTTGTTGGCCTTGCTCGGTGATTCAATCACGACCGATCATATTTCACCTGCCGGTTCAATCAAGGCGAGTAGTCCGGCTGGAGAGTTTCTGCAAGGGCATGGCGTCGAAGAGCGCGATTTTAATTCCTATGGGTCACGTCGAGGTAACTACGAAATCATGGTGAGGGGTACTTTTGCCAATATCCGTCTGCGTAATAACATGGTTCCGGGCACTGAAGGTGGTGTGACAAAACATATTCCGAGCGGAGAAGAGCTAAGTATTTTTGATGCCTCGCGACGTTATCAGGCAGATCAATCACCACTGGTTGTTGTCGCTGGTAAGGAATATGGAACCGGTTCAAGCCGGGACTGGGCCGCTAAGGGAACCTTGTTGCTTGGAATCAAGGCGGTTGTGGCTGAGAGTTATGAGCGAATTCATCGTTCCAATCTGGTTGGTATGGGGGTCCTGCCGCTGCAATTCCTAAATGGTGACAGTGCAGAAAGTCTTGATTTTGACGGGACTGAAACAATCAGTTGCCCTGTTGTAAATGGGTTGAGAGCAAAACAAAATCTGACATTAACCATTGAATATTCTGATGGCACACAGAAGGAGGTTGAGGTCCTCTGTCGTCTCGATACGGATCAGGAGGTTGGCTACTTTGAGAGCGGTGGAATTCTTAATCACGTCCTGCAAAACTTGATGTAGCTGATTAATTTACCTTTTATGGGTTGGTTTAACGACCTGCTTTGTGTGATGGCAAAGCCCTTTTTGGGGCTTTGCCATTTTCTCGCTGAAAAATCTTAAAAATCCTTTTTTGATGCAATGAAGCAAAGATTTAAGTCATTTTTTTCTTTTATTCAGGCTGATATCAACAGTTATCAACGTTTTCCACAGGGTTATTCACAGAAGGGAGAAACGGTTAGCTTTTTAAGAGCTCCTGATTATGCTTGCTCTGAAATCTCAATGTTTAGAACAATAACTCTCCCCTGTTCAACCATCCAATTGATATTGTAACGGTCAAATAAGACTCCGTATTGCCTTCCCTTATCAGTGTTCCGCTTGTAGGCTGGACGAGGGTCAAGCGCCAGGGTTTCGCGTAACAAAAGTTCAAGATCTGGTGATGCTATGGCGTACCTCTGCAATTGCCTTTGAGCCTGATCTGAAAAAATGACCTCCAAGCGCTCGAGAGCCTGGTCAGCAAATCCTCTCATCGCTTCGGGGATACTATCGCTGTATGGAATGTAGGGTTTGATATCAATAATCGGAGTATTGTCGATTAAATCAGGCCCTTCGATTTTAAGAGAGATCTCCTGACCGCAAATATTGATATCCAACAGCTTAACAGCAGATAATCCGACTGGGTTGGGGCGGAAGGGAGAGCGTGAAGAATAGACACCGACGCGCTGATTACCACCTAAACGAGGTGGTCGAACAGTTGGTTTCCAGCCCTGCTTCAAGTTTTGGTGGAAGAGAAAAATCAGCCAGATATGACTGAACCCTTCGAGACCACGAACTGCTTCAGGAGAACAGAACTCAGGGTTAAATTCAATCAGGGCAGTCACTGATGGTGTTAATCCCGGCTGGCGAGGAGTTGAGAACTTTTCACGAAAGGGTGAGCGTATGACAGCAATCGATTCCATAGAGAAGGTCATGGCATGACCTCGTTGGTTGCAAGCTCAGGTGTTTTTTTCTTGGCGGTACTGCTGCACCAGACTCCACAGAAAACCAATCCACAGGCGAGCCACTGAGACAGGTTCAATCGGTCTCCCAAGATTACCATACCAAGGACAACGCTAAAAACGGGTATCAGATTGACATAACCTGCTGCCCTGCTGGCAGGAATACGACTGACACTGTAGTTATAGCAACCGTAGGCTCCAAGGGTGACAAAGGTTCCCAGATAGACCACAGCTAAAGCAGAACTGCTTTCCCAGGTTGTTATCCATCCCACATTCGGTAGAAGTAAAAATGGAAAGAAAAAGAGACTGCCGACGACGGTTTGGAAAGCGGTTAGAAAAAGAGGTGGATAGTTATTGGTCAGGTGCTTCAAAGAAACAGTGTAGACCGCGGCACAAATCATAGCCAGAAATTCAAGAAAGTTGCCAAACAGCGGATTCGGAGCACTGCTGCTCGTATCACTGGCAAAGCTCAGCAAGCAAGCACCAATAATTGCGAGGGAAAACCCCACCAAGGTTTGACGGTTCACTTGCTCCTTGAGCCAGGCCCATGCCATAAGAGCAACCAGAAGTGGCAGCATGGCAGTGATCATACCGGCTTGTGAAGCACTGGTGTATTCCAATGCATTGGCTTCAAACAAGAAATAGAGGCAAGGTTCACTTATCGCCATGATCGCGAGGTATTTGAGATCCTGACGGCGCCATTTTATTTTACGAAGGGAAGGAATAAAAACAATTAAACAGAGGCTGCCAATAAACAGGCGCGCAAAAACAACCTGCATCGGGTGGTAATCGCGAAAGGCCAGCTTCATGGCAACAAAGGCACTGGCCCAGAGCAGCATGGCCGCAATAAGGCTGATTGTTGGTAGTAATTGACGGTTTTTTTCAGTCACAGAAACTCCAAAAGTGTGTATCTAAAATTAAGAAAATAACAATGTTCATTGTGGTTCCCCTGATTTATCAATCCTTTCTATGTCATAAGACGGAGCTAAAGATATGACGATGAGTTAACAGATACCAGTAAAAATGCTCAGAATGTATCGAAAAACAACATAATTCTGATAGTTACAGTGGATTGTCGTTTTACTAAATAAACCGATTGAAATTGACAATATAAATATGACTGGTATGGTTATTAATAAACGGACTGTTCGGTCTATTGGGGGTGTGATGACAACTAAAGGTGATCAGACACGCGAAAAAATTATAATGCATGCCAGAGAGTTGATTAAGCGCAAGGGATTTGCGGCAACGACAATCAATGATTTACTAACAGAGTCGGGAACAACTAAGGGGAACCTGTATTTTCATTTTGCCGATAAAGAGGCTGTTGGACTGGAGGTCTTAAAACGTGAACAACGTTTGTTCCGGATCTTTTTGGAAAGTTGTTTTGATACTTCTGATCCACTTGATGCTTTAGATAATTTGTTTCGGGGGGCTTTGGATAAAAATCGCAATGAAGGGTTTGTCGGTGGTTGTTTGTTCGGCAATATGGCTCTTGAGGCAAGTGATCATCTCCCTGCTTTTGCAGGTCTGGTTAGTGAGATGTTTACCGAGTGGATTGATCGGTTGGAAAATATTATCAGCAGAGCTCAGAGGGAAAAACAGATTGACTCACGCGTTCCTGCGGTACAGTTGGCAGGGTTGATTGTTGCTGCGATTGAAGGGGGAATTATGCAGGTACGCTTGCAAAAATCAGAAAAGCCATTGCAACAGACGTGGGAAACGCTAAGAATTTTAATAAGGGACAGGGATGACGATGGCTCATAACAAGTTTTTCGCTCCACTGATAGGCTGAAGCAGGCAGAGACGAGAGGGTTGATTATTTTAAACCTCCACAGAAAAAAGGGGTATGACATGAATGGGCGAACGATTAGAATTATCCTTCTGGCAACAATCGCTATTCTGGTTGTCTGCTTCTTTGCTTTTGACTTCGGTCGTTTTTTGACCTTGGGATACCTGAAGAGTCAGCAGGATGCGTTTAATCTCTTCTACCAGAATAATCAGGCATCAACTCTGATTTTTTATTTTTGTATCTATGTTCTGGTGACAGCCCTATCGTTGCCAGGAGCAGCGGTGATGACTCTGGCTGGTGGAGCCCTGTTCGGTCTTTGGACGGCACTGATTGTGGTGAGTTTTGCCAGCAGCATAGGGGCCACTTTAGCTTTTCTCGTCTCGCGCTTTCTGTTGCGCGATTGGGTTCAGGGGACGTTTGGAGATAAACTGAAAGCGATCAATACCGGTGTCGAAAAAGAGGGGGCATTCTATCTGTTTTCTCTCCGCCTAGTGCCGATCTTCCCTTTCTTTGTCATCAACCTGGTGATGGGACTGACACCTCTAAAAACGGTGCTCTACTATCTGGTCAGCCAGGTCGGGATGCTGCCGGGAACCTTTGTTTATGTTAATGCTGGTACCCAGTTGGGTCAATTAGAAGGAGCCGGGGGGATTCTTTCACCGGGGTTGCTCCTGTCATTTGCCCTGCTTGGAATTTTCCCGTTGGTTGCAAAGAAAATACTGGCCCTGTTTCAGGCTCGTAAAGTCTATGCCGGACATATTAAACCGAAAAAATTTGATTATAATTTAGTGGTTATTGGCGGAGGGAGTGCCGGACTGGTCAGTTCTTACATTGCCGCCGCAGTGAAATCAAAGGTTGCTCTGATTGAAAAGCATAAGATGGGGGGCGATTGTCTCAATACAGGCTGTGTCCCCAGTAAGGCTTTGATACGAAGTGCCAAGATTATCTCTTACGCCAAACGGGCGCAAGAATTCGGGCTGGAGACGGTTGATCTTAAGGCTGACTTCGCCACGATCATGGAGCGAGTCCAGCAAAAGATCGCTCAGGTTGAGCCGCATGATTCCGTCGAGCGTTATACCAGCCTTGGTGTTGATGTTATTGAAGGTTCGGCTCGAGTTTGTTCGCCCTGGAGCGTTGAGGTGAACGGAAAAACCATAACGACACGCAGTATTATTATTGCGACAGGTGCTGTTCCTTTTGTCCCTCCAATCAAGGGGCTAGATCAAATTGATTATCTAACTTCCGACAACCTCTGGGAATTACGTCAACGTCCAGAGAAACTCGTGGTCCTCGGCGGTGGACCGATCGGTAGCGAAATGACCCAGGCCTTTGCTCGATTGGGAAGTCAGGTGACTCAGGTTGAAATGGGTCCAAGAATTGTTCCGCGTGAAGATCTGGAAGTCAGTGAATATATAAAGGAAAAGTTCTGTACAGAAGGGATACAGGTATTAACGGAGCATCAAGCTAAAGAGGTTCGGACTGAATCTGGTCGGCAATGGTTAATCTGTGAGTATCAGGGAAAGGATGTTGAAATAGAGTTTGACCATCTACTGATTGCTGTCGGACGTAAGGCTAACGTCAAAGGGTTTGGTCTCGAAGAGTTGGGGATTGAACTGGATCAAGATGGTACTGTAGCGACAGACCCATTGCTGCGAACGAAATATCCCAACATCTTCTGTGCCGGGGATGTCGCAGGTCCCTATCAATTTACCCATACTTCAGCACATCAGGCTTGGTATGCTTCGGTTAATGCTCTTTTCGGGCAGTTCAAAAGCTTCAAGGTTGATTATCGGGTTATTCCCTGGTGTACATTCACCGATGCTGAAGTTGCAAGGGTTGGTCTCAGCGAGGCTGAGGCATCAGAGCAGGAGATTGCCGTTGAGGTGACCCGCTATGGGATTGATGATCTCGATCGGGCTATCTGCGATAGTGAAGATCATGGTTGGGTTAAAATATTAACCAAGCCGGGAACTGATAAGATCCTTGGTGTTACGATCGTCGGTCACCATGCAGGTGATCTTCTGGCTGAATATGTCTTGGCCATGAAATATAATCTGGGACTCAATAAAATTCTGGGGACGATTCATTCCTATCCAACGCTGGCAGAGATGAATAAGATGACAGCAGGAGAATGGAAGCGAGCCCACACCCCAGAAAAACTGTTGGCCTGGGTTGAAAAGTATCATTCCTGGCGCAGAGGTTAGGTCATTATACGGGGGGGGGAATGGTTAAGTTTGTTGTTGGCCGGTGAGTCTGATGTCATCAAGGGAACTGTTGCAAAAAGTGGAAAAACAGACAACTTCGTTGTCACCGCTTCTCACCAGGATGGGGTTGGAAGTATTATCTTGATAAATGGGGGATTGTTTGTTTGGCTGTAAGGTGTTTGCGAAACGAGTTCCACATCACCCACATGACAATGAACAGCCTTTTACTTCGTTGATTATTAGGAACATTGTCTGATTGAACTTAATACCGATGGATAAGTTGATAAAATACAGACATATCCCCTTCCTTCATTAACTTTAACTGTGTTTTGATCCTGCTCATGCCAGATTCCGATTTAAAAATCATAGAAGAAAGATAGGTGCTTTGTTCGCTAGATTTTATTGGGAAGGTAAAAATAGATATTAATTTTTACTTTCAAGTATCTAGGGATAGGGTAATATTGTGGACAGTCTCTGTGTTTATGGAGGTAGTGTGTGACAAAGGCTGTACGATTTTTGCTTGTGTTTAGTGTTCTGTGCATCATGAGCGCCCCTTCGTCTCTTCTGGCGGCAGAAAGGGTTTATCGACTCAGTTATAGCCCTGGAACCTTGTTTCACCAATTGGTGAGGGATCGTATCGCAGCTGTTTATCAGCAGGCAGGTTTCAGGACAGAATTTATCCCTCTACCTCACAATCGTTCTCTGATAAGTGCCAATGATGGGGTGGTTGATGGCGATGTCGGATGGGTTTCATCTGTTGAGAATCAATATCCAAAATTAAAAAGGGTTGGCGAAAAACTGATGGATCTGAATGGAGCTGTCTATACGCTAAACCCAGATATAGGAAAATACGAAGAGAGTCTGCTGGATCAGTACCGGGTTGGTTATGTCCTTGGGGTTCGTTGGCCGCAGAAAAAAATGGCTGGGAAAGTAGCGACGACCGCTCCCGATTACACTGCTTTATTTGAAATGTTGCTGCAGGGGCGGGTGGATCTTATTCTGGCAACGGAGGCGAGTGCTGATGCTGCAATGCATAGTTTGAAAGGTCGAGCAGATGAGGTTCGAGAGCTTCAACCCTATGCTTTTAGTGCACCGATCTATCACTATGTTAATGAAAAGAACAACAATATTATTCCTCAACTCGAACAGGCGTTAAAAACAATAAATCAAAAGCAGATATTGGTCTTTTATACAGGTGTTAAATCCCCGGTATTGAACGTGATCAGAGCGCGCCTGAAAGAGGCTTGCCGAAGGATTGACCGAGTTTGTGAAGTTCGCTTAACCGGGTCCTCTCAACGTGCTTTGGTTCTCGCGAATGAAAAGGGTGATGGTGATGCTTTACGGGTTGCGGAGATCAAAAAGATAGCACCAGATATAACTGGAAACCTAATACAGGTTCCTGAGCCGGTTATTTTCACCAAGTTTTGTGTCTATAGCTCTGGTGCTGATTTTAAAATTGATGGTTTGGATTCTTTAACAGGTTATCGGAACGGGCTGAGAAATGGGGTCAAGTTTTTAGAGAAGAAGATTCCCGGCGAAAAAACCCTACTTCCTGATTCCCGAAGGTTGTTTATGATGTTACAGGATAAGCGCCTTGATACAGTGAGTGAACACAGTGAGTTGGCAGATTTTATTATTCAAAAATGGAACTTATCTGGGATAAAAAAACTACAGCCACCACTTGCGGAATTTCCCGGTTACATTTATTTGCATAAAAAACATAAGGAACTTGTGCCAAAGCTTGCAGCCAGTATTGCTTCAATGAAGGACGATGGAAGTTTTAACCGGATAAAAAAAGAAACAGTTACACAACTTCTTAGGGATTGAGTGGAATAATGATGAAACAGCAGAGTATCAGTAAGATATTGAATACCCGGATCGCTGCAGTTGTGATCTGTGTCAATATTATTATCTGTATCCTCTTTTTCTTTTTTTCTGTCAGGTTGTCAGAAAAAGAATTTCAGAAGACACTGAATCAACAGACTGAGCATCTGGCTGGAACCTTTACCCAGCAGCTTTGGCTTTTTGACCTCAATACGACTGAACGGCTTGCTGACCTGGCTTATGGCTCTCCAGATGTCAGTGGAATCCGATTGTTAGATCATGATGGTCAAGTTTTGGTCGAAAGAGGGAGGTTAAATCATCAGGCTCAATATTATGTTTATACCGATTTGGTTCATGATAGTGGCACTTTAGTCGGAGTGCTCGAACTGGAATTTGCTGATGAAAGTCAGAGGAGTCAACGCAATGATATTTTACTCGGTAGCATGGCGGTTGTCTTTGTCACCATTACTCTGACCTTTCTGTTGATTTCCAGAGTCATTAAGCGTTTTCTGGTTCGTCCACTGAAAGAGTTGCAAGATGATATGGGCGTCTTAGCCGCAGGGCAGTTCAGAGTTTCTCCCCAGAGTGGGAAAACATCTGAGATTCAAGCGATTATTGATGATTTTAATGCCATGTCAACATCCCTTGCGTTGAGGGAAAAGGAACGTCAAAGGGCTGAAGAGCAGCAGAAAAAGCTGGAGAACGAATTACGCCAGAAATACAAAATGGAAGCGGTTGGCTTGATGGCAGGGGGAATTGCTCACAATTTTAATAATAATCTGGCTATTATTCTGGGTAACCTCGAATTGGTTCAGTTGAAGGCTGGTGATAATGAAAGTATTGCTGATCATCTGAGGGATGCGAATATCGCAGTACATCGCGCGCGCAATCTGACCAAACAGATCCTGACCTACAGTCGTCAGGATACCCATGATATCAGTCAGCTCAAGCCGGCACTGATTATTGACGAAACGGTCAAACTTCTGCGTTCGACGATTCCGACGACAGTCACGTTGAATTTTAGTATTCCACCAGACTTTAAAGAACTCACCATCAATGGTGATTCAACCAGAATTCAGGAAGCATTAATCAATCTTTGTAATAATGCTGTTCAAGCAATGGACGAAACGGGGGAGTTGACGATCAGTTTGACCCGACGTTCATTGCTACCATCCGAGATTCCTGTTCATAGCCAATGTCCACCTGGGAACTATGTCTTACTGAGTGTTGCTGACACTGGATGTGGTATGTCGAACGAGGTTTTAGAGAAAATCTTTGATCCATTCTTCACCACTAAGGATGTAGACCAAGGGACCGGAATGGGGTTATCCACTGTTCAGGGGATTGTAAAGCAGCACAAAGGTTTTATCAAAGTGCACAGTGCATCTGGTTTTGGTTCCACATTTGATCTCTTCTTTCCAGAAGCGATCGCAGTTTCTACGCTGCATCATGTGGATGAAGAAACTAATCTTCCGCGTGGGACTGAGCGGGTTCTTCTGGTTGATGATGATGAGTTGTTGGCTGACATAGGTGAGATGCTACTTTCAAATCAGGGATATAGGGTTGTAAAGGAAGTCAGTAGTCTTAACGCTTTAGAATTGTTTAAGCAAAATCCAGATCAGTTTGATGTGTTGATGACAGATCAAACGATGCCGCAGATGACCGGGCTCGAGCTTATCCGGGAGTTAAAGAGTATTAAGCCAGAGCTCTCAACGATTCTCTGCACCGGTTATAGTAGTAAAGTTTCACCCGGGGAGTTGAGCCGCTTGAGTGTTGATGCTTTTTGTCTGAAACCGTTAAAGCTTGCGGACTTGGCGCACACAATTCGTAATGTTCTCGATGATCGATAGGCCATCAATATTCAGGCAGGAATTATAGCTAGAAAAGCTCGATACGGCCGAAAGGCTCATTTGGGTGACGACGTCTGTCCTGAACTCGTGACAAACGGTTGAGGTACATAACCGGCCCTGTGGAAAACTTTGTGGACAACCCATAATTGCCCACTCATCTTCTAAATCGGCATGAATATGAGTGCGTCAAACTCCTGTTGCTCTTACCTATCAGTGGTGTGTTGCAACTGTAAGAATTCTTCTAATCCCATTTGATAAAAACGGGTCCCTTCCACTGAACAATATTTCAGTACAGGCAAGCGCCAGAGTTTGATCCGGTTCATCGCTTGCGACCTGATAGAAACGACACTGACCATTAAGACTGATCTCAATATCTGAGCCCAGCAATTCACCGAGTAAAAATTCATTATCAAGAGCATCGAGTATTTGAGTGATAGAGAGTCTGGCCTTAGTGGATTGGATTTCAATAGCGCTGTATTCAACTAATTCGAGCAGTTCTCGCAATGTTTCATGGGATATATTCAGGACTAAATCTGAATGGTGATTTGTTTCATGTGTATGGTGCATTGATTATCTTTTTCCTTTTCAATGAGAGTGACAAACTTTAGTCAGAGATTGACTTTCTTTTGTGTCTCAAGTGTGAACAAACAGTTAGAACTCTGTGAGGAGCGCTATATCAGAGTTTTTTAGCGGGAAGAGATTGTGGATGAATAAAAGCATTTAGCTGAGTCCTTACAGGCTGCTAACACAATACTAACACTTCCGCTCCATTCTCTGCGTCATCAGAAATCAACGACAAACAACACTCGAAGGAGACGATTGATGAAGAAGATGACATTTACCCTCAAAGGGCTTGTTTTGGCCCTGACTCTGCTGACAATCACAGCAAGTTCTCTGTTTGCCAGCCCGCTCAAGGTTGATGTGAATATAGGCGACTACATTAAGGTTCAAGGTGTTGCCGGAAACCTCAACAGTGTCGGTTCCGATACGCTGAATAACATGATGACTTTCTGGGCTGAAGGCTTCCGTAAAAAATATCCCAACGTGAATATTCAGATCGAGGGTAAGGGTTCCAGTACTGCTCCTCCGGCACTGATTGAGGGAACCAGTCAGATTGGTCCCATGTCGCGTCAAATGAAAAAGAAGGAAGTACAGAAGTTCGAGGCTAAGTATGGGTTCAAGCCGACCACCATTGGAGTTGCCCTCGATTCACTGGCTGTCTTTATCAACAAGGACAACCCGATTGATGGTCTTTCACTGCCACAGGTTGATGCTATTTTTTCCAAAACTACAAAAGGTGGTCTGGCTAATGCTTTAACCTGGGGTGACGTCGGTTTGAGCGGGACCTGGGCTAACAAGCCGATCAGTCTGTATGGCCGGAATTCAGCTTCTGGGACATACGGCTATTTTAAGAAAAAAGCACTGTTTAAAGGTGACTACAAAGATAGTGTCAAAGAACAGCCTGGAAGCGCATCCGTCGTTCTTGGTGTGACAGAAGATAAAGCTGGTATCGGCTACTCTGGCATTGGTTACAAGACCTCTGGTGTCAAGGCGATTGCTCTGAGTAAGAAAAAAGATGGAACCAAGTATGCGCCGAACTATGCCAATGTCATGAACGGTAAGTATCCTCTCGGTCGTATGCTTTATGTCAACGTTGTTAAAGAGCCGAATAAGCCTCTGCCAACCTTGGTTAAAGAATTTCTGAAGTTTGTTCTTTCAAGAGAGGGACAGGAGATTGTTATCAAAGATGGTTATCTGCCGCTAACTGCTGAGATTGTTCAAAAGCAGCTCGCGCTGCTTGATGAGTAGGCTGACTGTTGAAGGAACTTATTTCATCAGAAAGGAAAAGTCCTGCCCAAAATCGGGTAGGACTTTTCCTGTGTTTTTTAACGGGAAAGATTTATGAATCCAGCTTTTCTAAAAAGAGTTAAAAGGAATGATCAGATCGCGAAATGGATCATTACCATTGGCGGTATGGCGATTATCTTCAGTGTCATTTTTATTCTGTTGTTAATTGCCAAGGTTTCTTTTCCTCTCTTTCTGTCACCTGACAAAACTCTTCATGCCCGTTTTCAACTGGAGAGAACGGCTACCGATGCACCGATTCTTGCTGTTGGAATGGATGAATATCTGGAAACCGCTTACACCATCGATCAAACAGGAAAAATCGATTTTTCAATACCGATGGATCGACTTTAGACTCACTTCGAGTTGCCAGCGAGAGTGGTTCCAGGAGATTGATTTCAGCCCGGAGTTATGGCCCTCTGAATCATGTTTTCGTCTGGGATGATAGCAGTGTAACCATTGAGCAGATCAAGTTTTTTCCTTTTTACGACAAAGATAATGATAACCGTCGAAGTATCAAGCATAGCATTGAAAAAAAAGCGGCCTTCCCTGTGACTGAAGGAGAGCTTCCTGTCCAATCTCTAGCCCGGGTCAATGTGGACGGGCGTCAGGTTCGAGTTGATTTTTATGCAGATGGTTCTCTTGAGTTGATGATTGCAGAAGAGGAAGAGAGTTTGTTTGGCAGTGGAGAGTTGAAGGAGAACTTCTATCAGCTTGATTTTGATGCTGTAGGCAAGGTTTCGGCGGCAACATTGACGACAGATGGAACCAAGCTCTATGCCGGGACCGATCAAGGTGAAATCTTACGTTGGGATCTGACTGATATTGACGATCCAGTTCTGGAAGAAGTGATCAACGCCTTTTCTGATCTGCGTAAAATCACGGCACTCAATATGGTTTTTGGTGATGTCTCTCTGATTGTCGGAGACAGGTAAC